>Ga0272442_10008089_pt1 | contig 13433 bp, 9 predicted proteins | sample SSMForm2O_FD_200262 | JGI IMG/M metagenome (GOLD analysis project Ga0272442, IMG submission 200262) | Marine sediment archaeal communities from Little Sippewissett salt marsh, Falmouth, MA, United States - SSM-Form-2O | ecosystem: Environmental > Aquatic > Marine > Wetlands > Sediment ...
GCAGCTTTTTGCAAGTCATAGCTTCCATTCGGCAGTCGGAAGGCCCCCAAAGGTCTCTGTCCAGCCGGCAGTCCCCGGGATATAATAAACAGTTGCTTTGTCTACACCATCAAACACCCCCGAGCCGAGGGCCGGAGCATTCCCTTTGAAATAGACAGCGGTCAAACCGGTACAGTTATGGAACGCACCTTCCTCGATGGTGGTTACACTGTCGCCAATCGTAACAGCGGTCAGGTTTTTACATTCACTAAACGCAGCCGCCCCGACGGCGGTGACGCTGTCGGGAATGGTAACACTGGTCAGACCGGTACAGCCATAGAAAGCCATGTCTCCGACAGTCGTGACGCTGTCTGGAATAGTGACGCTTGTCAGGCCGGAACAGTAAATGAAGGCACCCCCGATGTCAGTGACGCTGTCAGGAATAGTGACACTTGTCAGGCCGCGACATTTATAGAACGCGCTGCCCCCGATGGTGGTGACGCTGTCGCCAATCGTAACACCGGTCAGACTGCGACAGCCATGGAACGCACCTTCTCCGATAGTGGCGACACTGTCGGGAATGGTAATATCGGTCAGGCGGGTACAGCTTTGGAATGCTTGGATCCCGATGGTGGTGACGCTACTTGGAATAGTGACGCTGGTCAGGCTGGAACAGTCAGCGAACGCACTGCCCCCGATGGTGGTAACGCTGTCGGGAATCGTAACACCGGTCAGGTCGGAACAGTTGAAGAACGTACATCTCTCGATGGTGGTAACGCTGTCGGGAATTGTAACATCGGTGAGACCGGAACAGTAAGCGAACGCAGATTCTCCGATATTAGTAACGCTGTTGGGAATCGTAACACCGGTCAGGCTACGACAGCCATGGAACGCATTGCGCCCGATGGCGGTGACCTTAAAGCCGTCAAGTGTGTCGGGGATGGTTATCTCACCGCCGGAGCCGGTATAGCCGGTAATGCGGCAGGTACGGTCGCCAGTGTCCGACAAGCGGTAATCCCCGACCTGTTCCGGAGCAGAGACAGTCAAAGAACAGGATGATAAAAGTAGTGCTATTGAGACGACCAAAACGGATAACGGTAAATAGATAGTCCATACGGGCTTGAACGGACCGCTCTTTTTTGTTGCGTAATGTCTTCGAGTGTCAGGTGTTTGAAGTCGCATTTTTTGGCTCCTAACTTTGAGTTTCTCTTCTGTTTATATGATTTTTAAAATTTTAGCAATCTGACACTGAAACTCCAAGAAAAATCTAAAATTCCATATGGGATTTTATGTTTAGAACATAGTGCTTTTTCATAACGGTTTTTTCTTAATGATACCAAACACACGGGGATACTGTTTTGGGGTGGATTTTATTTTTTTGCAAATGATCAGCGATAATCTTACGGGCTGATCTTCTTCTGTCGGCAGGGTATATGCCAATACCCGTTCAATCTGTGCCCCCATCTGCTGGATAGCAGGGCGGGCGGCTTCCAGTTCGTTTTCTACGCCGGGGCCTTTCCAGTACAGTGCCAGTCCGCCGGGTTTGACAAACGCCAGCGACAGTTCCGCCAGCACCGGCATTGCCGCCAGCGCCCGTGCCGTGACGGCGTCAAACTGCTGACGGTAGGCCGCATGATGCGCGGTGTCTTCGGCGCGGCGGTGCAATACCGTTACATTTTTTAAGGTGAGCGTATCGCAAACCATCTGTTGAAAATGCGCCTTTTTACCCGTTGCTTCCAGAGAGACAATTTTCCAATCCGGCCGTACGATCGCCAGCGCCAGTCCCGGAAAGCCCGCCCCGGAACCGATGTCCAGTAGCGTCAGCGGTTTGCCTGTTTCCTTCGAAAGCGCGTCCAGAACCGCCAGTCCCGCCAGCGAATCCAGAAAATGCCGCACCTCGATCTGTTCCGGCGAATCAATCCGTGTCAGGTTATATTTCTGATTTTCGGCGATCAAAAGTTCCGCGAATTGGTCCAGTTTGTCACGGTGTTCCTGCAGAATTGTCTGGACATTATCAAGATTTATTTCATGTATATTCAATTAATTTCTGTAAGCAGTTATACAATTATGGCCTGAAAGGCCAACATATCTTAGCCCAGGGCAGCGCCCTGGGTCTTAAAACAACAATATCATTTTTCGCCCTGAAAGGGCAATATAAATAAAACTGCCTTTCTACCTTGCCCTTTCAGGGCGTTTATTGTTTAGGGGCATCTGTTCCCAGGGCGTTGCCCTGGGCTATATTACACAGGCCTTTCAGACCATAAATTATATTCTTACAAATTTACGCCGTTCATGCTTTCTGCAACGCCAGCGTATAGGTCTTACGGCCTTCTTTCATGTATTTTCGTTCGTAATTGGTACCGACGACCTCGCCTTCCCGTGCTCCGGCGGGGCGGATGAACTCAATCTCTTTGACGGCTCCCCGCTCAATGGCCCGCCCAGCGACCTCGGTCATCTGCTCGAAATAGTCCGCATGATCCGTGGCCATATTGATGATGCCATCAGGGATCAGGATCCGCTGCAGTTGCACCAGATTCTCATCGCAGAAAAACCGTCGCTTGTGATGTTTCTTTTTCGGCCACGGGTCGGGGAAATACAGATGAAACACGTGAATCGCCGCGTCCGGGATATGCTCAGTAATGAAAGCGGCCGCATCCGTTCGCATGAGGCACACATTACCTATGCCCCATCTTCCTATTCTATCTACGGCATATTTATAGTATTTGTTTGCCCACTCGATCCCAAAAAAATTTTTTTCCGGAAACATCGTTGCTTCTTCAAGAAGAAACGTCCCCTTGCCGCTGCCGACCTCTATCTCGACGGGGGCCGAGCGGCCGAAAATATCATCGAAATCGAGCTTTCCAACGATATTTTCAGGTTCAATCGAGATATTCAGATACTCATTGAGGACACGTTTTGCCATGGATTTTGTCCTTGTGCATAGTAACACGAACACATTTACTTTTTTGGAGCAGGCCTATTTTGTCTATAATTCCGGTTAAGTCAAGCATTCTCCTGCTCGAAGAACATATACAAGAAGAACCCGCCACGGATTGGCAGCGTATAGATGGTATGGAAGCGGTAAATATACCAATACATTCGGGTGCTGTAACTGAAATGATACGACCCATCCTGACATTACGGAAGAAACGGATTTTAATCGACGTGGACACGCAAAGGGATTTATTCCTGGCCGACGGCAATGCGTGTGTGCGTAATCACCGCAGGGTTCTGGCCAATATCCGCCGCGTCATGGCATGGACCCGCCGCGACCAGATCCGTATTATTTCAACGATCCAGTGCCGTAATGCCAACTCGCATGATGCTGATTTCTGCATATCGGGCACTCCCGGCGTTTGCAAAATCCCTTATACGCTTCGTAATCGCAGAGTGACTTTCGATTCCAGTGATACAACGGATTTCCCCCGTGACATCCTCCAGAACTACGATCAGCTCATTCTTTGTAAACGCACCATAGACCCGTTTGATGAACCCCGCGCAGAGCGTATTCTGACCGAGGCCAAAGCGTCTGAATTTGTGATTATCGGCGGCCCCACCGAAACTGCCGTACTGTACACCGTACTGGGGTTGTTGACGCGGGGCAAGTCTGTCACGGTCATTGTGGATGCGTTGGGATCCCATGAAAAATCGCCCGCGGAAATCGCCCTTCGAAAGATGCAGGCCAAAGGCGCCCGGCTGACCGACAGCAAATCGCTTTTTGGCAATTCCCGTCTTCAATTGGTGAATGCCTGTGAGTGTGAACGCTGCCGCGGCCGCATTCACAGCAGTGCCTCTTAATGCCAATCCCAATAAAAACTGCGCTTGCTGTGAGGCGATGTAGTGTTGCGACCGCAAGTTACAAATTGACTCGCGGGATTTTACTGCCCTGAAGGTTTATATTTATACAGATTTTCCAACCCCCGTATTTCCGGCGCATCGCTCCGCCCCAATCCGCGCATTTCGACAGGCCTGCTTTTCGTTCAGGTTCTCTCGGTCAGGTATCGAACAGCATAAACGACCCCCCCAGGGTCGTTTATGCCATTCGTGGAGGTGATGATGAGGTTTGTGCCTCAAATAATTTACACGGAAGCATAACTTTGAGTTGCGAGCTGGATGGATGTTTAATCCGGTTCATGAGCCGTCTCAGCGCTTCGGCCCCAATCCGAAGCGCCGGGACGGTAACACTGGTCAGTTTGGGGCATCCGAGTGTGTTGTCTTCGCTGTCATCAAATCCGACGATTGATACATCTTTTGGTATCACATACCCCCGATCAATAAGCCCTCGGCTAAGCAAATATCCCACCCAATCGCTGGCACAGATCCACGCTCGAACCCCATTTTTCATTCGTCGGATTACGGATTCAATCTGTCCAGTCAAAACAATTTCTTTATCTTCCAGATGTGCAGGTGACACATCGATTACATTTGCAAGATCCAGTCCGATACCCAGCTTGGTCAACGCGGCGACATAAGCGCTGAAACGTGTCCTGGCGTAATAAACCTGGCCGCAGTTGCCCATGAAACCGATTTGCCGATGCCCTTGAGAATAAAGGTGTTCGGCTAATTTCTCAATGCCCTGCGCTTCATCAGCAAGGATAATATCCATGCGGGTATCCTGGTAAGAATTCTGGATCGAAACACACGGCACCTGAGCGTTCAATCGGGCGACGACTTCTTCGGGCCAGTGGTTGGCCAGGATCAGCCCTGACATGTTGCCGTCGCGCAAGGCCGGCGGCTGGTGTTCTTTATTGAGAATGAGATGGCAATCGTCTTCCCCGACATAATGCAGAATCAGTGAGACATTCATTTTTGCGCATTTCTCGGTCATGCCTGCAAAATAATTGGTGTGTTGCCATTCATGGATTTTACGAAGGATGAGGACCCCCACCGTGTAACATTTTGTTTGTTCCTCATCCAGAAATGCCTGCTGGCCCCCGCTTCCATGGTTAGTGTAGCCGAGTTGGCTGGCCATATTCACCACACGTGCCTTGGTTTCATTGTTAATATCCGAATAGTCCCCCCGCAGGGCCTTGGAAACGGTTGCAACAGACAATTTAAGACTGTCGGCGATATCTTTCTGGTTGATCTTGTTCTTACTCATGTCTGTTAATATAGCCAGTTTATCGAAAAATGTCAACTGAAAAAACGAAAATTTTTCGTAAAAGCGAAATATTATATGTGTGCTTTGTGCTTCTGATTTAATTCATAGATATGTAAAGGGTTGTAATGCAATGAGTTACATCAACAAAGTAACATCTAAAACCGTTTTTGCCGAGTACCGAAATTCTTTCGATATTTAAAAAGCAGGGATGGAAAAATTCGGAAAATTTCGAAAGTCGAAGGCGTTTTAAGAGTTTAAAACCGTGTTGATTTTGTCTTTTCGGCAATGCGAATTGTCTGTCGCGACACCTCTGAGTTATCGGAACTCTCCGAATGAAAATCACGATTTATTGTCCTTCCAGGGCGGAAAATTCCGGTTTCGATATTTTGTATTTTTTCAGGTTAATGGGGTTATTTGGATGTCCGATTTCTAAGGTAACGAATGATGGTCCCTCCGTGGTCCCTTCGGGACAAGGGCCGGTTCGGCAAATAGCGTGTGAGATAAAATGCGATCTTATTCAAGTTTAGGAATGAAGTTTTTACTGGCGATCGGGTTGTGTTCGACGGCCTTCTCCCTGTTTTTGGTTTACCAGACATGGAAGAGTAGCCAGGATTCCCTGCAGCAGATGCTGGGGCAGCAGGCCGAATTGGCCATGGCTTTTGAGGTTGCTTTAGAAGAGGCCAATACGTTGGCGGATTCGCCCGAAAACAGAGATGCGTTTAACCGTTCCGAACAAAAAACAGAACGGCACAGCCAAATGGTAAAAGCGATTTTCGAAGAAGTTCAAAAACGCTATCCTAATGTCATCATACGGGCCAAGGGTGAGCAATTAGCCAAAATACTCCGGCAGGCCAGTTCGGAGGCGCCTCGAATCTATCGTTTGTTTGATAACAACCCGACACTGGAATCGATGGACCAGGTTATTAAACTGAATGATCGAAATTATCTGACCAAATTCAGGATGAACCGAAACGACGTCTCGCTGACAAATCCCCACGCCGAGCTGCGCATGATCGCCATTCCGCTGGAGGGCTATCAAAGCCAGGTCAACGAACTGACCCTGCAGCGGTTTTCAAAATTAATGTTTGCGCTTCTGGCTTTATTGGCGGGCATTTTCTGTTCTTTTGAACTGCTTGTCGGACGGCCCATCAGGAAGATTACGGCCTATTTTCGAAATGCGACCCAGCAGGGGCAGGAAGGTCTTTTCCAGCCGCTGAAGGTCACATCGAATGATGAAATCGGACTTCTTGCCGACAGCTTTAACTGTTTGGGGCAGAAACTGCAGGGCCTGTATGAGACGCAGGAAACCAAGGTCCGCAAACGCACCTTTGAACTGCAACAGGCCAACATCAAACTCCGGCACAAAGTCATGGAATGTCGGGAGGCCGAAGAACGCGCCAATATCCTTGCCCGCGAAGCGACCTCCGCGAATCGTGCCAAATGCGAGTTTCTCGCGAATATGAGCCACGAACTTCGAACCCCGATGAACGCTATTATGGGCTTCAGTGAGGTGCTTTCCGATGACGTGCTAACCGAAGAACATCAGTCGTATATTGATATGATTACCGAAAGCAGTAAAAATCTACTCCATCTGATCGATGATATTCTGGATTATTCGAGAGCCGAGTCCGGAAAACTGGATATCAACATTCGTGAGTGTCGGGTCGGGAGTTTGATTGCTGAGATCGAATCGATGCTTCGTCCGATTGCGTCTAAAAAGAACATCGCTTTTGAAGTGCTCCAGTGCGATATGATTCCGGAAACCATCCGGACGGACCCGCTGCGATTGCGGCAATGCCTGATCAACCTTATCGAGAACGCCGTCAAATTCACGGAGACCGGATATGTCTATGTGGATGTTGGCCTTGTGAATCGTGACGGCGAGGCGTTTCTGCAACTCGCTGTTGAGGATACGGGAATCGGAATTGCCGAGGACAAAATCTCGTTGATTTTTGAGTCCTTTACGCAGGCAGACAGCGCAGCGACCCGAAAATACGGGGGAACCGGCCTTGGTCTTGCGATCACCAGGCGATTGGTGACACTCCTGGGCGGTCGGATTTCCGTCGTCAGCACGGAAGGCAAGGGTTCCGTCTTTACCTTAGAAGCACCGACAGGCGTTCAATGGCCTGATACGAATATGCCGCTTTGGAATAAATATTTTCCCGTTGATGAAATTAATGAGATGCTCCAAACAGAGAAAGGGTCCGTAATGTATAATGGAAAAGTTTTAGTCGCGGAGGACAATCCGTCCAATCAGAAACTCATCGCCATCCTGCTGCAAAAAATGGGGTTGGACGTCTCGCTTGCGGATGACGGCCTGGAGGCGGTTGAGCAGTGCGGCCAGCAGACGTTTGATGTGATTCTGATGGACATGCAGATGCCTAACCTGAACGGCTATGACGCGACACGTCAGTTGCGCAGCCAGGGGGTTCAGACGCCGATTATCGCGGTGACCGCCAACGCCATGACCGGCGACGAGCAAAAATGCATGAGCGTCGGCTGTGACGGCTATTTATCCAAGCCGATTGATCGCAAAAAGCTCGAAGAGATGATCGCACAACATCTGAGTGTTCAGGCCGCCGGATAAGTACATGCTGTCGAATCGGATGGTCCAAAATATGTCCAACTGAAAAAGTTAGATAATTAACAAAAAAGTACTTGCGTTTGCCGGTTGGGCACATATAATGCTGATTATGTCTTTAGGCCAGATCATACGAAATAAGCGAGAGAAGCTTCATCTTACACTGGATGAAGTCGCGGACTTTACGGGCTTTTCCAAGCCCTATCTGTCCACCATCGAAACCGGGCGGGTCAAGCCCCCCGGCGACAAGCTGCTTGCCAGGTTGGAGGAGTGCCTCGAGTTTGATCCCGGTCATTTGCAGCTTTTGGCCCATGTCGAGCGGATGCCCACCGATGTGCGGCAGGATTACGAGGCCATTGACGCTGAAAACCGGCAATACAAGCAGATTCTGAAGGATATTATCAGCCGCAAGCTCAAGCCCGGCAAGCTGGGCAAACTGCTCAATCAGTACGACATCGATATTAAATCCGGCCCGGCTCAGAAGGATAAAGCCGGGCAGCTTGTCCCGGTCATCAACAAGGTGCCCGCCGGCTATCCCGCCGAATTCGATGATCTGGGCTATCCGGTCGGTTTTGCTGATGACTATGTCCGCTGTCCCGATATCCACGACCCCAACGCCTTCGCGGTGCGGGTGGTGGGCGATTCGATGGAGCCGAAGTTTTTCGAGGGAGATGTCGTGATTTTCTCGCCGGCCGCCGACGTGCAGAATGGGGATGACTGTTTTGTCCGCCTGACCAATCCCCACGAAACCACCTTTAAGCGTATCTTTTTCGAACCGGACAAAAAAGTGCGTCTTCAGCCCAGAAACGAGATGCTGCCCCCCATTATCATCAAAGGCACCCGCATCAACGGCCTCTACCGGGCCGTCATTCGCTACCAGACACTGTAGCCGGACATTGGCTTTGATTGGGTTTGTTTTCTTCGTCCTCAGTTTACAGTCTTTAGTCCTTAGTCCTTTTGATAAAATAACTTATCGTCATTTTGCCGGGCTTGAAAATGGGTTCGTTTTTTCAAAAAAGATAACCGCGAATCACTCAAATATCAGCAGATTGAAGGTAGAGATTGGCCGTTGAACGCACGGAAATATACGGAATATTCCGGCGACTGATTACTGTTATTTGCCCCTTCTTAATTGTCAAAGAACTATTCAATTTTGCATATTTTAACAAAAGTTAGATTTAAGTCAAACAATTATTTTGAAAAACAACATATTTATTAAAAAAAAACCGCCTGCGGCAAGGAGAACTAACCGCAGGCGGCAGAATAGCTAAGGACTGAATGCTCTATAGCCTTCTTTTACATACGTCTTTCTACTGATCTGATTGTTCTTGGGATTGCAAATCAAGCAGGGATTGATAGACCGAATCCATGAATTCCTGCCATACATGGGGATCGATTTCCTGCCGGATAGACGGGTCTTCCAGCCAGAGTTGCTCAAGAACCCCAATAGCATCCTCTAAATCAAGGATCTGTTCGGCAACAGATTTTTCTTCAACGATAATCGGCTCGGCTTGCTTTTTAGCATTGAGTGATAATGTCATTGCTGTTGATGACTGAGAGCCGTACATTTCGTCTGTATCGCCATCGACGACGCCAAATGTATGCAGCCATGTATCGAAATTCACATAACATGCTTTCCACGCCCAGGCATTCCAAAATACTTCAATGTCTTCTAAGTCAATCCTGTAAGCACTGTTTCCTGAATCATTCAGATTGCAAACGTATTTCCACTCATACCATCCCAAAAGTTGATTGGGATCGAGATGCAATGGATCGTTAGGGTCATTTAGAGGGCTATTAGGGTCAAGAACTTCCGGATCATTCGGATCATAACTCATCCATGCCTCTGCAAAATAGCTGTATTCATGCAGATTTACCAGCCCGTCTGAATTCCAATCCAAAGAATTATAGACATCGTCATCGTCTAAGCTTTCATCTGTACAAGAAACCTCATCGGCACCCATGTCAATTTTCAGGTCATCATATACTCGCGGTTCTCCGTCGATATCATATTCGCCGGAATAAGTGCCGTTCCCGGAATCCCTGCATGGAGAGCCGAAGCGAAGATGATAATTGTATGTATTGGGGTCAAAACATACGAAATTCGGATCGCCATCAATGTTAGTGTCGGTCCCGCCATCGAAACAGGAATAGGTTGGGCTGCATCCGGAAATATCCCCTTCATCATTGCCCCATACAATGCAATTTTTCACTGTGGGCGAAGAACCCGATTCGGCCAATATCCCTTTTCGCTGATTGTAAACAATCGTGTTGTTTCGGATGACGGAACCGGATGCGGCATCGGTCAAACCAATTCCATCGCCTCCGTTGTTGTGAATCCATGAATTTTTCAGCGTTACCGCCGCATTTTTCCTGCATGAGATGCCGTTACCGCCGTTTTCGGAAATGATGCATCCTTCAATGGTCGGGTTGGATTCGTTACAGTCATAGACTCCCACGACAGCATTGTCGGTAATGACAGAATCAAAGATATACGGGGCGGATTTATAGATGTTTATTCCGTTGGCATCGTTATCCGTGATAACACAGTTTTGGATGATCAAATCGGCCTCATTGCAATAAACAGCCGCTTCCGCAGCATGGGTAATGATGAACCCATCCAGAACCGTATCGCTGGTAATTGATGCGAAGTTCGGATCTGTCGTTGTATCGACGACGATAAAACTGTCTAAGTCGCCTCCGATGTCGATATTGCCGCTGAGATAAGTTTTGTATTTTACGAAATCCCTGTCGTTTAGGGAATTCGCATCCGTTCCAAATCCGCCGTAAAGTTTAAGCCCGTCTATCATGTCAAAAGAGGCGTTTGGGTTTTGCGTTTTCGACGGCCGATAGATGCCCTGGGCCACCCAGATTTCATTGATCTCGTAAACATCCCTGCTCTTTTCAGCACGCTCCATCGCATCTTGCAGGTCCGTATAAGCGTTATTCCACGAAGTCCCGGTCTCATGCCCCGTCGCATAAGCATCTACATAGATTCGGTCGCCGCCCCAGTGACCCACCCGGGTCTCTTCCTGATCCTCGCCGTAGCCGATCGAGCTTGTCATTTTTACCTTGCTCTTGATCGTTCCGATCGGTTCGGCATTTTCGTTGACGGTTACGGTGAACGTAATCGAATTGGAATCGCCGGGATACAGCGTGCCTATGTTCCATGTATATTTCCCCTCGGTAAGGTTGTAATTGGGATGAAAATGGTTCGGTTCAATCGCGGCGGGCGGTTCAAAAGTAATGATAGTGTTATCAGCATCGCCGAAATAATTCGGATCGCTGGAATTCGTCGGCGAAGGATTGCCGTAGGTGATCGTAAAGGTGATTTCATCTTCCGGCACAACACTTCCGTTTGGGTCAGCGATGTTATCTTCGATTTCAATTTCTAAGGGATGGGCACGAAGAAGGGCTTGATAAAGATTCAGCCGACCTTCGGTAACGCATAGACCATCCAACGAATCCAGTGGGTCCGCAGAGTCGAGGACAATCTGCCTAACCTCGGACATTTTCAGATGAGGATACATCGACCATACCAAAGCACACGCTCCCGAAACATGAGGGGTAGCCATTGATGTGCCGCCGATTGTCTCATAATGTGTCGAGAATGTTCTCCCATACCAGATTTCCAGTCCTGAATATGCTCCAGTTCGGTAGGTTGGGAATGTACTAAAGATGTCTTCACCAGGCGCCCCGATGTCAACAGAAACAGTTCCATAGTTTGAAAACCCAGCTTTTTCATCAGTGGAATTGGTTGCCAACACTGAAATAATGTTGTCACAATCGTAATCGGACGGATAAGCGTGTTCCCACTCATTATTGTAAGCATCATTGCCCGCGGCGACAATAAAGAGAACACCTGCTGTTTCGGCATCTTCAATAGCATCTTTAAGTGAACTGCTATAAGTCGAAGGACCACCGCCCCAAGAGTTATTGAGAACTTTTGCACCATTATCTACAGCATAATTGATCGCAGCAATTGCATCACCAACCCAGCCGTAAATGTCTCCGCTACCGTATTCATCAAGAAATTTCAACGACATGATTTTTACAGACCAACAAACGCCTGTGATACCCGCATTGTTGTTGCCAACTGCACCAATAGTTCCTGCTACGTGCGTTCCATGAAAATTATCGTCATTAGGATCACTGTCCTCATTTATAAAATCGTAACCATATATGTCGTCTATGTAACCATTGTTATCGTCATCACTGTTTGGGTCACCAATTAACTCTGCCTGATTGACCCACATATTAGCGGATAGATCAGGATGTGCATAATTGACACCGGTATCAATAACTGCCACAACAATATTTTGATTGCCGGTGTAGATATCCCATGCTTCGGGTGCGTCGATATCCGCATCTTCTATGCCGTAATAAAATCCGCCTGCTTCAAGAGGGTATTCTTGTCCCGTATTATGTAGTCCCCATAGTTGTGAGAAATTCGGATCATTGGGGAATGTTGACAATGGGTAGATTTTGTAATTCGGTTCTGCGTACAATATGTCTTTAGAATCTTTGTATTTTTTTAACGCATCTTTAACCTTAAGATTTTTTGGTAGTTCAACAACATGGAGATCGGATAGCCGCTTGTAGGATTTTTTGATTTTGCCGCCGCCCCTTTTGTCAATGAGGGCTTGCTTTTCTTTGATTGTCTTTGGTTTGTCTTTGTCTTTTTTGAAACGAACAATTAACTCGCCGGGCTTATATTCTAACTCATCTTGAGAATCCGCATAGGCGTAAACGGTTGTAAAAATTAAGACAATAACTGCGAAGAGATATCTTGAAGACATGATAGATTCCTTTCAATACAATTTTAAGTATGTGTGTTTATTTCCTTCTAATGAAAGCGGCCCCCAAAGCCAAAAATGCAAGTGTGATCGGTTCAGGGACAACTTCAAAATTAGTAGAATAATCATCATGCAAAATATAATCCACTCCTACTGATGGTCTCCAATATGCCTGCACTAACAAATCATAGTCACCCTGAGGTAGTGTGCCGATTACTTCATCATGAAACCATGGCTTGGGAATCTGCGTCCCGATAGTTTCGGTGAAATACATGTCCAATTGAAGTGAAAGGCCGTCTACAATAAAATTGCTATTGTCAAAATAGATACCGCCACCTGGAATACCTCCTGCGGTTTCAATTGTAATAATATCATGAATAGCCGGCTGCGCCGGTGATATCTGGACATCAGTAATTGTTAAAGCTGTTGCACAAGGTACAATTGTTCCAATTAGCACCATAAGCAGATAAATGTTTCTTTTCATAATAAAACCTCTCTTTCCTGAAAAACGTCCTCCGTTTTTTTTGTTTTCTCGCCTTAAATAGCTTTCGTTCTGATTATCCATAAAGCCGTCCTCACGGTCCTCGTGCCCTGTTGATGATTCCTGTCATGCTCCATTTTACCATAATCGAAGCCCTTGAATCAAGACAATTCTACTATAATTCATGCTATTTCCATTTATGTCTCTATTATATAGAGCGAATGGGAACGCGAAAACTTGATGGTAAAATTTGAATTTTTTCAAAAAAAGTGAAAAATTTTTCAAAATTGGGTAAAAAGCGGCGGAAACGGCATAAAAAACAGGGTGTCCTGTCCGATAAAACATTGGCTTTATCTTGTGCAAGGGTGTTTTGTGGGTTCCGGTGTTTTCCGGGAGTTTCAGTCATTCCATAACGCTGATTATAAACAATCGTGTTGTTTTGGATGATCAAATCGGCCTCATTGTGTTTTGCTTCAGACGGAATTGGACATTTCC
>Ga0272442_10008090_pt1 | contig 13433 bp, 7 predicted proteins | sample SSMForm2O_FD_200262 | JGI IMG/M metagenome (GOLD analysis project Ga0272442, IMG submission 200262) | Marine sediment archaeal communities from Little Sippewissett salt marsh, Falmouth, MA, United States - SSM-Form-2O | ecosystem: Environmental > Aquatic > Marine > Wetlands > Sediment ...
ACGGGCCCGGTTCCTCGAGGCGGCGCGGGTCGCCGCGCTGTGGTTCTTCCACAACCAGAACGCGCCGGGGCAGGCGTGGGGCGGCGTCGACGAGAGCGCCGACCTCGGCCGATACCTCTACGAGTACTTCCCCGCCACCGGCAAATGCCGCGGGACCGGGGTGTGGAGCCAGGGGCTCGCCACCTGCCTGCTCCAGTCGGTCAGCCAGGTCACGGACATGGAGGGAGGGCGCACGTTCGCGGCGGCGGCCGAGATGGGCGCCGCGTACCTGATGAGCCTCCAGAACCTCGACAGCCGCAACGGGCAGGCGTTCGGCGGGTTCCGCGAGCACAACCCGCAGGACACGTGGAGCTTCCCGCGCGACGGCGCCACCGGCGGGTTCGCCCTCGGCGCGATGTACAAGATGACCGGCGTCGACGAGTACCTCGAACGCGCCAAGCTGTTCTGCCAATGGTACAGCGGCCCGGGCAGCGACGACGAGACGTGGCCGTACGACTTCTTCGACTTCGCCAAGGGCGAGGGCTCGTGCAAAGTGCCCGGCGACTGGCAGGCCGGCGGCGCCCTTTGCTACTACTACGCCGCCAAGGGCGCCGGCGACGACGAGTGGATCGACCGGGGCTTCCGGCCCGTCATGCAGAAGCTGCTCGAGATCGGCGACCCGAGCGAGGCCGACGGCGCCGAGCACAAGTGGCACGGCGAGAGCCGGATCACCGTGGGCAACGATGACTTCGCCACCGTCATCCTGATGGCCGCGTTCCTCGAGTTCGAGGACGAAGCTTACCTCGACCTCGCCCGCAAGCGGCTGGGGTGGATGATGTCATTGCAGGACGAGGACGGTTCGTTCCCCAACAGCGGCGGGACGTTCGTCACCGCGTTGACGATGCTCGAGTTCTGCGAGCTCGTCGAGAGGAAGGGCCTGCCCGACGACACGGGCGAGATCGCCGAGCGGCTGCTCCGGGCGGCGCGGTTCGGGCTGACCCTCCAGGACCAGGACCCCCGCGACCGGCGCGCCTACGGCGGGTTCTGGGGCCAGTCGAACTACGGCGTCGGCCGCGACCGCATCCACAACCGGTCGACCAATTATGCCGGGCACCTCTATCTCCGCCTCGCCGGCCATCCCGCGCCGTGTCTCAGCGTGATCAACTGGTAAGAGAACACTTTTTCAAAGGGGTTCTCTCCCCGCAGTCTTTTCATCAGTGATCGACGCGGACGAGGCCGCGGGACGCGGCGTAGCGGCGCAGGTCCGTGACGTCGTCCGGGTCGGGCCGTCCGAGGAGTTCCGGGAACCGGCGGGCGCGGTAGGCGGGGTGGTATTGGGCCATCACGTTGATCGCACAAGGTGGCGCGGCCTCAGCCACGAGGTCGATCACCGCGCGGCTCTTGGCCAGGTCGTTCGGCATCACCAGGTGCCGGACCATCACGCCTCTCTTCGCCACACCCCCCACGACGTCGAGCGGCCCGACCTGCCGGACCATCTCGGCCAGCGCCGCCGTCGCGACCTCGGGATAGTCGGGAACGCCCGAGAATCTTTTGCCCGCCTCGGCGTCGGCCCACTTGAAGTCCGGCATGTAGATGTCGATCAGGCCCTCGAGCAGGCGGAGCGTCTCGGGCGACTCGTACCCGCCGCAGTTGTAGACGGTCGGGACGGCGAGCCCGTTCTCTCGGGCGATGACGATGGCCTCGGCGACGGCGTGGGCGACGTGCGTCGGCGTCACGAAGTTCACGTTCGCACAGCCGCGCCCGGCCAGCCCGAGGGCGATCTCGGCGATCTCGCCCGGCACGAGCTTCTGGCCGGCGCGGGAGTGGCTGATGTCGGCGTTCTGGCAGAAGGCGCAGTCGAGGTTACAGCCGGAGAAAAAGATCGTCCCGCTCCCTGCGGCGCCGACCAGCACCGGCTCCTCGCCGAAGTGCGGTCCGGCCGACGCCACCACCGCGCGGGCCCCGATCCGGCACGTTCCGACCTGTCCCCCCGTGCGGTCCACGTGGCACGCCCGCGGACAGAGCGTGCAGTCGCGGAGGATGTCTTGCAGCGCGCGAACGGCGGCCCGGGGCTCCATGGGACCCTTGTACCACAGAGCCGCCTCGAAGGGAATGGACGACGGCGCTTGACCCGGGGCGAGGGGATGGCATAGAATTGGTCGCCGGATAATCCGAGCACCTTCTCTCGGCCGGGGGCGGACACGTGAAGCACGTCATAACGGTGTTCCTTACGCTGGCGGCCGCGCTGGCGGCTCCTGCCCTGGGCGGCGAAGGCCCGGGCGAGGACGAGACCCTCCCGCGCCCCGTCAAGGGGCAGAAGCCGGAGTACTACGCCGCGCTGGCCGGGGTCCACGCCGCCTTCGGCTTCTTCGCCATGGCCGAAACGCTTCAGCTCAAGGCCATCGAAGTGGAGAAGGAGCGGGCCAAGAAAGAACGGCTCTCGTTCGACCTGTTCAGCCGGATCTACTGCCGCGCCAAGTGGTGGGATAAGGCGGCGAAGGAAATCCTGCGGACGATCGAGCTGGTCGACAAGGACAACGTCCACCAGAAACGGAAGTACCACCTGGACCGGGCGCGGGTGTTGAAGGAGGCCAAGAACACGGATGAACACATCAAGGAGTTGCACACCGTCGTCGCTCTCTCCGAGACCGAAGCCGAGAAGACCCGGGCGCTGCGGATCCTTCTTACGGCGCTGAAGGCGGCCGGCAAGCTCCAGGCCAAGATTGACGAATACGAGGCCAGGGTCAGGAAGAGCCCCCGGGACAAGGTCACGCTGCGGATCCTGGCCGAGATTTACTGCGGGGGCGGGCTGCTGGACCTGCCGGGGAAAGCGATCCGGAAATACGAGCAGATCCGACAAAGCGACCCCGATGACCTGCACGCCTCCGAGCGCCTGGCGCGGCTGTATGCGAGCACGGAGCAGAAACAGAAGTCCGTGGCCATGTTCGAGCGCCTGATGACGCTCCACCCCAAGCGGTTCAAGATGTACTTCGACGCCGCCACGGCGGTGCTGCGACGCCTGGGCGAGAAGGGCGAGGCCCTGGCGTGGTGCGAGAAGATCTGGCGCCGCTACCCCAAGCAGGCCCTGGTGCCCGTCCGGATCGGGGACCTCTACAGGAGCCGGGGCCGGCGCCCGAAAGCGGCCGAGCACTACCGGAAGGCCATCGACCTGACGGACCAGTACATGGACAAGCTGCCGCTGTATTTCCGCTTGATCGATTGCCAGACCGCGGCCCGGCAGTACCCGGAAGCCGAGCGCAGTTGCCGCGAGGCGCTGAAGCTGAGGATTCGGTCGTCTGATCTGCGTCAACGACTCAAGGATCTGCTGAATCAGATCCTGGAATTGCAGGGGAAACCGAGGGAGGAATGACCTCGGGGCTCAGTCTTCTTTCTTTTCCTTTTCCGCCTCTTTCTTCTCCTCCGCCTTCTCCAGCTTCTGGGACAGCTTCTCGGCGTACTTGTCGGCCAGCTCGGAGGACTTGATCGAGCCCTTGACGATTTTCAGGCCAGGCTTGGTGGGCGGGTCCTCGCCGTCCGCCTTCCCTTCCTGGGTCCACTGGATGGCCGCCGCGACGTAGGCCCTCAGCAGTTCATTCTTCTTGGCGATCAGCTTGCCGTGCTGGACGACCTCCGCGGAGCGCTCGTCGCTGCAATTCTTGATGATGCACACGTCCCACAGGCTGAGCCGGCGGTCGTACTTCTCCCGGGCTCTCTCGCGGGCCTTCTCGCTCGACGGGATGCGGCCCAGCTTCTTGACCTTGGGCATCTTGGGCGATGGCAGGGGAAACGCTTTCTTCCCGACCACCTTGAGCCATTTGAGCCTGGACTCCTTCCACTCCTTGTAGGCCTCCTTGTACGTCGTCTTGTTGTCCTTCTTCAGGTCGGAGGCGGCATCGGAGGACATCGTCTGGATGGTTGGGACGCTCTCACAGTCGGTGACCATGTAGTAATAGAATCTCTCGTCGTCGTCGTCCTTCGCCTGGGCACGAGAGCCCAGCAGGGCGAGAGCCGTGACCATCACCGCACACAAAACCGCACGTCGCCGCGTCATCTGTCGCACTCCTAACTGGGTACGAACGTTGTGGGTCGCCCTCTCTCTCCTGGCCTCATGGTGATCACATTCGCGCCCAAAAGCAAGAGGGTTCTTATCGTTGTACCGCGCCCACAGGGGCCACCTGATAATAGAAGCGGGCCAGGCCGGACCGATCGATGCCATGCGTGCGCTCGACCGTCCAGCCCTCGTTTTTCGCCTTGAACTCGTCGAGGATCGAGCCGTACAAGGCGTTGGCCGGGCCGTTGCTCATGTATGCGGACCAGGTCAAGGGAGAGCCGTCCGCCTCGGCCATCCGCGCCGCCAGCCGCATCACCTGCCTGCCGACCCCGCGCCGGCGGAACGAGGGAAGCACGTAGATCTCGGCCAGTTGAAGCGACCCGCCGTCCGGCGATCCGTCCTCGGGCAATCGGCGCAGCAAGAGCAAGCCGGCCCGCTGGCCCGCCCACTCGATGAAAAACGGCATCCGCTCCTCGTCGGTCCAGTAGAGGTCGTACTCGTAATACTCGAACAACCCCCGGCGGTTCGGTCGGGCGCCGGTGAACTCGGCGAGCCCGCGGAGGTAGGCCTGGAAATGCTCCGTGAAGGGCTCCTTCTCGGTCTTGGGGACCGGTCTCAGACTCACGTCGGGCACGGCTCGATGCCTCCTCGCCTCGGCCGGGTGCCGCCCGGCAGCCTACCAGGATTATACACCCGCCGCGCCCCACACACCAGCAGAGATCGTGGCGAATCGCCGCAGCGATAACGGAGCGGACCTCACCGAGGGCCACCTCGTCGCGGAACCGTCTCCCGAACAGCGGTCCGTCATGTTTCATGTCCGATCGGACAAAAAACATGATGGCGGCGGGGGGAGTGAGCGGTGGTGGATGGATGCATGGGGACTCGGGGCGGACTGCAATTGGTCGTCCGGTCCGTCTTGTTTCATGTCCGATCGGACATGAAACATGACGGTGGTGGCGGTGAGCGGTGGCGAACGGAGCCAGTAGTTCAGGACAGTCAACTACTTATGCGAGGGCGATTCCGTCCCGTTCGGCCGTTCGGACGGCTCACGGCGGGCCCGCTGCCGGCCGAGGGCTCTCCCGGCCGACGTATTGCCCGCATCCTGTGAATCCTGTCGAGATGTCCTTCGTAACTGCTCTATGCAGGCGGCCCCGAGGGGGGCTCGTTGCGTGGCCGCCACATCGCAGCCCCTGCCGCCCGCCGCTGCCGTGCTCAGGGGGGTACGATGTACCTGCGCGGTTCCAAGATTTCTTGCTCCAGACTTGGGCGCCCGGGGTGTATTGCCTATAATGAAGGGACCAGCCGGACGGCGGAAAGGGAGCTGACGATGAAACACCTGGCACTTGCCGTGGGTCTCCTGGTGTCCGTCTGGGCCGGGACGGCCTTCGGCGCGCAGCCCAAGCCCGACCCCCCGATGCCCGAGAAGAAGCTCACCGGCCCGCTGGGGAAAGATCTCCTCCAGGCCGCCCGCGGCGCCGCCCGCCTGGGCATCGATTATCTCAAGGCCCGCCAGAAGAAGAACGAAGACCGGATCTGGGCGCCGCCCAAAGACGGTACCACCCGCGTCCACGTCGGCTACAAGAAGGTCAAGGTCACGCGCCCGGTGTACAAGACCGTCGTCCGCGTCGTGTCGGTGCCCAAGGTCGCCGGCTACCAGTGGGTGTGGGTGACGGAGAAGGACCCCAACGATCCGTACGCTCCCGTGGGCCGGCGGCGGGTGCGGAAGCCGATCTACAAGTACATCAAGCGCAAGCAGGAGACCCGGGTCCGCGACGGCAACAAGACGCGCGTCGTCGAAGAGAACCGCCCGGTCTACGACGAGAAGGACCCGTACAAGGCGTACTCCCGGTGGAACGAGGGCGTCAACGCGCTGGCCCTGTACGCCCTGCTCTGCAGCGGCGAAGCCCCCGACTCCGAGGCGGTGACCCGCGCCGCCGAGTGGCTCTATGACGGCACCCTCGAGCAGCACGGCATCCCCGACACCACCCAGGAGCTGTCGCTGTTCCTCCTGTGTTTCTGCCGGCTGGACAAGGAGGAGTACGGCAAGTACGTGGGGCAACTGCTGGAGAAGCTGATCCGCGGCCAGATCGAGGCCGGTGATTGCCGCGGCCAGTGGGGAGTCTACTCGGTCGACATCGAGCGCCTCAAGGCGCTGCAAATCAAGGAGCTCAAGGGCGTCCTCCTCCGCGACAAGGTCACCCAGGACACCGCGCAGTGCAAGCAGGCGCTGCGCACCGCCAAGAACAAACGCGCCGCGGCGCGGCTTACCGCGCGGATCGAGCGGAACGACCGGACCTACAAGCGGATCATGGAAGAGCTGAAAAAGCTCCGAGGCAAGATCGTCGGCCTGTCACGCGAGTTCACGCGCGGATCTCATTGGGGCCGGGTCCGCCGCACCGAGCGGATCGGCGGCGATATCCGCTTCTACCCCGGCGCCTTCTACGACGCTCGGTTCAGCCGCCGCGGCGACCTGTCCAACACCCACCTGGCCCTGACCGCGCTCCGCGATGCCGCACGGCACGGCTATCTCGGTAAGGAGTCGCCGCTTTACAGGGACGTGGTTCCGGCCCTGGCGCGCGCCGCCGCCGCACTGACGAAGCTCCAGGAGCCGGACGGCTCGTGGGGGTACGGCGTGCACGAGTACCATGCCCGGCCCAAGGCGGCCCCCAAGCCGACCCGGCCGCAGGAGAAGCCGAACCAGCCGTCCATGTCGATGACGGCCGCCGGGCTCTCCTGTCTCGACAGCATCGCCGAGGTCGCCGGCCGGGCCCGGCTCCGCGAGAAGTTCGGCACCACCATCCGCAAGGCGCGGGCCGCCGCCATCCGGCACCTCCAGCTCTACAGCAAGCCCGGCACCAAGCCGCCCATCCCCATCGCCACGCAATTCAGCACGCTCTATTACTGCTTCGCCCTGTCCACGGCGATGAGTGACCCGGGGCTCGTTCGCACGCGGTTCGGCAACATCCCCGAGGGGATGATCTGCCGCCTGCTCTTCTCGCAGAAACCGGACGGCTCCTGGCCGCGGCTCCCCTCGTGGAGCTTCGGGTCGTCCGTCTATACGCGGAGCTTCTTTCACCGGAACTGGCGACATAACACCTACGAGACCCGGTTCGACCACCAACTGGTCAACACCTGCTTTGCCATCCTCTTCCTGTGTGAGGTCGGCCGGCCGGCCGTCGTCGGGCACTGGCACCCGGCCGACCGGCAGGACGCGGATCTGGACGACCAGTTGGACGGCATCCTGGGCGAGCTTCACAAGACCTGCAAGACCCGTCTCCGCTGGCGCAGTGTCCCGCCCGAGCTGCCGGACGGCTTGGCCGCGTTCGTGCCCACCCTCGTGATCCGCGGCAAGGACGAGATCAAGGGGCTGCTGGACGCCGCCGGAGGGCGGCTGGCCACGTACCTGAACGAGGGTGGGATGCTGATCGTCCAGGACCCGCCCGGCTCGACGATCGCCGGGGTGCGCGTCAAGGCGCGGCTCCTGAAGATGTATTCCGACCTGGCCCTCCGCGTCCTGCCCAAGGAGCACGCCGCGTTCACCTACGCCGTCCAGGTCCTCAAGACCCCGGCCATCACCGCGGCGTGGCGGGGAGACCGGCTCCTGGCCGTCTTCCTGCCCGAGCGGCGCCGCGGCGGCGACGGCCTCGCCGCCGAAGACGCGGCGGAGATCACCCAGAACCTCATCGCACACCGCGCCCGGACGAAGGACCTCCTGCCCGACCTCGTTGTCGGACCGAAGGACTGGCTGGAGATCGAGAAAGATACGGAGGCGGCGATCGCGCGGATCAAGGAACAACACATCGAAGAGCCGAAAGAGCCCAAGAAACCGGAGCCCAAGAAGGAGCCGGAGAAGAAACCCCAGCCGCCCAAGAAAGAACCGGAGAAGCCGAAGGAACCCGAAAAACCCAAGAAGGACCCGCCCAAGGAGAAGAGCGTCGACGATCTCATCCGCGAGATCAACGAACCCGAGGACAAGCCCAAAGACAAGAAGCCGCCCAAGAAAGACGAACGGTTCTGATCCGCGGCCGCAGCGTTCCTGGGAACCCGGGATCGTTGGTTGCATCTAACTTCTCAGGTGTCCCACGTCGGTCTGAGAGAAGGAGGGCACATCGTGAGAAAGGCTGTTGTCTGGACGCAGGTCGTCGCCCTGACGTTGTCCTTCGCCGCCGCCGCTCTTGCCGCGGACAAGGCGAAGGTCACCATCCCGCCCGGATGGAACACGAAATGGGCCCGGACGCTGATGTGCCCGAAGTGCACCGGCATGGCGTACATCGAGAACGTCGGCAAGTGCCAGGTCTGCGGCAAGGGCACGGCCAGCGGCGCGTTCCGGCTCTGCCCGGCGCACGCCCTCGAAGGGAAGAAGTGCAGCCGATGCCTGGCGCCCTTTCCGCCCCAGGCGACCCCGGGCATCCGGCTCGCGATCAGTTGGCTCCACCCCAAGCTGCGGATCAAGGACACGCACATCACCTCGGACAGCAACAAGTCGCTCCCCGTCTGGGTCAGCATCACCAACACGACGAAGAAGGACGTCACCGCGCCGGAGCTTCGGGCGCGGGGCCCGAACCCGCAGCTCTGCGAGACCCTCCTCTTCCTCGTCACCGCCGGCGGCAAGGAGCGGGTGCTCTTCAACGTCTCGCCGTGGATCAAGCGGCGTCGGGCGCTGGCGCCGCGGCCGCTGGTGCTCAAGCCCGGTGTCACCACGTTCGAGTGCGACCTGGGCAAGTGCTACTCGGCGCTCGGCCCGCTGCCGACGGGCAGGTTCTCCGTCCGCGCCGCCGCCGGATGGCTCGGGAGCAACACGCTGACCGCGGCCGTCGGGGGCGGAGGCGCCACCGTCGTCGGCCCGGCCGTCGATCCCAAGGACCCCAGGTCGAGCAAGGCGCTCGCCGAGCTGCGGGAAGGGTGGAAAATGGCGATCAAGCAGGGCCGGTTCGCGGAGGCCGTGGCCATCGCCCGCCGCATTACCCGGCTTCATCCCGACCTCGGCAGAAAAATGCTGATGATGTCCGAGGTGTACATGAAGAAGCACCACAAGCGCGACGCCGAGCGTAAGAAGATGCTCGAAGAGAAGCGGCGCCGCGAGGAAGAACTCAAGCGCCGTATGCTTGACTAGGCGCAACGCGGGTCCGGCCGCATCCGACGGGGGAGACGATGAGAACGGTTTTCTGCTTGCTGGTGGCGGTCCTCCTGCTGTCCTCGGCGCAGGGTGTTTGGTGTGCGGAGGGGGAGCTCGGCGCCCAGGTAGCGCGGATCGGTACGCTGCTGGAGAACTGGCCGCGCGCCTGGTCCGAGGTCGCGGCGCGCCGCCAGATGAAGATCGTCTCCAAGATCCTCAGCATGCCCGTCGCCGCCGAGGTGTACCTGGACGACCTGTTCGACCGGGCGTCCGACCCCGCCTTCGTCCCGCCCGACCGCGCCGTGATCACGGCGGCGCGGCGCAAGAAGCTCCTCGCGGTGCGCGGCCGGATCCTCTACATCGCCACCATGCCCAGCAAGAAGAGCTACTGGCCGTACATCCATACCATTCTGCGGGACGTGCCGGGCGACAAGCGCCCCGACGCGGCACGGTTCTTCGATCGCTTCTGCGCCACCATCCGCCCGGTGCTCTTCCGCCGGGCGCTTGCCGTCAGCGAGCTCGGGTTTTCCTACGTCGGCGGGACCGACGACCTCCGCGTGCGGGACGCGCTCGAAGCTTACTGCAAGCAGCACGAGCGCCCGATGCACGACAGCACGGCCGTCCGCCTCCTCCGTCACGCCGCCGGCCAGCGGGAGCTGATGCGGCGCGCGTTCACCAAGAAGCACTTTAGCGAAGCATTCGACTACCTTCAACACGCCGGCGACGACGAGTTCCTCGCCCGGACCCTGCTCGCCCAACTGAAGACGGAGAAAAACGCATACCGGCGCGGCGAGTACCGCTGCCGGATTGGACGGATCGACCGCCCCGCCGCCCGGAAGGCGTTCCTCCGTTTCCTCGACGAACAGCAGGCGAACCTGAAGGCGAACGAGAACCAGGGCCTGTGGATCCGGTTCCCGGACTTCTTCGACAAGGATCGCGCCGCGTGGTACATCCGCTTGTACCGCGACAACACCAAGGCGTTCCGGATGAAACGCTACGGGACCGCCAACCTGTTCCAGTGGCTGCGGAAGCACAAACGGCGCGACGGCGTCGATCTGGCGCGCTGGGCGCTGACCAAGGAGAGCGGCCAGGACGGCGAGGGGCGGCGGTGCGCGACCGACTACCTGCTCGCGCTCCGCGACAAACAGACCGTCGCCCGCCTCCGTGCCGACCTCGCCAAAGACGAGGAGAGCACCGTCAGCAACGCGATGTGGTACCTGGTCCGCGCCGGGCTGTGGGACGGGCTCCCCCGGCTGCTGGAGACGAAGCTGTCCGAGGGGAAGTCCCGGTCCCGGGCGTACTATGCGGACCGGGTCCTTGACGCGGTCGAGGAGTACCCCGACCGCAAGGCTCATATGTACGTGTGGCTCGCCGCGCAGACCGAGGAGTGGAAGCTGCGGGCCTACGTCCTCCTGGTCCGCATGGGCGACCGGGACGTGGTGCCGCGCTTGAAGGAGCTCCTGCCGGCGCACTGGGCGGGGGCGCGCGTCCCCGCGATGGTCGCGCTCTTCGAGGCGGGCGAGGCCGATCAGTTCGACGGCCTGCTGGCGGCGCTTCGCACGGAGGGCTTCCCGCCCGAGACCCGGGCCGCCGCGGCGCGGGCGCTCGGTGCGGGCCCGAAGGCGCTGCGGGCCAGGGCGGCGCGGGCGCTGGTGGGCCAGTTGCTGAGCCCGTATGGCGCGGTGAGCGAGGCGGCCCACGCGGCGCTGGCCAAGCTCAGCGGCCGGAAGGACATCACGTTCAGCCCGTGGGCGACGGACGACGTCCGCAGGAAGCAAGCCGCCGCCTGGCAGGCCTGGCTCGCCGATCTGCCCGCGCCGAAGTGACACCGCCCGACGCCGCTGCGATTGACATCCCCCGCAAGCGGCGCTACAATCCCCGCCCCGTTTTGTCGGTTCTGCAACAACTTGAAGAGGAGGTCGGCTGTGGCAAAGAAATGGGTGTACTTTTTCGGCGGGAAACAGACCGAAGGCAAGGCCGCGATGAAAGCCCTCCTCGGCGGCAAGGGCGCCAACCTCGCCGAGATGGGCAACATCGGCGTCCCCGTCCCGCCCGGGTTCACCGTGACCACCGAGGCCTGCGACTACTACTCGAAGCACGGGCACAAACATCCGCCGGGAATGATGGACCAGGTGAAGAAGAACCTGGCCAAGCTCGAACGGCTGATCGGCAAGAAACTGGGCGATGCGAAGGACCCGCTGCTCGTCTCCGTCCGCTCCGGCGCCGCGGTGTCGATGCCGGGCATGATGGACACCGTCCTCAACCTGGGCATGAACGACGAGTCGGTGCTGGGCTTCGCCGAGAAGACCGGCAACGAACGCGCGGCGTGGGACAGCTTCCGCCGGTTCATCGATATGTTCGGCGACGTGGTGATGGGCCCGACCACCGGCCTCACCCACGAGCACTTCGAGCACGCGATGGCGAAGGTCAAGAAGAAGTACAACGCTGAGCTCGACACCGAGCTCACCGCCGAGCAACTCCAGGAACTGTGCGGCGAGTACGAAAAGGTCTACAAGCAGCACGTCGGGGTGCCGTTCCCGCAGGACCCGATGGTGCAGCTCGAGCATGCGATCAACGCCGTGTTCGGGTCGTGGGACACCGAGCGCGCGGTCAAGTACCGCCAGATCAACAAGATCACCGGCCTGATTGGCACGGCCGTCAACGTGCAGACGATGGTCTTCGGCAACATGGGCCAGACATCGGGCACCGGTGTCGCCTTCACGCGCAATCCGGCGACGGGCGACCCGAAGCCGATGGGCGAGTACCTCATCAACGCCCAGGGCGAGGACGTGGTGGCCGGCATCCGCACGCCGTCGCAACTCGCCGACATGCCCAAGGAGAAAAACCCCGTCTGGAAGAAGGCCCACAAGCAGCTCAGCGCCATTATGAGGAAGCTCGAAAAGCACTACCGGGACATGCAGGACGTCGAGTTCACCGTCCAGGAGGGCGTGCTTTTCATGCTCCAGACGCGGACGGGCAAGCGGACCGGCCTGGCCGCGGTCAAGATGGCGACGGACATGGTGAAGGGGAGGCTGATCAAGCCGGCCGACGCGGTCCGGCGCATCGAGGGCGATCACCTCAGCCAACTCCTGTTCCCCATCTTCGACCCGAGGGAGGAGGCGGCCGCGAAGAAGAAGGGGCTCGACCGGGTCTACGGCCTGCCTGCCGGGCCCGGCGCCGCGGCGGGGAAGGTGGTCTTTACGGCCCACGCGGCCGAGGCAGCGGTCCGAAAGGACGCGGCCGCCCGCGTCGTCCTGGTCCGGCACGAGACGAGCCCGGAGGACGTGGGCGGGATGTGGGCGGCCCAGGGCGTCCTGACCAGCACCGGCGGGATGACCAGCCACGCGGCGGTCGTCGCCCGCGGCTGGGGCAAGTGCTGCGTCGCCGGGGCCGGGGCGCTGAACATCGACTACAAGAAGAGGCAGATCACCGTCGGCAAGGTGGTCATCCAGGAGGGCCAGTACATCTCGCTGAACGGCTCGGCTGGTGCGGTCTACTGCGACGACCGCAAGGGCGTCGATATCCCGACGACGGCGTCGCCGGTCGTCGCCGCGGTGGTCGACGGCAAGGCGTGGGCGACGAAGCACCCGATCTACACGATGTACAAGCAGGTGAGCGCGTGGGCCGACCGGATCCGCAAGATCAACGTGCGGACCAACGCCGACACGCCTGCCGACGCCGCCGCGGCCCGAGCGTTCGGCGCCGAGGGGATCGGACTCACCCGGACCGAGCACATGTTCTTCGAGGGCGACCGCATTCTGGCCGTACGCGAGTTCATCCTCGCCGAGGACCACAAGAGCCGCCTCCAGGCGATCAACAAGCTCCTCCCCTACCAGCGGAAGGACTTCGAGGGCATCTTCAAGGCGATGGACGGCCTGCCGGTGACTATCCGGCTGCTCGATCCGCCGCTGCACGAGTTCATGCCCCATGACCACAAGGGCCAGGTGCAGATGGCGAAGCGGATCGGCGTCTCGCCGAAGAAAGTGGCCGAGCGCGTCAAGGCGCTGCACGAGTTCAACCCGATGCTCGGCCATCGCGGCTGCCGTCTGTCGATCACGTATCCGTCGCTGTGCGAGATGCAGACGCGGGCGATCATCGAGGCGGCCTGCAACGTCGCGAAGCGGGGCGTCAAGGTGCTGCCCGAGATCATGGTCCCCCTCATCGGCACGAAGGCCGAGTTCGACTACCTGGAGGAGATCATCCGCCGGGTCGCCGAGGCGGTCATCGCCAGGAAGAAGGTGAAGGTCAAGTACATGGTTGGCACGATGATCGAGATTCCGCGGGCCT
>Ga0272442_10008093_pt1 | contig 13431 bp, 13 predicted proteins | sample SSMForm2O_FD_200262 | JGI IMG/M metagenome (GOLD analysis project Ga0272442, IMG submission 200262) | Marine sediment archaeal communities from Little Sippewissett salt marsh, Falmouth, MA, United States - SSM-Form-2O | ecosystem: Environmental > Aquatic > Marine > Wetlands > Sediment ...
GGCGGCTTTGATCCGGCCGGCAATCCTATACCTGCCGATGATCCTTCGTATGAACCGGATGATGCATGCTTCCAGTATAACCAATTGCTTGACGGGGATGACTGGTTCTACCAGGAACCGATGGACGACGGGACCCCCAGAACGTACTGGCTGAGTATCGCCCCGATCTGGGACGAAGATTGCGATTATCAATGGGGCTGGAAAACCAGGCCGAAGTTCTACATGGATAACGCCGTCAGTATTACGGCTGTCAGCGATTCATCGGGTGTCGCGACATGGCCCCCTGTTCTTGGAAGTCTCTGGAATGCCGGTGTACCTCTTCAGATACCCCCGTATCCGCCGCATGGTGATGCGATTTCGTGGGATCTGGCCTTTGAGATCAGCACCAATGAGAAAGCATATGAAGACGATCCGATTCCCGGTGATATTGGCGGTCCGGGTGGAGCGCTCATACCGGATGGAAGGGTTACTTTAGATGATTTTAGGATCATGGCATTGCATTGGTTGGAAATCGCGCCGTGACCGGACGCTTATAACAAGACGAGGTTAGGATAAGACCTCGAAACTATAAGTGTTTTTCTTATAGAAAGGCCGGCACAGGGAAAGTGTCGGCCTTTTATATTTTAAAGGTTGCCGATTGCCTTTCAGGGGTGTTTTTCCTATAATGCAGCCATGGCCCAAAGCAAGAAACAACTGCCGGTTTTTTCAGTAACACAACTGAATAACTTGATCAAGGTCTCGCTGGAAAATGCGCTGCCGGGGCGGATGTTGCTGCGCGGCGAAGTCAGCAACTGGAAACGCCATTCCAGCGGGCATTGTTATTTTTTACTGAAAGATTCTGACGGCGGGCAGATTTCCTGTGTGATGTGGGCCAGCAAGTTTCGCACCCTCAAATTTAATTGTGAAAACGGCCTGGCGGTTTTGGCGACGGGCCATGTGGACGTGTATGTTCCCGGCGGCAAGTACCAGTTTTACGCCGAAAAACTGGAGCCGGCCGGCGTTGGGGCACTACAGCTTGCGTTCGATCAGATGCGGAAGCGGTTGGCCGCGGAGGGGTTGTTTGACCCGGCTCATAAGCGGCCGCTGCCAAAGTACCCTGTGAATATCGGTGTCGTGACCAGTCGGTCGGGGGCGGCGATTGTCGATATCACCGACAGTATCTATAAGCGATGGCCGTGTGCGCGGCTATATGTCTTCGATGCACCGGTGCAGGGCGAAGGGGCCGCCGGAAAGATCGCCGCGGTAATTGCCAAAGCCAATCGGCTGCAAAAACGGCTCCGGCTGGATATCCTGATCGTCGGCAGGGGAGGCGGGTCGATGGAAGATTTGTGGGCGTTCAATGAAGAACCGGTGGCGCGTGCGATTTACGCATCCCGAATACCGGTCATTAGCGCGGTGGGGCATGAAGTGGATGTGACAATTGCCGACCTGGTCGCGGACGCCAGGGCGTCCACCCCTACGCAGGCGGGAGTGATCGCGGTGCCCGATTTCCGGGAGGAATTGGGTAAGATTCATTCGCTCCAGCGGCGGTTGAACCTGAACGTCCGCTCCGGATTGCAGCATGGGCACAATCGTTTATTGACGGTCTTGGCCAGCCGGGTCTTTCGTTCGCCGTTGGGGCCGGTTCAGGTGGCGGCCCAGCGAATCGACGAACTGGCGGTTTCGCTGAGCCATTCGCTTAAAACGCGGTTGCGGGGGTTGCGGGATGAATTGGAGCGAATCCGAAGCTCCATTCGATCCATTGAGCCGACGCGTTTGATTTCGATGCAGAAGATAGCGATTCATCGCTTTTCCAGCCGCAATCAAGCGGCGATTATGAAGATACTGACGAAAAACCAGTTGAAATTAACCGCCTTTGAGAATAGATTGTCTGCATTGAATCCGCGTTCGGTCCTGAATCGGGGATACAGTATCACTGTAAATGAGCGTACCGGGCGTTTGGTGACGGATGTCGGGCAGGTTCAGGTGGATGATCGTTTGGCGACCGAATTGGCAAAAGGCCAGAAGATTCACAGCCGGGTTGAAGCAATTGAACCGGGGCCAAAGTCTTGTGAGGAATAATTATGGCACAAAAGCGAAAAGACAATAAAAAAGAGAATGAGTCACTTTCGTTTGAGCAGGCGATCGAGAACCTGACCGAGATTGTCGACAAAATCGAAACCGGGCAGATTCCTTTGGCCGAATCGCTCCAGCAGTATGAAAAAGGGATGGCCATGATTAAGCATTGCCGAAAGATTTTGCTGGATGCGGAAAAACGGATCGAAGAAATCGCCGAGAACGATGCGGAAGAGTCGATTGAAGAAGACGCAGAAGATATGGATGACGACGAACAGGATGAGGCGGACGATCCTGAAGACGACAGCTTATTCTAACACAATCATCCATCCTCAATAGATAATTGAGACGCGGGCGTGGCGGAACTGGCAGACGCGCAAGATTTAGGTTCTTGTACCCAAGTGGTGTGGAGGTTCGACTCCTCTCGCCCGCATTTGACTTAAAAAACAGGTAGGCCGCGAGTTTGACCGGTGGACGCATCGCGGCTATGTCTTTTTTCAAAGGACTTTAGAGTCGTCCTCGCGGAAATTTCCCCTGAAAGGCATTACATCTCCCGGTCAACGGCTTCGGCGACACGTTTGATTTTTTTCATTAACGCATCCAACATCTGCGGCGGAATCGACTGTGCGCCATCCGAGGCAGCGTGTTCCGGGTCGGGATGGCATTCCAGGATCAGACCGTCCGCTCCGGCGGCAATCGCGGCCAGGCACATCGACGGTACCATATACGCATGTCCGGTTCCGTGAGATGGGTCGATGAGAATCGGCAAATGCGTTCGGTCCCGCAGGGCGGGAATAATCGCCAGCGAAAGGGTATTGCGGACATAGGATTCATACGTGCGAATCCCGCGTTCGCACAGGATAACATTAGGATTGCCGGCATTAATGATATATTCGGCCGCCAGCAGGAATTCATCCAGCGTCGCGCTCATGCCGCGTTTGAGCAAGACCGGCTTTTGAGTCTTGCCGACTGCTTCCAATAGCGGATAATGCTGCATGTTACGTGCCCCGATCTGCAGGACATCACTGTATTCGATAACTGACTCGAGTTGTTCCAATCCGATGACTTCGGTTACGACAGCCAGTCCGGTTTTCTCGCGGGCCTCAGCCAGCATCTTCAACCCTTCAACACCAAGCCCCTGGAAACTGTAGGGGCTGGTGCGCGGCTTATAAGCCCCGCCCCGAAGACCGATACACCCCGCTTTTTCGACTGCCTCGGCAACGGTAAGTATCTGATCCCGGCTCTCAACGGCACAAGGCCCGGCGATAATGCCCACCCGGCTTCCCCCGACCGGGAACCGATTCGGACCGATGCAGACCTGTGTCCGCTCTTTCTTGACCTCCAGCGAGGCCATCTTGTACGGCGAAAGAATCGGCACGATTTTCTCAACCATGGGGGCGTTTTCAATAGCGCCTTTATCCACCGCACGTTTATCCCCGATACAGGCGATGACGGTCCGATCCGTACCGTAGATCGGATGCTCTTTCAGCCCGTAATCCCGAACCAAATCGATTACGTGTTGGATTTGCTCTTTCAAAGCACCGGGTTTCATAACGACTATCATAGTTCGACCTCACCAATAAGATTGATTTTGACCATTCAACAGCGCGGGAGCGCAAGCTCCCCGATTGCGTCACCACGTGCCTCACAGATTAATATGTCGCTCTCCGCTATCCACAGGGTGCCGCAATCGGGCGGCTCGCGCCGCCGCGCTGTTGTTATCATTATACCGCCTCAAATCCAAAAAACCAGCATACTTTCAGAATTGACAGACCCTGATCAGCGGTTACAATGCCCTCCAAACAAATTACGGAGACAATGATGCGAATTTTAGCCCTGGCCGATATTCACGGCCATATTAAAAAGATACCGTTGTTGGCAGATGCGGCGAAGGAATGCGATGTTATCCTGTTGGCGGGCGATATTACGGATTTCGGCTCGCGGGAACAGGCCCGGTCGGTCCTGGCAGCGCTGAACACGTTAGCAAAACCGGTCCTGGGTGTTACCGGCAACTGTGACCCGCCGGAGGTTGATGACGTCCTCCGGCAGCAGGGCGTTTGCCTGTCCGATCATCCTGCCGAGATCAATGGAATTCTCTTCGTGGGGCTTCCCTGTCCCGCCTCACAGGAATCCATTGAATCGATAAAGGAGTATCTGGCGGCCCATCCCTCAAAATCCTTTGTTCTTCTCTCGCACCAGCCCACAGAGGGGACAGCAGTCGATTTGCAGGGCGGATCACGGCACAAAGGAAGTCAATTCATAAGGTCTTTTATCGAAGAGTACCAGCCGCTGGCCGCCGTCAGCGGCCATATCCACGAAGCTCGCGACACCGACCAACTCGGAGATACGCTGCTGGTCAACCCCGGCCCATTTAGAAACGATTGCTACGCGGTCATTGACATTCAAGCAGAATCAGTCCAAGCCAAACTGCATTTGTTATAGCAGGCTGGACTTCTGTCCATTGCCTATTGACTCTTTCCTATCCTCGCGGGTGGAATTGTTTGTGGATGGCTCGTAGGCGGTCGTTATCGACGTGGGTGTAGATTTGGGTGGTTTTGATGTCGGCGTGGCCGAGCATTTCCTGGAGTGCCCGCAGGTCGGCGCCGCCGGAGAGCAGGTGCGTTGCAAAGCAGTGCCGCAGGGTGTGGACTGTCAGGTTTTTCGGCATCCCGGCCCGAAGGGCATATTTTTTTACAATCCGCCACAATTCAATGCGGTCCATCGGACGACCTGTTCGGGACAAAAACAGCATCCCCTCGCTGTGGGGTTTTTCCAGTTGGGGCCGCAATTGGCCCATGTAGCTCGTAATCGTCTGTCCAGCGGTTTTTCCCAGCGGAACGATCCGCTCCTTTCGTCCCTTGCCGAAGCATCGCACATACCCAATGCTCAGATTAACGTCTTTGATCTTCAGGCCGACAACTTCGGACGCCCTCGCTCCCGTGGCATACAAAACCTGTAAAAGTGCCTTATCCCGCAAAAAATAAGGATCTTCCGGGCAGGGGGCCGAAAGCAGCTTGAAAACCTGGTCCTTGCTGGCAACCGCCGGCAGTTTTTTCCACAGTTTCGGGCTTTCAAGTGAATCTGTCATATCTTCACTGATAAGCCCCGTCAAAATTCCAAAGCGAATCAGCATTTTGATGGCGACCAGGTTGCGGCTGATACTGTTTTCCGCCAATCCACGCTTGGACAGTTTCCGAAGATAGCCGTACACCGTTGTCGGCAGGATTTTATCAATTGTGTCAACGCCCTCAGATTGACAGTATTCCGCGAATTTGTGCAAATCCCGACCGTATGCCAGTACGGTATTGACCGACAACCCCGCCTCAACGGTCAAATAGTCCAAAAAGGACGCCACCACTCCGCCCAGCGGCAGGGTGTTCAGTTTATCCCTCAATCGTTGTACCTGAATATTCAGCATAATCGGCTCTGGATTGATTATCGGCAGAAAACGATGCTTTTGTCCAATTCACAAATCAAAAAGAAAATATGGGTTGGGACTTGAGAGAGAAGCGGTTTGAAGCTATAATCCGGCCTGACATACCCTTAAGGGTAGTAAGTTCCCGCGGGAAAAATCGTTACTTACGAGCATAGCTCTGCATTGCTGCGAAGAAACGGGAATTTGCAATCGTGTTCAATATAGATATGAAAGGACTCTTACGATGAAACAAGTTCTGTTTGGTGCGATATCCACACTGATTTGTGTACTGGGGTTGGGCTGTGCGTCTCAGGATCTTTCGCTGCCCCCCGACCCGGCGTGCCTGCCGGGCATCTCTGTTGATCAGGCCATGGAATCGGCCAGGACCGTGTTGACAAAGATGCAGTGTGAGCTTGAAAAAGATGACCCCGAAGCTCGCTATATGCGGACGCGTCCTCTTTCCGGGGCACAGTTTTTTGAGTTCTGGAGGCGTGACAACGCTTCGGCTGCTTCCGGCGCTCAGGCCAATCTTCACAGCATTCGACGCATCGTCGAGTTGGAATTCGCCCCCGAAAACGCAATTACCTGTGTCCAGTGTCGGGTTCAGGTGCTGCGCCTGTCGGTTCCCGAACAGCCGTTGGAAGGAACGACACGGATGGGTGGAATTTATACCGAAAGCAGTTCCCGAGAGCAGTCGCTCGAAGTGGACAGCCGCAGAGCCGCAGAGATGGAATGGCTGGACGCAGGCCCGGATCACGCTCTGGAAAGCAAAATTCTTACGCTGGTACGACAGGATACTCAAAAAGGAAAAGGTCAATGAGGGTATTAGTCTGCGGCGGGGCCGGATACATCGGAAGCAATATGACCGCCATGCTGAGATACAACGGCCATGAACCGGTGGTTTTTGACAATCTGAGCAAGGGCCACCGTGGAGCGATTAAAAATGTCCAGCTTGTGCTGGGCGATTTTGGTGACTTCAACTTCACGCTCGAAATACTCCAGAAATATCGCATCGAGTCGGTGATGCATTTCGCGGCGTTTATTGAGGTGGCCGAATCCGTGCAGCAGCCCCTTCGGTACTATGAAAACAATGTCAGCAAAACCCGCACCCTGCTGGCGGCGATGGAAACCGCAGGCGTCGATAAATTCGTCTTCAGCAGTACCGCCGCAGTTTACGGGATGCCCGATACCATTCCCATCACCGAAGATGTAACCAAAGCCCCGATCAATCCCTACGGCGAAACCAAATGGGCGGTTGAGCGGATGTGCCATTTTCTCAGCCAAACCGGTCGGTTTCGCTATGCGGCCCTGCGGTATTTCAACGCCTGCGGAGCCGGACAAAACGGCACAATCGGCGAAGATCATCGCCCGGAATCGCACCTGATCCCGCTGATTATTCACGCCGCGATGGGCAAGCGGGATAATATTAAAATTTTCGGCACAGACTATCCGACCCATGACGGTACCTGTGTTCGGGACTATATCCACATCGAGGACTTGTGTAAGGCCCATCTGCTCGCTCTGAACAAACTTGAGAAAGAGCAGGAACTGGCTTACAACCTTGGCAATGGTAACGGTTATTCCGTGCGTCAGGTCATTGATACGGTTCGCAAGGTGTCCGGCAAGGATTTCAACGTGGTCGAAACGGACCGTCGTCTCGGGGATCCGCCGGTTCTTACCGCGGATGCTTCCAAAGCACGAAAAGAACTGGGATGGACGACCGATTTGCCTGAACTGGAACAAATCGTCGAAAGTGCCTGGAAATTTCATACTGACAATCCCAATGGATATAAGGAGTAAACAGTGAATCCGCTTTTGAAAAAAGCAATTGATTTTTTGCAATCGTATGAAATGGATGTTGAGAATGTGGACTTCCAGAGTAATCTCGACGCTTTCGCCGAGCAGATGCAGCAGGGCCTGACCGGGCGAGACAGTACCCTGGAGATGATCCCCACGTTTCTTTCTGCCGCCAACCAGGTACCGTCAAGCACGCCTGTGATCGTTGCCGATGCCGGGGGTACGAATTTCCGTGTAGCAACTGTCTATTTTGATGAAAACAATACTCCGGTGATCGAAAATCTTCAAAAATTCACCATGCCCGGCGTGGAAAAGGAATTGAGCCGAAAAGAATTTTTTGAGGCGATGTCGGCTTACTTTAAGAATGTGGCCTCTGCATCGGACCAAATCGGGTTCTGTTTTTCGTATCCGGTTCAAATGCGGCCCAACAAAGACGGCGAACTGATCCGTTTTGCCAAGGAGATCAAGGCACCGGAAGTCGTTGGCCAAATGATTGGCGCAAATCTCACCGAAACAATGGTGTCTATGGGTCTGGGATCGAAGAAAAATAGCGTGATTTTGAATGATACCGTGGCGACCCTGCTGGCGGGTGTGGGGTACCAAAACAGGATGTTCAGCAGCACTATCGGTTTCATCCTTGGCACCGGCACGAATACCAGCTACGTCGAACAAAACGCGAATATCATAAAGCAGGGCGAACTTGACCCGGACGGCAGTATGATTATCAACGTCGAGTCCGGTGGAATGGGCAGGGTGCACCGCGGCAAACTGGATGACATGTTTGACGCTTCGACCAACAATCCGGGATCACAGCGTCTTGAAAAAATGATCTCCGGGGCCTATCTGGGCCCGCTGGTCCTGCTGACCCTGCAAAAGGCCGCCAGTGAGGGCCTTGTGTCGGCCTCAACAGCAGCGGCCCTCAAAAGTCTTTGCGGCCTTGATACAAAAGAGCTGAACGACTTTATGTCGTATCCTTATAGTAATAATCCGCTTGCGAAGGCCTGTGCGAAGGGTGCGGAAGAGGATGCTCAAATCCTGTATGCAATTGCGGACCGGCTGATTGAGCGGGCCGCCAAGTTGACCGCGATCAATTTGTCGGCCATGGCCATCAAAACCGGCCAAGGCACCGACCCGACGCGACCGATCTGCATTGTGGCCGAGGGGACGACGTTTTATCACCTGAAAACGTTACGGGACCGGGTTGAGTTTTATCTCAAGAGCCACCTTGAAGACAAACGCGGCATTTATACGGAGATTATTACCGTCGATAACGCCACACTCATCGGCGCCGCGATTGCGGGCCTGACAAACTAACGTAACGCCGGCTTCCAGCCGGCAGTTTTCAGGGTCCCAATCAGCGTACCTTCTCGTCTTCGGACAGCGATTCATTCAGTGAGCCGGAGCGAAACCCCTGTAGGTCCAGCGAAATATATTGAAAACCCAGTGGTTTCATTTTTTCGACAATCTTTTCACGGGTGGATGGGTCGGCAACTTTGCTGATATCTGCGGCGGGGACTTCGATGCGGGCAATTCTACCGTGGTGACGGACACGAAACTCCACAAAACCGAGTTCCCTTAAAACGACTTCGGCCCGTTCGACCTGATTGAGCTTTTCTTCGGTGATGGATTCCCCGTAGGCCACGCGGCTGGCTAAGCAGGGCGACGCCGGAATATCGGCCGTGGGCAGTCCCAGCATTTTGCTCAGTTTGCGAATCTCCGGCTTGGTCAGTTCCGCGTCCATCAGCGGTGCGCCGATACCGAGGGCGGCAACCGCCATATTGCCGGGGCGGTAGTCGTCTTTGTCGTCGAAATTGCTGCCGCACAGGGTGTGTTCGATGCCCTGCTGGCGGGCGTATTCCTGAATCGTTCGGAACTGACAGCTCTTGCAGTGAAAACAGCGGTCGGCTTTATTGGCCTGATACTCCGGGTCATTCAGTTCCTCCAACGGCAGTTCGGTCAGTTCAACCCCAATCAATTTTGCCATCGCGCGGGCCTGTTCCAGTTGATGCTGTGCCAGCGACGGACTGATCCCGATGCAGGCCAGTACATTTTTTGCTCCCAGCGTGTCCGCACAGGCCTTCAGCAGAAACGTACTGTCCACGCCCCCGGAAAAGGCCACAGCGGCCTTGCCGTATGCGGCGATCAGGTTTTTCAGTGTTTCGTATTTTTTTTGTGTATCGTTCATAATCACAATTCAATCAAAAATTCTCAGGTAAGTCAATGCGCATGCATAATTAAGTGGGATATCAGGATTTTAAACCCAATACCAATCAAAATAAGACCGCCGATAATTTCAATTTTGTTTTCAAAGAAATGGCCCATTCGTTTACCGATGATATAGCCGATATACGAGATGATAAAAGTGATAACGCCGATGGTTGCGACAGCTCTAAATATGTAACTTGTTATCAGAGACAATGTAATTCCCACCGCCAGAGCATCGATACTGGTGGCAATGCTCAGGACTAACAATACGGGAAGGTTCGATGGATCTTTAGGTTTGTCTTCAACCTGCTTCATTTTAAATGCTTCATAGATCATTTTTCCACCGACAGAAACTAACAGAACAAATGCGATCCAGTGATCCCACTTAACGATATGGTCGGCTACCGTTTGCCCGGCGGCGTAACCGATCAGCGGCATGATTGCCTGAAACGCGCCGAAAAAAAATGCCATCCGCAGCGCATGGCGAATATTCAGTTCCTTAAAAATGGAGCTACTGGCAACCGATACCGCAAAAGCATCCATTGCCAATCCTACGGCAATCCCATGTACGACTATGATTTGAAGGATATGATCCATATCCATATTATGTTATTCCATTTTATTAATAATGAGCGGATCAGCCATTTTACTTTATTTCAAATCCTCTGACGATTTTTCGACATGATTACAGCGTCCACAATGGGGCTCTGCTTTCATAATGTGCGGTTCGGTCAGATCGTCGCGGATGGTCTGGCCGGACTGGACGACGAGAAAATCGTCCTCGCTCCAGTCGCCGTCCAGCAATCGCTGCATCAAGGACGGGTCGCCTTTGATTTCGTCGTAGTCCCACTTCATGTAGGCCGCGCATTTGCGGGTGTATGCTTTTGCTTTTTCCGTACCCGGCAGGTCCCATTCGATGAACGTGGCACGTTGATATTCCCTGATCCAGTTCTGTTCGGCCTCCATGAGGTATTGAGCATTGTCTTCGCCGAATTTTTCGGTGTATTCAGCCAACAGTTTTTCGCAGCGGTCCTTGCCGGGCATGAGTTCATTGCAGTGTTCGATCCAACCGAGGGAGTACCAGTACACGCCTTTGTGGGTGTCGAAATAATCCTGATAACGGTGGCGGCTGCCCAGCAGCAGCGTCATGCAGTCGTGGCCGCGGGCGACGACGATGGGGATATCACTGTAGAGGCCGCAAATGCCGTTACTGCACAGGCAGTACCCCAGCAGGATCGCATCGTAGGGCTTGCCGGAGTTGTCGGCGGTTTTGTCCAGCTCTTTCTGGACCTCGCTGCGCAGAACATCCGGCGTATCGTGCAGACCTTGGGCCATCAGCACGATATCGATAATATTCTTGCTCCGGGACGCACACAAATACGCCTCCCGCTGCATCACCTTGCATGTCACAAACTTATATCGCATCATCAAATTGTATATTGGATATTGTAAATTGTAAATTCAAATTGGGTTCGTTTCATCAGTCCTCAGTCTCCAGTCTTCAATCCTTAGTCTTTTTTGTAAAACCACTTAGCGTGATTTTGGTGATTTTTAAAATGGGTTTGTTTTTTCATTTTTAAAATCTACAGAACGCAAGAAACCAGGAAACAAGACACATAATAAATAGTATTATTGAGAACGGGCGTGATTGTCATTTGTTTTTCTCCTTCTATAAATATTATAAATTATTAAATTTTATCATTGTTAAGTATATTATAAACACAACGAGGCCTTTGTCAAAGAAGAAAATCTGTTTTTGACCATTATTTTTCGATTTAATAAGATTTTTTGTGTCCGAAAACAATCTGCTCCTGCCAAAAATAAACAGGTTTCATCGCAGCAAAACATCAATATTGATAAAATGATGCAATATACCCTGAATTTATTATAAAATCTTCCAGATACTGTCATATAGTGACAGTTTTAGTAATATATCTTGGAAAAATGGACGATATCATTTATAATGATTAGATACTGTCATAACGTGACAGTATCTGGAAAATATAAGAATGAATAGATTGACAGATAAAATTTTTGAGCGGGCTGAAACTGGCTATTTCACGAATCAGGATGTGGTTACGCTGTTTCCAGAGAGCGACGATGAACGCTATGCGCTGGTGAAGCGGGCTATTGCTAATGGTGAGATCATCCATCTTCGCCGGGGGTTGTATTGCCTGGCTCAGAAATATCGGAAAAAGAGCATCAACCTATACGCATTGGCCCAGCATATCTACGGGCCATCGTATATCAGTCTGGAATCGGCGCTGCGCTGGCATGGCTGGATTCCGGAGGCGGTTTATACCCTGACCAGTGTATCGTTGGGAAAATCGAAAGAATTTCAAACCCCGCTGGGCGTTTTCAGCTATACCCGTGTGCCGCAAGAGGTATTTTATGCAGGTGTGGACCGATTGAAGGAAGAGGGCGGGGATGCCTTTTTAATGGCCATGCCGCTGAAGGCGATGGCGGATTATGTCTATGTCAAGCGAAAGGACTGGACCGGTTTGGGGCCGGTTGTCAGGAGTTTGCGTATCGAGCCGGAGGAATTTGAAACCGTCACCTCCGTCGAATTTGAGTTGTTACTGGAGAATTACAAAAGTAACCGCGTCCGGCGGTTTCTGGAAGGTCTGAGAAAGGATTTACAACGATGAGCATTAAGCTGATTCAGGACAGGTTGGATTTATACAATTGCCAATCAGAACTCGAAGAGGAACACGCGATTCGGGAAATCACACAGGAAGTTGCTTTGGCTGCGCTGGGCCGGACTGATTATTTCAAGCAGGCGGTTTTTCAGGGAGGCACCTGCCTTCGGATTTTCTATGGCCTGAATCGTTTTTCGGAAGACCTCGACTTTATCCTTCAGAAGCCGGATGCGTCATTTACACTTGAGCCGTATTTGGGTGCGCTTTCGGACGAATTGAAGGCCTACGGGTATGATATTGAGATTGTGGACAGGTCGAACGCTAAAACGAATGTTCGCAAAGCGTTTATCAAAGATGACTCCGTGGGAAAAGTCCTGCAGGTCAACCATGCCGGAAAGACAGGCCCGTTGCGTAAAATTCGTGTCAAGATTGAGGTGGATACAAATCCGCCTGCAGGGGGCCGGTGGCAGATCAATTATCTAGATTTTCCATTTGTCAGTTCCGTGACTGCGCAGGATATGCCAAGTTTGTTTGCGGGGAAAATTCACGCATTGCTCTGCCGGGAATACACCAAGGGCCGGGACTGGTATGATTTTATCTGGTATGCAGGTCGTCAAGCAGATATTAACTGTGCGTTCCTGGCCGCGGCACTGAAGCAGCAGGGGCCGTGGCAGGGGCAGAATCTAAACGTTGATAAGCAATGGTGCATCGAGGCATTGAGAGAGAAAATCGACTCGGTGAATTGGCAGGACGCAAAAGACGAAATCCGGCGATTCGTCCGGGCCAACGAACTGCCTTCGATTGAACTATGGAATCGGGAGCTGTTTTTGAATCGGCTTGAACGATACGCCTCGAAGAGTGAATGAGAGGCAGGATTTACAAATTAAATAAAACCACGAAGGAATAAAATCGATAAATTCTTCGTGCTTTCGTGGTAATTCCCTATTCCCCAACAAATGGCTCCTGTGCCTTCTTCTCATTGCTCGCAGCGCAGGCAAGGATGCCTGCGTTCCATTAAAAAAGCCGGGTTTGGGGCCCGGCTTGTGGAATTTTCTGTAAAATCGACTTATTGCTTATTCCGAACAACCAATACCGGCATGGGGCGGACTTCCTCAGTAACGGTAATACCGAAATTTTTCTCGAACCATTGACGGGCCAACTCAAAACCTTCTTCGCCGGGCCAGATGGCCGTTTCCATGCTGATGGGCTGTTGAATACCGGTTTCGTCGATGAATATCTTTTTGTCTGCTTCATCTTTGACGTCTTTATTTTGTGAAAATTGAAGTTGCTCCAAGTGCGACCCAACAGTCATTCCAAAAC
>Ga0272442_10008095_pt1 | contig 13430 bp, 8 predicted proteins | sample SSMForm2O_FD_200262 | JGI IMG/M metagenome (GOLD analysis project Ga0272442, IMG submission 200262) | Marine sediment archaeal communities from Little Sippewissett salt marsh, Falmouth, MA, United States - SSM-Form-2O | ecosystem: Environmental > Aquatic > Marine > Wetlands > Sediment ...
ACGATCAACACAATCAGCAACAATCCTGCGAATCGATGAACGTGACCCATACCATACCTCCAAGGTGTTGATGATCGTCCCGGTGGGGAACAATCCATGCTTGATCTATCTCCCAACGATCCGTCATAATAGTCCAACCATAGCATAAGGCAAGCGCGCATCTGCAACGACGAACTTCTGGGAGGACGCCGGGCAATATGGCTACCAATACCTTGTCACGCCGACAATTCGTCAAAGCCTCCGCCGCACTCGTAGGGTGGGTTCTTAACCCACGCGTTCCATGTCACGCGGCAGACCGACCACCTGCTCGCCCCAACGTCCTCCTCATCATGACCGATCAGCACCGCAAAGACGCCATCGGCGCCTATGGCAATCCCGTCATCAAGACGCCGCACGTCGACGCCCTGGCCGCCACCGGCATCCGCTTCAACAATTGCTGGGTCCAGCACGCCGCCTGCATGCCCTCCCGCGCCTCCATCTTCACCGGACGCTATCCCCTGGCCCATCGCGTCCGCAGCAACGGCGTCCCGCTGTCCAAGCACGAGACGACCATGGCCCATGTCTTCGCACGGAACGGCTACCGCACCGGCGGGGCGGGCAAGTTCCATTTCCTCCCGCACTATCCTTATCGCAGCCCCTTGCCCATGATGGAGAACCACCCCGAGCCCTACTACGGCTTCCAGGAGTTCCACCTGGGCGAAGACGGCCGCAGCGGCGAACACTGGGTCTGGCTCCAGCGGAACCACCCCGAATATCACAAGGTCCCCGACCACAAAATCCCCCTCGAACTGCACAATAGCCACTGGTCCGCCTCCCACACCATCAACTTCATCACCCGCTGCGCCAAGGCGGACGAGCCCTTCTTCGCATTCTGCTCCTTCGTCGATCCTCACCACGGCTACGATCCGCCCGCACCCTATAACACGATGTACCGCGCCGAAGACATGCCCGCCCCGATCGAGCAAGAAGGCGAATTCGATGACAAGCCGCCCAAACTCCACGCCGCCCGCAAGCGCCGCGAGGGCGTCAAAGGCGACGTTGCCCACAACCGCACCCAGTACTACGGCGAGGTCACCTTCATTGACGACTCCATCGGCCGCATCCTGAAAACCCTGGACGATCTTGAAATCCGCGACAACACCTTGATCGTCTTCATCGCTGACCACGGTGACATGCTGGGCGATCACAACCTCTACTTCAAAGGCGTCGCCTACCCCCAAAGCGCTAGCGTCCCCTTCATCGTCAACTGGCCTGCCCGCGTCCGGTCCGGCAAAGTCGTCAACGGCATCGTCCAGGAAATCGACGTCCTGCCCACCATTCTCGAACTCGTAGGTCTGGAGATACCCCCCGGCGTCCAAGGCCGCTCCCAGAAGAGCATCCTGACCACCTCCGACAGAAACACGGGCTACGAGTACGCCTACATCGAACACGCTGGCTCCGACTACACCCTCCGCAGCCTCAAGTGGCGCTTCACCCTGTATCCGGGCAAGCCCTACGGCGAACTCTACGACCTCGAAGCCGACCCCCACGAATTCACCAACCTCTGGGATAAGCCAAACCTCCAGCCCGTCAAGGCGGACCTGACCAACAGGCTCCTGGCCCGCATCGTCGAAACCCGCGACCCCTTGCCGGTCAAAGAGAAACCCTATTGATCTCGCCCAATGCGCGGGCGAATCTGATGAGGAGATGGATGTGAAACGCAGAGCGTTCCTGAAGACCGTCGGAGCCGGCTCGGCCGCTTGGCTGGCCGCCAGCCCAAACCCAACCGCCTCGGCATCGATGTGCCAGGTCGACGATCAGGACAGCGCCTCGGCCGACAAGCCGAATGTCCTGATCGTAATGACGGACCAGCACCGCGCCGATCTCATGACCTGCGCGGGCAACGACCTCGTCCCGACCCCGGGAATCGACCGCATCGCCGCCCGCGGCGTACGCTTCAATCGCGCCTACTGCCCCTATCCCGTCTGCGTTGCCTCCCGCATGGCACTCCTGACCGGGCTCCACGGCCACGCGACCGGCGTCGACACCAACTCCGACCGCCTCGACTGGCGCTACCGCACCATGGCCCACCACTTCGCCGACCACGGATACCTCACCGGCCTCATCGGCAAGATGCACTTCAACGACGCCCACAAGCATGGCTTCGAATACTACCTCTCCATCAACGACTGGCTCATGTACCTCGGCCCCAAAGTCCAGCACTATGCGAACGAGATCGCCAGCCACCCGCACAACACCTACTTCACGCGCACCGTCGACGACAGCGGTGCCGGCCTGCCCGACGTCGAAGGACTCTGGGATGGCCCCAACCCCTGGGTCGGCAACGTCACGCGCAGCGACTTCAAAACCATGGCCTCCAAGCTCGACGCCGACGACCATCTGGACGCGTTCATCGCCCGCGAAACGGTCAAGTTCATGCGGAACTACCGCGACCAGCGGTTCTTCCTCGTCGCCAGTTTCATGAAGCCGCACACCCCGTTCTTCCCCCCGCGCGAGTTTGCCGAGAAGTATCCCATCGACAAGATGGCGCTGCGCCCCGTCGGCCCCACCTCGACCTACCCCAAGCATATCCAGCAACGCATACGCAACTACCAGGCCAAGGACCCGCATCTCCTCCGCGCCGGTCGTGCCGGATACCTGGGCAACCTCGCCTTCGTCGACACGTGCATCGACCGCGTCTATCGCGGGCTCGAAGAGCTGGGCCTGCTCGACAACACCATCGTCGTCTACACCTCCGACCATGGCGAAATGGATGGCGATCACGCTCTATATCAGAAGTTCTGCCTCTTCGAACCGGCCGTCCAGGTGCCCCTGATCGTAAGCTACCCCAGGCACCTCCCCCAGAGCAAGGTGTCAAACGCCCTGACCGAATACTTCGGGCTCTATCCCACCCTCGCCGAACTGGCCGGTCTGCCCCAGCCGGAGCGGACGACGCTCCTCGATATACCCGGCGCGCCGAAAGCGTTGGATGCTCGCAGCTTCGCGCATGCGGTGCGCAACCCCGATGCGGCCGGGCCGTCGGCCGCCTTCGCCGAATTCGCCCTGCGCTCGGCGATGCCCCGATACATGATCCGCACGGATCGCTATAAGCTGATCTACAACCACGGCGCAACGCACGAGCTATACGACCACGAAAACGATCCGGGCGAGTACGCTAACCGCATCGACGATCCCGACTACCGCTCCGCCCGGCGCGACCTTCAGGACCAGCTATTCGCCTGGTACGATCCCCAGTCGAATCCCTACCGGGCCAAGTCGTGAGCGTCGTCCTCATCGGACTTGGGCCAGGGTCGCCTGCACGGCCATTTTCAGCTCTTCCGGTTCCAGCAGGGCGATCTGCCCGCTGAGGAAAAGCACCGTGCAGCGGCCCTCGTGCACAGGCTCCGGCTCATAGACCAGAACGTTCGTCCCTGGCATGTTGGGCCTCTGGCCCGGGATGTACACATATTGGGGGGCATTCGGTTCGTCGCACCGGAACAGGCGGGAGGAGTAGCCACAGTATTCGACGAGCTGCTGTTGCGACCCCGGGAACTCCTCGTTACTGATCGCGTACATCTGAATGCTCTGGTAGATCGTCCGCATGTTCGTCTGGCACTTCAGCTCGCTCGCCCGGTGGGTCGTGTTGATCATGCCGGTCGTATACTGCTCGCCCGCGTCCCCAACCTGCTGGAAGATCCACCGAAAGCCCAGAATCAGCAGGCCCAGAAAGACCAACCCCACCACCAGGTTGATAATCGTGCCACCCCGGGTCCCCCGGACGGGTCTTCGGACAACGCTCCTTCGCCATGCCATCGCATCGCCTTTCACTAGCCCCTGTTTCGTCCTACCGCTCATCCTACGGCCCGCCAGGCCCAGCGTCAATCTCCACTCTCCCCAGGGCCACGGCCGGGAGATCTTCTCGGACACCCGCGGGACCGCCAGGTTTTTTCTGTAACCGCCCGCCGTGGTTCCTTCAGGAAGAGGTGAATGAAACCCGATTTGGAGATGCATTCATGAACGCTTCCGAGAAAGGACAAGACGCCGCCGGCCGGAAACGGATTCACTTCCTCGATAATCTAAGGACCTTCGCCATCTTCCTGGTAATCCTGTGCCATGCCGGCGGGGTCTACGAGAGCAGCGGCATATGGGGCTATTTCTGGGTCGTCGACGATCCCGCAACCAACAACATGTCAGGCCTTGTCAATCTCGTCCTCGACATCTTCATGATGCCCACCATCTTCTTCATCTCCGGATACCTGGTCCTGACGTCCCTCGAGACCAGAACAGCGTGGGCCTTCATCAAGGCCAAGTTCACCAGGCTCATGCTCCCCTGGCTCGCCAGTGTCCTCACCCTCGTTCCTATATACAAAGTCATCTTCCTGTATTCCCGAGGTCTGCCGCAAGAGAACTGGACCACGTACTTCCACTGGAGCAACGGGATCTGGAATCAGAATTGGCTCTGGTTCCTGCCCGTGCTATTCCTGTTCAACGTCCTCTTTCTGCTTCTCTCAAAAGCCAGAATCGCACTCCCGAACATCTCGCTAAGAAGCGCCGTGGTCGCCACGTTTCTCATCGGATTCGCCTACAGCTTCGCCATGGACATACTGCACCTGCGCGGCTGGACCAAGACCGCCTTGCTCGACTTCCAGAACGAAAGGCTCCTGATCTACTTCATGGCATTCCTGGTGGGAGCCCTGTGCTTCAAGCGGAAGGTCTTTGACGCCAAGCCCGGAAGCGCCGTGCTCTACCACGTCGTCAACGCGACCGACTGGATTCCGATCACCGTCTACATCATCTTCCTGCTCTATCCTTTCTTCCGGCCGGGCCAGTTCATCGTTTCACACGTCATTGACAGATTGATCGTCTGGTTCTGCTTCCACCTATCCTTGCTCTGCTTGATGTACGTGACCATCGAGACATTCCGCCGCTACCTGGACAGACGAGGAAGGATCTGGAGCGAGCTGAACAGAAACTCGCTCTACGTCTACATCATCCACGTCATCGTCACCGGAGCCCTCGCATTGGCCATGCTCAACACGCCAATCCCTTCCCTCGGCAAGTACGCCATTCTCACCACATCAACCTTTGTCGCAAGTCATCTGATCGTGTATTCTGGTAGAAGGGTCACGGTCGCTTGCGCCGGTGTTCGATGAGCGACGCCGACTTGTAGCTCCCACAGATACGGGATCAACCGAGAAGGGGCAGGTCGATATGGAAGAACCGTCAAGCCGGCGGCACTTCATGACCACGCACTGGAGCCTGGTGGGTGCGGCCAAGCCTGGCCAGGCCAGTCAGACCCGCGCCCGAGAGGCGCTCGAGGAGCTGTGCCGCGCCTATTGGTATCCCCTCTACGCCTTCGTGCGCAGCCGCGGACATTCGGCAACCGACGCCCAGGACCTCACGCAGGCCTTCTTCGCCCGCATCATCGAAACCGACGGATTCGCCTGTGCCGATCGCCGGCGCGGCCGCTTCCGCTCCTACCTGCTAGGCGCGTTGAAGCACTTCCTGGCCAACGAGTGGCATCGAGCCAAGGCGCAGAAACGCGGCGGCCGGGTGCGTTTCGTCGAATGGGACGCCCTCGATCCCGAGGCCCGCTACGCCGCCGCCTCGCAGCCGGCCGATGATCCGGAGCACCTCTTCGATCGCGAATGGGCACTGGAAACCATTGCCGCCGCGCTGAAGGCCCTGCGCGACGAGATGGCCCAGGCCGGCAAGGCCGATCAGTTCGATGCGCTCAAAGGCGCCCTCACCGGTCAGGACGAGGCGCCCCGCGACCAGATAGCCGCCCGGCTCGGCATGACAGAAGGCGCCGTCAAGGTCGCCGTACACCGCCTCCGCCAACGCTACCGCATGCTGCTCCGGGCCGCCATCGCCGAGACCGTCAGCAACGAAGCGGACCTCGACGACGAAATGCGCTATCTCGTCGCCGTTTTGAGAAGGCAGTGATTTTCTTCTGTAACCTCCCGCCGAGTTTCTTTCAGGAACAAGTAAGTGAAACCCAGGTTGGATGTTGATTCATGAGTACTTCCGAAAAAGACAAATGTCGCCACTGTGGCGCGGTGATCCCCGCGACATCGACGGAGAAGCTCTGCCCCGCCTGCCTCCTGTCCGGGGCCCTCGACCCGCCCGGCGGTGCGGCCGAAACCGTCTCGATGGCAACGGGCACATCGCTGTCCCTCTACGGGCCCTCCGAGTTCCCCTGTACGTTCGGCAGCTACCGCCTGCTCGGACTGCTAGGCCGAGGTGGCATGGGCACGGTCTACGAAGCCCAGCAACTCGCCACCGGGCGCCGCGTCGCCTTGAAAATGCTCGCCCAACAGCTCGATTCGCCGGAGATGCGGCAGCGGTTTCTCCGCGAGGGACGTCTGGCCGCCGGCGTCAACCATCCCAACAGTCTCTACGTCTTCGGCAGCGAGGAGATCGAGGGCCTCCCCGTCATCACCATGGAAATCGCCGGCAGTGGCACGCTCAAGGACCAGCTCAAGCAGCGCGGTCCGCTGCCCGTCGCGGAGGCCGTCGACGCCATCCTCGACGTCATTTCCGGCCTCGAATCCGCCTTCGTCGCAGGCGTCCTCCACCGCGACATCAAGCCGTCCAATTGCTTCGTCTCGCCCGGTGGCTCCGTCAAGGTCGGCGACTTTGGCCTGTCCGTCTCCACCCTCGCCCGCACCGATACCTTCGTCACCGCCCACGGCAAAATCATGGGCACCCCGGCCTACGCCTCCCCCGAACAGTTGCGCGGCGACACCCTGGACGTCCGCGCCGACATCTACTCCGTCGGCGCCACGCTCTTTACGCTGCTGACCGACCGCGCCCCCTTCGAAGGCGCCAACGCCGTCCAGGTCGTCGCCAACGCCGTCAACCAGAAGCCGAAACCGCTGACCGAGCTGCGCGACGATGTACCCCCTGGCCTCGACCGCGTCGTGGCCCGCTGCCTCGCCAAAGAGCCGGCTGGCCGCTACGCCGACTACCCGGCCCTCCGCAACGCGCTGCTGCCGTTCAGTTCCACGGTACCGGAGCCCGCCTCGATGAAAGCTCGGGCGTCTGCCGGCTGGATCGACTACCTCCTCGCCTTCCTGCCCCTCTACGTGGTGCTCATGCTCTTCGTCGGCGGCGAGAAGCTAGTTGTCCGCCCGATGACTGAACGCACCCTGTATTCAGCGCGATACTACATCGCCTTGTTCGCCGTCGGCTTCCTCTACTTCGCCATCGCCGAAGGCATCTGGGGTGCCGGCCTCGGCAAACGACTCAAAGGACTCCGCGTCGTTCGTACCAACGGCCGCTGCCCCGGCTTCGTCCGCGCCCTCCTCCGTATCCTCATACCCATCGCCTCCATCGAAGGTGTGCGTATACCCCTCACGCTGGTCACAATTCCCAATGCCGACTGGACCGGTCTTCAGATGGTGTGGTTCATCGTCGCCGCCAACATCTGCGCTTGGATTCCGGTCTTGCTGACGTTGAGAGCGCGCCGCGAAAACGGCTTCGCCACCGTTTGGGACCTTGCCAGCGGCACGAGAGTGGTAGTCAAGCCCAAGGGCACCGTGCGACCGTCGATCGAGCCTGCCGAGCGGCCGAAGATCCCCGTCGAGGGCGCCGAATCGTTCGGGCCCTACCGAATCACCGAACAGATCGTCCCCGACGAATGGATCGCCGCGGCTGACCCCGTGCTCCGCCGCCCGGTCTGGCTGCTCCGCCGCGACACCTCGGCGCCCGCCCTCGCCCGCCGAAACCTCGCCCGCCCCGGCCGCCTCCGCTGGCTCCAGGGAATCGAGACCGCCCAGGCGACCTGGGATGCCTTCGAGGCGACTCCGGGCGTGCCGCTTTCCAGCCTCGTCCAAGGGGCAAAGCGTTTGCCCTGGGCGAGCCTGCGCCATTGGCTCGCCGATCTGGCGGCCGAACTCTGGGAGGCGACCGGAGATCAAACCCTCCCGGCCGAGCTGAGCCTCGACCATGTCTGGATAACAACCCAGGGCCGCGCCGTCCTGCTCGACGTGCCCTGGCCTCGCGTCAAGACCCGCGCCGAAAGCATTTCCGTGGAGGACCTCGCCGGCCAGCAGCGATTCCTCAGCGCGATCGCCGCGCGTGCCGAATCCACCTGTGTGCCCCTTCACGCCAGGGGCGTGCTGGGCAATCTGGCCGAGGGAAAGTTCGAAAAGCTCAGCTTCCTCACCGGCACCTTGCGCGGGCTCCTGGACCGACCCGCCAGGGTGAGCCGGGCGATTCGAGCCGGGTCGATCTTCATGCTGCCTGCCTATATTTGGATCGTTGTCTTTGTCGGAGTCTATCGAGAGGGAGCAGATCAACAGTGGAATAGCTCTCTGAGCGGACTTGTCATGATTCCCGCTCTGGTGGTATTGGGTACGATCGCCCTGATGCAACTCCTGGAATTCCCGTTCCGCAGCACAGCCAGTCACAGCATCTTCAGATTGGCCGTGGTCGATGCCAAAGGGCAACGCGCCGATCGTGCCAGACTCTATATTCGCTGGGCGATCGTTTGGCTGCCTCTGCTTGTTCCCATGACGTTGGTAGGTCTGTTGATCGGCAGCGTAGGACCGGCCGTGACATCCGTCTCGGCCATGGCCATACTCGCCGCATGGATCGGTGCGGCCGTCTATGCCGTCATTCATCCCCACCGCGGGTTGCACGACCGTCTGGCGGGCACCTGGGTCGTGCGGCGCTGAGCCAGTCTCACTGGGGAAGGCGCCATCCCGAGATTCTCGTCGCCGTCGTTCAGTTCGCGATGATCCCCGCGACGCTGCCGACGGAGACGTGTCTGTCTTGTCCCTTGTCTCTGACGGTGACAAGGCGTACACTGGATGCCCAAAGTTCCATTGCCAACAGCTTGGATGACTGCAAAGGAGAAGACCACGATGAAGAAAGATGCTATTAAGCGACGTCAATTCCTTCAGTCCACGGCCGCTGTCGGCATGGGACTGGTCATTCTGCCCAGCGGCACACTCAGCGGCGCCAACGCGCCGAGCAACAAGCTCAACGTGGCCCTGATCGGCGTTGGAGGACGTGGCCGGACCCACCAGAAACCCATTATGAGCGAGAATGTCGTGGCGCTTTGCGACGTGGACGAGACCGCGCTGGCCAAGGCCGCCGAGAAGTTCCCCAAGGCCAGGCACTACGTCGACTGGCGCAAGTGCCTCGATCACAAAGGCCTGGATGCCGTCATCTGCTGCACCACGGACCACACGCACGCATTCGTCGCCAACTGGGCCCTGAATCGCGACCTGCACATCTTCTGTGAGAAGCCCCTGGCCAACTGCGTCAACGAGGCACGGGTGGTGCGCGCCCACTACCTCAAAAAGAAACACAAGCTGGCCACGCAGGTCGGTACGCAGCGCCATGCCTTTCCGAACTTCAACCGCGTACGTGAGTTGATTGTTGACGGGGCGATCGGCGATCTTTCGGCCGTCTACACCTGGGGCAATCGCCAGATCCCTCGCCCGGGGTATCTGCCCGCGCAAGGCGAACCACCGAAGCATCTCCACTACGATCTGTGGCTCGGCCCGTCGCCCTGGCACCCCTACAACCCGGGCTACTTCGGCGGTTGCCTGAGTTGGAACATGTACTGGGACTTCGGCAGCGGGCAGATCGGCGACATGGGCAGCCATGTCATGGACCTGGCCTGGAACGCGATGGACACGACGCTGCCGACCACGGCCGAGGCCAAGGGCGACCCGTTCAACCCCGACGTCACACCCGTCAAGATGGAGAGCCACTTTGACATGCCCGCCAACGACTGGCACGGCCCCATTCGTCTGGGCTGGTACCAGGGCGGCGCCATGCCCCGATCGCCCAAGCCCTACGTCGACTTGAACAAGATCGGGCACGGCGCCATGTTCAAAGGCAGCAAAGGCTACGTCGTGGCCGATTTCAACTCGCGCCTCATCCTGCCCTTCGGCGACGACGCCGATCTGACCTACCACAAGCGGCGCAGCGCCGACGAAGTCATTCCCGATATGGGCCATTTCCAGAAGGAATGGACCGACGCGTGCAAGGGCGACCTGAAGACCTCGTGCGATTTCGAGTACAGCGCCAACCTGATCGAGACCATGCTCCTGGGCCTGGTGGCCTATCGCGTGGGCAAGAAGATTCAGTACGACGGGCTTCGCGGTCGCGTGACCAACAGCGACCAGGCCAACGCGCTGCTGAGCCGCGAATACCGCCCGGGCTGGACGCTCGACGGGTGAGATCCTGGCCGAACCGAGCCGGATTGGGGCCCGCCGCACGCGCCGCGTTGGTGGGCCGACGGGCATGCGGTAAACCGGTCTAGGACGCCAACTGTACCGGTTTTTCCCTGCCTGCGGGGCTGCACGGGCTGTCAGCCGGGTTTCGGGGACGCACCGGCCGTTCGGACAGGCACGAGGCCCCGCCTCCGAGGGGGCCGGCCGGAGGGTACCGAGCTGGCAATCGGTTGCATCGGAGGGGCGGTTCTGGTATAAATAAGGTTGGTGGAAATCATGATTGTCGGGTCTGCCCGCGCCAGCGCCGTGACGGGGGCAGGGGCATTTCAAGCTGCCGGTGGCGGACCTGCGGACGTGCATCGAGGGTATCGGGGGCGGAGTACGGAAGGCATGTGTTTGCGCTGGGTTCGGGATCGCGTGGGGGCGCGCAGCGGGCGAATACGTTGCATTGGAGAAGCACTCCATTCTCACCTTGTCAGACCTGGTTTTTCCGGAAAGGAGGTGGCGGGCTGGACCATGCGCTCGAGGCTCGCGCACGCGTGAGCTTTGGAGCCCTCGATCTATCGAGGAAGCGTCTGCGAGCAACTTCCTGGCAGATGCATCACAGGGGGATCGATGCTTCGGCGCGGGCCGGAGCGGAGTCACTGAGATCGTTGTCGAAGGAGGATCATCATGTACAGAACAGCACTCTTCGTAGGAATCTCTATTTTGCTTGTGTCGAGTCTGGTCGTCGCGGCCCCACCGGCAACACACCCGAAGACGGGAGAAGACCTGGTGATCGACTGTCTCTGGGGCACGCCTGAAGCCATTGACGGGGATCTGAGCGATTGGAATCTCGCCGCGATGACGCCGGCGGTTCTGGATGTGGCAGAGCAGTTGAACACCGGACAGGCCAGTTGGACCGATGTATCCGACCTGGGCGCCAAGTTCTATATGCTCTGGGACGAAGAGAGACTCTACATGGCCGTGATCGTGACAGACGATCTGCTGTCCATGAACAAGACCGACGGAGACATCTGGAACGCGGACTGTATCGAGATATTCTTCGCGACCACTAACGCCGTGGCCGGGCATGAGGAGCATTACCAGTACGGCTTCAATGCCGCTGAACAGACCTGGAACTGGTGTAACATGGACGGCGCCGGGCAGAGCGCCATCGACTACCTGGAGGTTGCTGCCGTCGAGACGGACGATGGATACATCTGCGAGGCGGCTATCGTATATAGTGAGATGCTCTCCCTGGATTGGTCCGTCGGTAGCATCATTGGCTTCCACCCGGTTCTCGACGACACGGAAAGCGCCGACCGGGAAATCCAGATGACCTGGACCAGCCGGGAAGCCCATGACCAGAGTCAGGGATATGGATATCTGGTTCTCTCGGACAAACCGGCCATCGCGAGGGAACTGGCCAGAGAGCCAATTCCCATGAACGAGGCAACCGACGTGCTCCGCGATGTCGAGCTGAGTTGGAGTCCGGGTGAGTTTGCGGCGGCCCACGATGTGTATCTGGGGACGGTGTTTGAGGACGTCAACACGGCCAGCCGGGCCGATCCGAAGGGTGTGCTGGTCAGCGAGGGACAGAGTGGCACATCGTATGATGCGGGTCTCCTCGAGTACGGTCTGACGTATTACTGGCGCATCGATGAGGTCAATGGGGCGCCGGACAACACCGTCTTCAGAGGCGATGTCTGGAGCTTCACAGTCGAGCCGTTCGGGATTCCGATTGAGAACATCGCGGTGAGCACCAACGCAACCGATGATGGTATCTCGGTGCCGGAAAGGGTGATCGACGGGTCCGGTCTCAACGCGAACGACGGGCACTCGACGAAGGCGCCGGATATGTGGCTTGGTGTTCCGGCCGGTGCGGACCCTGTCTTCATTCAATTTGACTTCGACACGGTCTACAAACTGCACGAACTGCTGGTCTGGAACTACAACGTGGGGTTCGAACTGGTGCTCGGCTTCGGCTTCAAGGATGTCACGGTCGAATATACCGAGAACGGGACGGACTGGATGGTTCTGGGCGATGTCCAGTTTGCCCAGGGCACGACCCTGCCCGACTACATGGCCAACACCGTCGTGGCGCTGGACGGCGTCGCGGCCAGCGGTCTGCGGCTCACCGCCAATAGTGCCTACGGTCCGATCGGCCAGTTCGGTCTCAGCGAGGTGCGTATCCTGGCGGTTCCGGTCCAGGCCCGTGACCCGCAGCCGGCCGATGGCGAAATGGACGTGCCGGTCGATGCGGCCCTGAGCTGGCGTGCCGGTCGCGACGCGGCCAGCCACGACGTGCTTCTGGGTACGGACGCGGCGGCCCTGGCTGCGGTCGATTCCGTCGCCGAGCCCACGTACACGTCCGGCAATCTGGAGTTCGGCACCACCTACTACTGGCAGATCAACGAAGTGAACGAGGCCGACGAGGTCACGGTGTGGGAAGGCAGCATCTGGAGCTTTGCCACGCAGGAGTTCACGTTGATCGACGACATGGAGAGCTACGACGACGAAGACAACGCGATCTTCGACACGTGGCTGGATGGGTTCATCAATGATACGGGCTCGACGGTCGGGTATTTCAACGCGCCGTTTGCCGAGCGCAGCATTGTCAACAGTGGCAAGCAGTCGATGCCGCTGGAGTACGACAATTCGGGCAGCCCGTTCTACTCTGAAGCCGAGCTGGACCTTGGATCGATGGACCTGGAGGCCAATGGAGCCGACAGTCTGAGACTGTTTGTCATCGGCCAGGCGGACAACGACGCCGAACCGCTTTACGTGGCGGTCGAGGATTCGTCGGGCAACGTGGCGGCTGTCACGCATGCGGACGCGGCCATCGCCACCACAGTCGAGTGGAGCGCGTGGGTGATTCCGTACAGCGATCTGGCCGGTGTGAATCTCGGCCGGGCCGCGACCCTGTATATCGGTCTGGGCAAACGGGACAACCCGGCAACCGGCGGCAGCGGCATGATCTTCATCGACGACGTCGGCTACGGTCGACCCACCGCTGTGGACTAGTGTAGTATCGCCGGATCCGACGACGATTTCGGTTCGGCGCTGCAGGCAGGTGTTCGAGGGGCTGCGAGCAATGCTCGCAGCCCCTTCTGTTTTTCCCGGCCTCGATGGTCTGCCGGCCAGCGGCCGGCGGGCAGCGAATTGGGTTTGATTGGGTTTGTTTTCTCGCCTGGCGACTCCGCTGTGGCTGCTGTAAGGGCCTTCTGGGTAGTGGTTTAGGTCGATTTGGTGTCTTGGCGGATTGGGTTTGTTTGG
>Ga0272442_10008096_pt1 | contig 13430 bp, 4 predicted proteins | sample SSMForm2O_FD_200262 | JGI IMG/M metagenome (GOLD analysis project Ga0272442, IMG submission 200262) | Marine sediment archaeal communities from Little Sippewissett salt marsh, Falmouth, MA, United States - SSM-Form-2O | ecosystem: Environmental > Aquatic > Marine > Wetlands > Sediment ...
GTCGTATTCAACACAATCACCGCTGCGATAAAATAGGCCACACCTATGAGACTCAGCACCCCCCAGCTCCACATCTCAGACCGATCGAATGTCAGCAAACCCGCATCCCTGATCAACCCAAGAAGGATCAATAATCCCGCTCTCTTGGCGGCGTGTAGATGCACCTGTAGGCGGCTTTGACCCTCAGAGAGTCTATGGGATACCGAAAATGGCAGCACAACTCCCACGATAAAGAGAAACATCGGGAAGATCAAATCGTAGAAACGAAATCCGCCGTAGTTGAGATGCGACATCTGTTGTCCAATGGTCCCGGTGATAGGACGTGGCCATACGCGTGCCAAAGTACGGAACAACTCCGCCCCACCGATAATCCAGAACATTGTGAAACCACGGAGCGCATCAACCGACACTAAACGACCTACCGTCGTGTTTTGTTGACCACTAATCATGTTTCCGGATCTTATGTTTCTTGTGAGGAATTTATCGAATCGATTCTTCCGGCAGCTCCATCTTGACGCCCTCGTCAAGCGGCATCTTGTCCGGCGTCGCTCCGGTTTCAATCAACAGGCGCGCCAGCTCCAGTTTCAGCTTGCCCAATTCGGAAGCGTACCGTGGATCGTTGATCAGGTTCTTTGTTTCGTTCGGATCTTCCTTGAGGTTATATAGTTCGCCCATATGACGGTCGGGGCCGCCGTCGCCGTGGGGGTAGTGAACATATTTCCACATGTCGGTTCGCACCCCTCGGACGTTGGGCGTATAAGGAAACTGCTTTTCATAGTTGTATTCATAGAGCCAGGACGTTCGCCAGCCTTGTTTCTTTCCTTCCAGCAGTTGTTTCCAGGATTTGCCGTGGATGTTTTTAAGCGGCTCGGTCCCGCAAATCTCAACAATCGAGGGAGACAGGTCGATGTTCAACACCTGCTCCTTGATGACCGTGCCCGGCGCGATCAGTTTCGGATAACGAACGATCAACGGCACGCGAATGCTCTCTTCGTGCATGGTCCGCTTGTCGATCATGCCGTGCTCGCCGAGCAAAAACGGATTGTCGCTCGTAAAAATAAACAGTGTATTATCCAGCTCGTCGATGTCCCGCAGCGCCTTGTAGATTTCACCAACGCTGTCATCAACCGAATTAATCGTGCCGGTATAGCTGCGAACAAACGTTCCGAAGATATCGACGCCCTCGGGACGCCTGTCCGGGAAATCCTTACGGAAACCGTAGAGCGGCCCATAGATTCCGTGCCAGGTATCGAGCCGTTCGGTGATCCATTTCGGCTTGTTCTCCAGATGAAATCCGGTTTCGGGATACGGAACGGGGACATCATCGTAAGTGTGTTTGTACTTGTCCTCCGGGACAAAAGGACCGTGAGGCGCCTTATGGCCCAGGATCAGCATGAACGGCTTGTCGGTTTGACGTTTGCCCCTGAGCCAGTCCGTGGCCATCTCCGTGACGCGTGTGGTATAGTAGCCTTTGACAAGCTGGCGCTTTCCATTAATGTTGAAGGTCGTATCGTAGTATTTGCCCTGGCCCTTGTGGGTGATCCAGTAATCGAAGCCGGGCCGTCGCGTGTCGTCCTGCTCGCCCATGTGCCATTTGCCGATGTACGCAGTGTTGTAGCCGGCGTCCTGCAGGCGGCGCGGGTAGCTGGCCAGGGTCGTCGGATAGTCCGTGAAGTTATTCACCACACCATGCGAATGAGCGTACAATCCCGAAAGGAACGAGGCCCGGCTGGGAGAGCACAGCGAGGTGGTCACAAACATGTTCTCGAACAGTGCGCCTTCCCTGGCTAAACGGTCCAGATGCGGCGTTTTCATGCCCAGCAACGGCTTGGGATGTATCCCCAAACAGTCCCATCGCTGGTCGTCTGTTAAAATAACAACAACGTTGGGACGCTCCTGGTCCCAGCGGGCCTTTTCCGGCGTTCGACATCCGCCCAGGGCCAGGCCGGTCGTGGTCAGACCCGCTACTTTCAAGAAATCCCGGCGCGTGCTTTGTGTTGTGTTCATGATACCTCCGTATGTTCCAAGTTTTGACCCTCGATCTGTTATCTGAGAACCTTGTTAAATAGAAACAATTAACAAGATATCCTCCAAAATGTCAAGCGTAAGAAACAGAAATGACCGGCGTGACGTATCGGGCGGAAAGATACAAGAAACACAGAAATCTAACGTCCAGGCTCAGGATTGGCGGCCATCTATTTCGAATCGTCCCAGCCGGGCGAGCCGTCGAAATTCATGCTCGGACGCCAACCACTCTTGCTGTCCCACTGATTCAGATCGGAGTGGGTTGGATCTTTGATCGTCAAAGAAAAGCCCTCGCCGTCGGTACTGCCATACCAATTGTCTCCATACGTGAATTCCAGAATCGTATTGTTCATGGAATCTTCAAGCTTGATTTTTTCTCCGCTGTTGGATAAGCGTCCTTGATAAGGGCCTAAAACATGCGTGCCCACCGGTACGGCATATCTTGATTCAAAGGCCTGCTTATCTTTGACCATGACGGCATAATCCCTGGCCGATAAACGGATATCCGGAAAACGGAAAGAAATCCCGTCGGTGAATGTAACGCCGTTTAACAAAAGCGATTCGACTCCGATATTTTGAAGTTCGATGTACTCATAGGCTTCGTTGTCAAAATCGCCCGCCCCAGCCGGATTGTACATGATCTCCGTAATTCGCAGGTATTTCTGTTGATCGCTGGGATCGCCTGAGTAGGTCACGGTGTTGATCAGGATCCCGTTGTCATCAAACAGATTGATGGTCTCAGGCCAGTTGGAAAGATGGCCTTTGTAGTTGCCCTGCACGAACAATTGCTGTCCTCCCCTGGGACTTGACGCGCGATTGCGAAAAGCCACGGCATCGGGTGTGACGTAAAGCGCGCCATCGGCCGGAATGACCGTACCCGGCGGGAAGAGATGCTCGATGCCCTCTTCAAGACTCCAGCCGGAAATATCAGCCGCAAACGAGTTGAGATTTAAAAGCTCGACGTATTCTTCGTTTTGGTTGCCGGAGGCGGGATTGAACTCAATCATTCCAAAATCAACTATGACATCGTCCGGCTGGGCATCGGGAATGCCGGCATTTTGGTTATAACCGGGATTGTGAATGCTGTGATTATGGAACAAGTGCCGACGTCGGACGGTGAGGTAATTCGTTTTGAGCAAGTTGACGTTATTTCGAAAAGAAGTGCCGCCCAACTCGATCTCAAGCCGGGCCTGTAATTCATTGATTCTTTTCTCGAACTTCAATTCAGCCGTCGGCGTGCCCGGCGGCTGGAGCAGATCGTCCATCAGCGTTCGTAAACGGCGAAGGTACATCTGACGCGTGACGGGATTGTCGTGAAGCGCATCGAGAAGACAATTCCACTGGCGATCTATCTTCTGGTGCTCGGAACAGCCATAGAACGGATGACTGGGCGAACGTACATCCCCCGGCCAGTCCTGATCGGCGATAACCCCACTAATTCCGTTGTTACGCCCAAAGGTCAGGTCCTTGTCCCAGGGCAAGAACATCCATTCGTTGGTCCCGTTGGGATTATTAACGGGATCCCAGGTGTCACGATAGGCGTAATAGTTTTTGTGAGTATGGTCATTCTCGTGCATAAGAACCGAGGAGGCCCAGTAATTGAGCATGGCGGGGATATTGACATTATCGAACAGAAACGTATTCCGATTAGAATTGCGGGTATCGATGCCGCCGGCCAGGGCCAGAAGATCGCTGGAATCCTCATCCAGGCGAGTTTTCTTCCTGTGGACACCTTCTCCGTCGATTCGCCCATCCTGCAAATCGTCATACATTTTGTATAGCGCCCCGTCCGGATCCAGGTTGTTTCGACGCAGCAGGTCCCGGTCCGGCTGCTCGACGAAAATCCGAACGGCCAGATAACTGCCGTTCCGTCGGACGTGCAATGGGAAGGAGAGGCTGCCGGGCTGGCCGGCGTTCGCATATGTTTCCCAACCCAGGACCTGGCGGATGTAAGCCGGGTCCGCGCCTCTTTCGTTAAGGTTGATTTCATCCACGCGAGGCAGATTGGGATCGAAGAGAAAGTGATGGCCATCGTTGAATTCGAACTTCCGTCCATGCGTCGTGTGGCCGCCCCGCAGACGCACGAAAACATTGTCGTAGAATTCATCCCCATAAAATACCGACGCCCGCGTACCCGAACGGGTTCCCGCGGAATCGACATTTTGGACAAAGTACTGAAACACCGGCAGAGCCGTCCGGAGGTAGGGATCGACCACGACCGTGCCAGAATATTCAGGCGATTGCCTTCTGCCGTCTTTTAAGAGAAAGGGGGGATTGTAAGATATATTGGACTCGGTATCGTATGAGAGAATCTTCCAGCGGACCAGGTCACCGGGACCGTATGCGCTGGCTGGAATCACCCCAGTGTACAAGCCGTCGCCAACTGCTTCATCATCACACAAGCCATCATCGAATAACTGTACACTTCTCCCGGCATCGAAATTGACACGATAGAACAGCCACACTCCGTCAACCGGCCCGAAGGTCTCCGTCACCTTAACCGTTACCACCAGGTCTTCACTGCCGTTCGGTTGGCGTGGATTGGCCGTAACCTCGCGAATTGCAGGCCCGAGGTTGGCCACAATCCCGCGATTTGTTTTCCCCGGCGTCGGTTCAGGGAAATAGCCCTCCCCCACCGAAGACAGATTGATCGATTCTATCTCCGTCGCGATCAACTCCGGCAAGAGGAGCAAATCCGAACTCCGTGACCCGAAATTCAGACCGTGTATCGCCAGGACATTGGTTCCCGGAACGATCAGATCCTTGAAGGGAGTCATATCAAAATCTCGGGGATTGACAGCCACATCGTCCGGGCGGTTGTTCAGGGCGCCCGAATCCCATGCTAACTCATGCGTGCCGGGGGCATTATCCCCGCCGAATAACCGACCGTTCAGATAAGCCATAAAACCGTCGTCATATCTCATCCGCAATGTCAGCTCGTCAATGACCGAGACATCCTCGACGATGAACGGAATGCGGGCATACACGGTCTGATTGACACCACGCATCGCGCTCACATCGAGTCCAACCAACGGATCGTAGTCGTAGCCGATACCGACCGTGCCCTTAAGCCATAGTGAATCGTTAAATTCCCGCTGCGTCCAACGCAGGCCGAGGGAATCATCCGTCGGAATCAGCGCCGCAGCCGATGCGAACGCATCAATGAGCATCGTCTCGGTAGCCAAATCCGCCGCATAACTACTCAGTCCATAGGAAATATCGCCAAATTGTTGTGGATATGCGTAAGCGTGTGCGATCGTCTGGCCATCGGGTTCAACGAGAGCCAGGAAACCGGCGCTTCCACTGAGCTTAAAGTTGGTATGCAACTCATCATCCGAATTGTCACGGTTCTTGCCCGAAGCAAAAACAATTCTGAACCGGCCGGGAAGGATCAGAACAGACGGAAATTCCCATTGGATCAAATCTGTGGCGTCGTCTGTCAGATACCAACCTTCCAGATCCAGCACTTGATCTGTGAGATTGGAAATTTCAATCCAATCGGAAGAATCCCCGTCTTCATCCAGCAACTCCCCTTCTTCCAGTGGCGATTTACTTCCGTTGACGGCCATAAATTCGCTGATAAGCGGAGTCGTTGCTTCGACCGTGGCATTTTCCACCAGCATTGAGAAAGTAGCCAACATAAGAAACGATAATAGGATTTTAATACTTTTGAGCATTCTCTTTCCTGTCAATAAATCAAGGATATGCCCCCCACTGAATTTATCGGCCGGGGGAAGGATCGGCGGCGATCCAATTCTCCGGATCGTTGCCGTAATCGGATGGATGCTTTCGCGTGAGGGAGCTGCCGAATCCATCCGGATCGATGGGCCATGGGTCCTCGCCCGCCGGATGAGAGCCATCGCTGTAATTGACGCGGTCCATTCGAATGTAATAACGGGTGCCTTCGAGAAGATCACCCGGCTTGGAGAGCTGAAGTTTCTCGCCGGCGTTATTGAGCCGGCCGGCGCCCCATTCCAGTATCCGCACCCCATCGGGGACTGAAGGATAGGCCAGAGTGAAGAGGTTCCTGTCCTTAACGATAAGCAAACGCTCATCGGGGGCCAGCATTGTATCGATTGGGAAATCGAAGTTGATCCCATTGCTGTCATCCGTGAGCCGCCAGGGCACTTCCACGAGATGTTCATCATCGTATTCGGCCAATATGACGTACGAATCGCTGATGTTCAGCAGCTCGATGTATTCCTCGTCCTGCTCGCCGGAGGCCGGGTAGTACATGATCTCGCTGATAACGATCGGGCCAATCTTCGGATAGGCATTCGCGCTGCCGGGGGTGTTGATGCTCATCGCCACAAAATTGTACGTGCCGGTACTCTTGCGATACCGGCCGAAAGCCACGCCGGTCTCCGAAGCGCCAAAGGTCTCTTCATCACTGTATTCGGTCAACAGGCCGTTCCGGCCGGAGTTCAGATAGAGCGTTTCGCCGTTCTCGCTCAGGGCGAAAGGCACATAGCTTCCGGGATCAGCCGGATTACCGAAATGGAGGTCCTCGAAAAAGACAATGTAACCGTAGGGTTCAATAGTCGTTCCGGCGGCAATCTCGTATTTCATCGGATCGGCCTCGCTGTCGCTGAGGAACCAGCCGCCGATGTCAACAGCCATACCGGAAGTATTGTACAGCTCGATCCAGTCCGGCGCCTCGGCGTGGGCATGGGCCAGCAGCTCGTTAATAACGACCTTGCCCTGAGCGGGATTGTCTTCGGCGTCGTCCCAGCCGGGCGAGCCGCCGACATAAATGCTCGGACGCCAGCCATCCTTGATGTCCCACTGACTCAGATCGGGATTCGTCGGGTCTTTTATCGTCAGTGAGAATCCCTCGCCGTCGGTCACGTCATACCAATTGTCCTGGTAGCTGAAATCGTGAATGATTTGCCCGACGGCATCTTCCAGCTTAATTCTCTCGCCGCCGTTGCTCAGGCTGCCGGAGTACTCGCCAGCTATGCGTGAATCGGCGCCGGATTGAGCGGTGAATGCATCGAGGTCCTTAACGACAAGAATGTATTCATCCGGGGCAAGCTCGACACTCGGGAACGTAAAGTCGATGCCGTCCGCGAAGCGAACCAGGTTCAGGTTGAGCGTTACCGGTCCGATGTTTTTGAGCTCGATAAATTCTCTGTTCGGATCGTCGGCTTGACCCGTATCCGGCGGATTGTACATGATCTCGGTGATCCGCAGGCTCTCCGCAACCGGCCCGACGGCGAAGATCGTCTCGTTCAGGGCGCTCCAGGTGACGCCGTTTCGAACGCGCGCCTTGACGTGCGTGCTTTCTGTGAGCGTTATCGAGCGAGTATAACGTGTCCCGACAGGATTTCCCGTCATATATTGACGGGGATCCGTCCCGTCGGTCGTGTAGTAAATATAGCCCGAACTATTTGGGTTGGTCATGCTCAACGTCAAATTGATAAGACTTTGGCCGCTGTGTCTATCGAATTCGGGAGGAGCGATGTTAGGATAAAGATTGGCGGATTTGATCTGGTTGAAGACGATTCCTGAACGCTGAGGGAAGTATGAGTTCAGGAGCCAGTTCCGCTGAGCGACCCAGTGTTCATTTCGTGTGTATCTTACACCCCCCTGCTCGATGCGATTGTCGCCCCAGCGCGCCGACTCGCACACGACGGCCCGGTCCACGACATCGAGGCGATGCTGATACAAAGCGATTGCGTTTTCAGCCGTAAGAACGCCGTCATTGAAAAAGTGCCGGTACACGTGGTCGGCAAAAAGCAAACGATATTCGGCATTGCTCTTGAGCTTCTGATGGAGATACGTCGGACTGCCATATCCATCGTCTTTCGAGACGACGTTATCGTTGAGACCCTGCATGCCCTTCTCGGCGTCCCAGGAATGATAGCGCCACCGCCCTTCCGGATCGAAACGATTTCTCGTGGCGTACCAGTTCTGGTGGGCCCAGTCCGTATTGCCGTAGTAGAAGTTGGTGATCATGTAGTCGATAAAGTCCGGCACATCGAGGTATTGGCGGATCGATTGATACCTCGCATTAGACGACAGGCCGGATGTGGCGATGCCGAACATCTCGCGATAGTCCGCACTGGAGCCATTGACAATGTTATTCTCACTATGCTTGAGCACGTCGTAGTCTTTTTTGTTGCCTCCGAAATAAGCGGCGGCGAAGGATTCATCCGGCCGCTCATGGAGGTTATACAATCCCCAGTATAGGCCGTTGAGATAGAGATGAACGTGCCGGCCATGATGGCCATAACCACCCAGAGTGTTCTGGATATCCGAAGTAAACTGGTCACGGGTATACTGGGCTCTTCGCCGCTGAGAATCGTTGTTGCCGTAGTTCCAGGAATTGTTCAGCCGGGCATCCAGCACGAGCGTATCGAACGTGTCAGCCGCTCCATCTCCAAAGAGAGAGTGATTGAGCTTCGTCGGTCCGTATGGCTCCTGAAACTTCAGCCGCATCGACAGCTTGTCGGACTTCCAGCCGCCTGTGCTGCTGCCGCCGGCTATCCGCACGACCGCATTAATATGAAACTGATTCGGCGCATCGTACGGATCAAAAAATTCCACCGAAACAGCCCTTTCGGCTTCTTCGTCATATTGATCTTCCCAGTCGGGATGCGAATAAATACCATTACTCCGACCAAACCAATGATCTACGTCCATCACCAGCGATACCGTAGGGATCGACTTGAGGTCCTCCTGGATTGTGTTCCGATAGGCATTAACCACGATACGGTCCATCTCGTAATCGGCGCCCAGATGTCCCCATGTATTCGGAAAGCCGGCCCCGTTCTGCCGGGTCACGTCGGCCGGGAAGATATAAGTTTGCGTATCCACGTCCGTCGGCAGAAAATCACGCTTGTAGGCCATTGCGCGCAGACACGTTGTCGTGCTGACGCTAACGGGGCCGGTGTAGGTCCGGCCGTGTGTCTCGGTGGGGACACTACCGTCCGTGGTATAACGTATCGTAGCGCCTTCGGTTTCGGTTGTGATCGTGACATCGAAGGGCGCATGGTAGAATCCGCGGTCGTGACTAAATTTCGTATCAGCGACGACCTCGCCCAAACACGTCGCGGCATTCGGCGCCCTCGGCGTCGGATTCTCGAAGTAGCCATATGCATCACGATCCGTACATTTGCCGTAGGATACGTATCCGGATTGCTGAGGAAATCCCGGCCAGTATTCGTGTGCGATCGTGATCCCATCAGGCTGTACGAGAGCCAGGTATTCACCGTCGCGATGGAGCTCGAAGTTGGTGTGATAATACGTTCCGTCAAAATATGGATAGTTATTCGGGCTATATTTCCGGTCTTTTTCCGAGGCAAAGACGATCACGTATTGATTGCGGCTCAAGATAATGCGCGGGAACCGCCACTTGGTCAGGTCATTCTCGTCATCCGTCAAATACCAACCCTCGAGATTGACACTTGATCCGGTCCCGTTGTAAATCTCAATCCAGTCGGGTCGAACCGTTTGGCCCTCAACCCTGGTCGTGCGGCTGCTTCCCTTGTTGGCCATGAACTCGCTGATGATGAGTCCTTCATTCGCAACAGTAGTGCATACCAGGCCCATCGCCAACAAAACGCTCCGTACAATCCAACGTATAGATTTCATATGCTTCATGAGTGAATGAGATAAGCGGGGCCTATACCGAACCGATCAGCATAGGCCCCGAACAAATACAAATCCACAAATCCTTTCCGTACAAAATCGCTTACCATGCCGGCCAAACAAGCTCAGCCAACCACTCATCGGCCAGAATGGCATAGTCCTTAAAATTCACACTCTTGGAATTCACCGGCTCCTCGTCGGAGATGTTGGCCGGCGACGTCAGCGGGTTATATCGCTCGTCGAGACCCATGACACGCATCATCTCGGAATCCAGGAGAGCATAGTCATAGATCTGTACGTCATCGATCGCACCGACGAAATACTTGATCAGTGTGCCATCCCGATTATCGGTAATGACTCCGACATAAGCGTTATGTTGAGACGTCCCGGATAGATCGTATTCGGCGGGCACGGCGCTGGTGGCTTCCAAAACACCGTCAACGAATAGCCGCAATTGCGTCCCGTTTCTCATACCCACGACGTGATGCCACGCATCCTCATTGACCGCCGTCGTGCTCGTGGCCTGGATCTTCGTCGCATCGTCGTCCGTGGTGACAGTCACCATACCCGATTGCACTTCATTCACGGCCAGGGTGTACCGGATTCCACCGGTCTGATCGCCTCCGTTGGCAAAGACCGTCCCTTTATTTTCATCACCCGTGCCCGCCTGGGTCGTTTTGATCCAGGCACAGACGGTCCAATCGCCCGTACCGAAATCCAGCAAGGTCGGATTATCGAAGTCCACATAGTCGTCACCGTCAAGGTTAACCGCCTGGCCGACCTGGCCGGCGACGTACGTGGGATTGCCGTGTGTTGTTCCGTTATTGTTGCCAACGCTATCGTCGGCATTGTTATCAAACGTCCACCAGGCAACAGCCGGCTGCGGTTCAGTAGCAACCGTCGTGAAATCCCTTTGCAGCCAATCGGCCATCATGATCTGAAGGTCTCTGAAATCAACAACGCCATCATCGGTGAAGTCGGAGATAAACGGCTGCACCTTGTCCGGCACGTATCGGGGCCGATACAGCCGGATATCGTCGAAGAAGACCGTTCCCACACCGCCGGATTGCGGATTGTTCTTATCACCGATCCCGATGGCAATGCGGTCCACATCCGTCAGGTCCACACCCTGATCGCTGAAGTCCTTCAGGTCGATATTCCATTCCGTCCAGGTGCTGATGAGCGTCGCTTCGGCCTCCTCACGGAAAACCGTCCCGGCCGCTCCGCTCTTGTTCGCAATAGCCACGTACATCGACTGAGCCTCATTGCTGATCAAACCAATGTCCTGATGGGCCCACTGGCCTGTACCGTCGCCAGCGACGTTCGAGAAGACGGCCTCCGTTGCAACGCCGGGATTGTGACTGGTCAGCGCTAAGCCAACGTACAGAGGTAAACTCATACTGACCGTCGAGGTCGTACTCATTAAGGTCCAGTTGACGCCGTCCGCTGAATAATAGGCCCTGACGAGTCCACCAACCGTGCGCTCTAATTTCACCCACTGTGGCGCCGCGATTCCATCCTGAGTCTCCTCGGTCGTACCCTGGCCGGCCCCATTACGATACCCGAACCAGGCGCCGTCACCGGGGGTCACGGCCACCATGGCGTGCGCCGAATCCGCGTCGAGCGTATTGCGAAGCATCACGCCGGCCTTCGCCGCACTATCAGTATCCTGAAGGCTCTCGATCTTCGCTACGATCTCAACGGCGCCGGAAACCTCCTTCCAGGCAAAATGGAACTGATCCGATGTGCCTCCGATGTCCGCACCCTCGGCTGTTATCGTGTATGTGCCGGCCGGGCCTTCCGTAAAGCTGCCGAGCGGGGGCGGATATCCCCTGAACCATAAGGACAACGCCTTGACGCCCTGCTCGGTCCAATCCCGTTGCGTACTGAGCGTCTTCACGACCTCCGAATACAAGGCCGGAGAAGCATTGTTATAAAGGACCGGCATGGATTGCGAGCCACTGTTGACCATCGTCCGTTCCGCATAAGGTGGTAATAAATAACCTGCCTGCGCGCCGTTCTCGTCAACACCGAAACCATCAATCCACGTCTGCCAGATCGCTTCGCCCGCCACATCGTCATCGGTATAGCTCTCGAAGTCATCCACAGGAAGAAATTCGATAATCGTAAAGCTCCAGACGAGTCCCTTATGGACCGTTGTTCCGTCGGCTTCGACCTCGTCAATACGCCAAAAATACGTCTGACCTAAATCGAGCGCCTCGGCCGGATTGAAGATTGGCATATTGAGCCGGCCGCGATAGATGCCCGTTGTATCCGATACATCAGCATCGTTCACATCGGCTTCAACGGTCCCCAGATACACATCATGCCGGACCGCTTCCTCTCCGGGTATCCAGCCAAAGGGCGTCGCGTCGTGTATGGCCACCGTCGCTCCGGGCGCGGGATTGACGGCACGGGCCAGAAACGGATTGGAAGAAACGGGAGTCACGATGCCTTCTTTATACGCAAAAAAGTCCACATCGATGGCTCCGGTTTGGGGTGTGGCTCCGACGCCTAAAGCGAGACACGTACCGGTCAGATCGCTTGAAGAGCCCGCCGTGACATGGTATATTGATGGGGCCGAAGCATCGCCATCAACATAGATCGTGACCACGTGGCTTCCCTGTCCGGAATCATCAGCCTCAATAGTAATCCAGAATTCGCGCCAGGCCGTCAGGTCTTCAATGGGAAATATGTTCACCGTACCGGGCTCATCCCCTTGGAGGTCCACGTCTCCTGATGGAGAGGTACCGTTGAGCTTGTTCATGACTAGGCCGTTTGTCTCGAACTCGTCATCATCCGATGCTAATGCAAGACAAAAGGATATGGTCTTCGTGGGCCCATCCTGGCAGATTCCAAAATTGCCTTTACCCCCATCATGAATCACATACCCATCGCCTTCGGTTGGCCAGGGAGTCACCGCGCCGCCTCCATCCGGACGAACATCGTCCAACGGGGGAGTTGTGGAAAGACGAGCACGGAATGAAATCGTAACCCCATTATCAAGGATGGCATCGGCAACTTCTACCGGGATCTCGTCAGTGAGACTATGACCAAAATAAATCTTGCGATTGCTGGGATCGCTGGCGCCATGATCTCTCGGATCGCCGGTTTCCTGCAAACGAAGATACGTTACACCGTCTTCGACCAATATATTGACGCCTCCGGGCAAGCCGGAACCAATCTGAGACTCATCCCACGAGTCCGAGCCGTTATCGTGGCTCCAGGTGCCATCCAGTGCGGTAAAATCCGCACCGGCAGCGCCTGCATCACCGGTATAAATATACGTCCAACCGCCGTCCGGTTCTCCGAACTCGACGCCTGCTTTTACCAACCCGGTGCTCAGAGCCAACACCAGGATAATGGAAGCCAAACAGAACAGTTTACTACACATTATAATCTCCTTCAGAAACAGCAATTACAAACGGTAACTCTACTACTTTCACCTACCCATAAGCAGAAATGATCGTCGGTCATACGTCCAACGGAGCTCACGTATCTCCATTAAGGACAGAAGGTTAGTAATGATTTGGTTCTACCTCCTTCCTTCAAAAAGAGCCCAAAACAGGCTCTCGTCACAAAGTACGAAAATCCAACCACCACATATAAGTCTTTTCATAGTATTTATAGCAGATTCGACGCCGTCGTTCAAGGAAAATCCGGCCCCGGCCCCGGTTTGCTCACACGCCAGTTCAATTTCGCTCTTCACGAGCTGTGACAAAATCCACGACAATTGCTGATAGAAACTGACCGGATAAGCTTTGGTTCGTCATGCAGGCTCACGAAAGTATGAGCGAACGATAGAGCGGATT
>Ga0272442_10008097_pt1 | contig 13428 bp, 9 predicted proteins | sample SSMForm2O_FD_200262 | JGI IMG/M metagenome (GOLD analysis project Ga0272442, IMG submission 200262) | Marine sediment archaeal communities from Little Sippewissett salt marsh, Falmouth, MA, United States - SSM-Form-2O | ecosystem: Environmental > Aquatic > Marine > Wetlands > Sediment ...
AATAACCACCTACCAATCCTTTTTGTATTGCTTTTATAGCACCTTTTTTAATATGCTCTGGTGTATCAGATGTAGGTTTAGCCCACGATAAAAAAGCTACATCTTCTAATTCATTAGACAATCTTGTCATTTCATGAATCGCTGATTTTTTAATCATTAATGCTCTACGAGAAATTCTCCAATCTTCACTCATAGTATTTTTCACCTACCTCCATTTTTTACAATTACACCTTGTATTTGTTTATATGAATAATATCTTCTAATTGTCTTTTAGGAACATACAAAACCTGGTTTTCATCTCGATAATACTGTACCGAATTTTTGATATCAACCATTACGGATTTTTCAGCTTTATACCCCACTGCAATTAATGAATCAATTTGTACATTATCAGGAATTTCTAATATTATTCTAATTTTCTCTTTTTTAATATTCATTAGCATACAACTACCAAGACCTTCTGCTTCAGCTGCAAGCATAATATTTTCAGCTGAAAGACCAACATCTCTACGTGGATCAAACGAAGTATCTTTATGAATTAGAATTACAATATATGCAGTTGGCCGCTCATCTAAAGATGGAGTCCATTGCGGTTTGATGTAACCTGCCCACCCAATTGTTTCAAAAACCTTTGAACATATTTCAGCTCCATTAACTAAAATATATTCTATTGGTTGTAAATTTGCTGCTGAAGGCGCAATTCTACCCGCATCTACTAGTCTTTTTAATATGTCATCTGAAATTGGTTTTTGTTTAAAACGTCTAATACTTCTCCTTTGCCTGATAGCGTCATATACATCCATAAAAAGTCCACAAAAAAATGATATGATCCTTGTTTTATTAAAGTTTTTCAAATATAAAACAAGATAAGCCAAAACTTTCTTTAGTACCACTCAAATACGGGTGAGGAAGGTTTATGGCAAAAAAAATGAGGCGTGTGCGGACTTTTGCTCGAACTGCTACAAAATCACAAGAAAAACATTTAATAGAAAACGCAAAAAAACTCTACAAAAACCCTTTTTTAATACTACCTGAAACCATAAACGATGCAGAAAAATATTTTAAAAAAACAAAAAGCAAAATTGAAAAAATCCATCGGTTTAAAGATGACACTAAAAAACTTGAAAAATTTGCAAATAAAAAAGGCCTTGAATCAGCTTTTGCAGGATCATTACTTTTAGCAGAGTCAGAAAAAGCACCTTACCTAGGAGTGATTAAGTTTCCAACAGGAGATATTACGTACGCCCAGCGTGGGAAAGCAGAAAAGGAAAAACTAATTGCAGTGCAACATTTTGATGATCCTGTTCTACGACTGCTTGGTGTTAAAGACATCGCTCAAAAAAAAGGATTATATCTCTACTCATGGAAAGAAAAATTTATATGTACAGGAACCCAGGCAGAACCATCTAAAGAATTTATTGCGTTTATCCTAAAAAAACTTGGATATCCACCATCACAAAATACCATTGTATGCAAACATTTAAACAAAGACACGGTAACAGCTAAAAAAACTTTAAAACACCATTATCTACATATTCATTGGCAGTCAGCGAACACAACTATTGCTATTTGTGAAGAGTGCGCAAAAAACTCAAAAAACACGTTTTTCAATATTACAAAATATTTACTCCAACCGGATATAGCATCAGATTTTGAAATAGAAGTAATCGCAGAAGCAGTAAAACACCATGATGAAACTAAAGGATATGAAACAAAGTTTTTAGAAGAATACATGGCAGGCGCAATTAAAGACTATGATCTTATCAGAAAAAACGTAACACATCAAAAAGAAACTTTAAAAGAAACTTCTGAGAAACTCTTTGTTTTAAATGATGTATCTTATGGTTCCGATTTTGAAAAATTTATAGATGCTTTAAAACCAAATAACCATGAACGAGAAGCACTACTTTTCATATTACAAAAAATCGATGAACCCGTAATTGTATCATCGCTTACACCAAATAAACTTTTAGAGATGTACTGGGCGGATCAGGGTCTTGACTTCATAAAATCAATTGTAACTGATGAGAAAATGGCTAAATCTCTTTTTAATTTAAATGAAACACCCTCTGATATTTTACAAATGGTTTTTGATTATAAAAAAAGACAAAGTATTCTTTCAGAGCTCCCAAGATTTGAGTCACTTCCACCACTTGCAAAATATGCAGATCACATTGCAAGAACCTATAAAACTTTTGGCGAAAAAAATACGCTCAGTGAAATTAAAAAACGCCCTGATTCACCTAAAGGTAAGAGTCTTGCATATGCGTTTTTATTAAACTTTAATAAAGGTTCTGATAAAAAATGGCAATACTCTCAAGTTGAAGTGGAATACGGTGAGTTTTTAAAGCAACCCGCTGAAAAACTTCTAAAATCAAATCCTAAACAATATAAAAAAGCCCTACAAGATCTTTTAATCGCAAGTGGAAGTGCTGAAAAAATAAAATAAAAAAAAGAGGGTTTATTAATTAACCCAATATTTTTTGTATAATTGGTAGCTGCTCAAGAAGTGGAAATCGCTCAATTAACCTTTGGAGAATTGTATGACTGATTGTGTTTTTACTTCTCGGTGTTGTAAGTGAAACATCGATAATGCAGAAATCTCCTTCTGAGTCAACGTTTACAATTTTTACTTCGCCAGTAAACTCGGTTTCTTGATCTGTAGGTGCTAGAACAGATACTTCAATTGTAAGTGGACTATCTTCAGGTGTTAACCCTATACCATTTTCTGGGTCAAACTCCCATTCGCCCCACTCTGGAAATTCTGTAATTTCCCAGTTAAGCAGTGATTCAGCGTCACCGACGTTACTTATCGTGAATTCTCCTTCAACTGTGGTATTAGTTTCGACATCTACCCAAGTAAGTTCTCCATCGCAGTCTAAATCTGGATATAATGGAACGCCCACAAATATATCGTCTAAGCCAAAGCTCTGACCGTCAAAGCCGACATATCGCCATGAAATATTGATTGTTTCTCCAATATAGTTACTGATATCAAAAGACATCTCTCGATAAATGAATTCCTCCCATACTTCGTCTGCTATCATATCCCACAGCATTACATCTTCTATGCTTGCTCCTCTTATCCATAGTTCAACCGTCGCTCCAGGCCAGTTTGTATCAGCCAATGCCCAGAAAATAAGATATGCTTCATCTCCAGTGATAGCAATATCTGGTGATACTAGCCAGTTGTCATGAGAAAACTCGCTGTCATAGTTTACCCAGCCAGCATATTCACCGTTATGTATATAGTCAGGATTTGTTGGTTTATCTACAATTGTCCACGGTCGATTTGTGTTTTCATCAATAGTGTACCATCCACCAGGTGGTGGCATTACACCATCTTCAAATCCTTCTTCAAGGATTCCCTGAAAAGTTGTACCCGTTTCAGGCGTATTTTTTCTTGAAAATTTGTTGGGATTATATCCTTTTACATTTGCAGTTGTTGTATTTGCTGTAACAGGTATCGCAGAAAGAATCATGGATGCTGCTATCAGCAAAACAATAGCCCCACCAATATATTTGGTTTTCATATCTTTTTTACCTCCCATTCTGTAACTATAGAACAAATAGTTTAAAAATGTTTGCATTAATAAAAAAAGAAAGAAAAAAAGAGAAATATATTGATTATTTCATTGTTTTTACCCAATCATATACCGGCTGCACAAGTTGCTTAATACGTTCTTTTTCCTCATTCATAGGTGAAGGTGTCCACCCGTCTGCAGGCTCAAAATGAAAATCAGTAACCGCTCCTATACGATCTTCTTTAGCTTTAAACACAATGTTAAGCGGCATTCCAAATTCAACATCCCATGGATTAATACCATGTAGCTCATTTGCAATTGCAACTTTACTATCCCCAATTATAGCATACACTAAAACTATAGGAAGCCTTTTCAAAGATGAACGTCCACTCCATCCTGCAATAGTCCACGTGTGTGCTTTTGCAGTAAGCGGCATTTCAACCCACTCTGTTTTTTCAAGATTACAATCAAGGTTCCAGCAATGTGTTCTAACAGGTACAAATGTATCACCACATTTTGGACATCTCATCCCATAAATCTTGCCATTTAAAAGTTCTTTGAAAAACTTGCTATTTTTTCCATGCCGAATAGTGTATAGTTGATCATAATGTAAAAACTGATTCATAGCAAGTCCATCATCAGAAATTTCATGTCCTACAAAATTAAGACCTGTTTCTCTAACGTTTTCAGGTCTGTAGTCTTTTCTTTCAGTGAAATTTGGTTCATCAGCAAATTTTTTGGATTTCTTTAATACAGATTCTGCCATAGTTAATGCCTCCTTAAAATAAAGTTTGAAATACTTGTACCTGTACCAGCATGGCTATTTACAATGCCACATTCTGCATCTTGTACCTCCGTTTTAGTGCTCTCATGTTTTTTTGGTATTAGCCCTGCAAGCTGATAATAACATTCAACGGCACTCATAATGCCAGTAGCACCTACAGGATGACCAAAACCCATAAGTCCTCCACCGGGGTTCATAGGTATATCACCATGCATAAATGTACGTTGGTCCCTTAATAACTGTGCAATAGTATTTTCATCAGCAAGCCCTAACGCTTTGTAAATCTGAGCTTCAGATGTCGAAAAAGCATCATGTATCTCCCCAAAATCAAGTTGTTTTAAAGGATTTGTTATACCTGCCATTTTATATGCTTGCTCAGCGGCATTTCTACAAGCTCCAAACTCTGTCATCTCAGGATAATTAGGTCCATAACGTTCTGTCCAACCTGGGAAGTTAAGCCGATCACCTGCTCGAATAGTACAACTTGAAAGACCCATACCATCTATTGTTACATAGTTATCAGGACTAACTTTTTTTGCATATTCTTCACTACAAACTATCGTAGATGCAACTCCTCTAGACATAAGACAACAATCATATTTTTTAATAGGATATGAAATTAAACGAGAATTCATCACATCATCAACAGTAATGTATTTATGCTCATTTCTATACCACTGAGCTTTAGAGTTGTCCATAGCATTATTTCGGTTTTTCGCACCAATTGATGCAACATCTTCCTCTGTTACTTTGTTGTCTTTCATCCATTTATTCGCCATTGCAGCATAATAAATAGGATAAATGCCCCCAACCATAAGTTCATAGCGAATATCAGAGGCTAGCGCGATAAACTCAGAACCCTGAGATTGAGAAACTGAATCCATTGTCTCCCAACCAATAACTCCAACTACATCATGATGACCAGACATAACTGCCAGAGCCGCAGCATAAAGCGCAGATCCACCCGTGTTTCCACCGTTTTCAACACGATAATGCGGAATGCCTACAAGCCCTAAATGATCATGAATCACCCACTCAGAACATAATTGATGACCAAAATGTACAGAAAAATGAGAATAAATCATAAGATCAATATCTCTCATACTAAAATCAGGTACATCCTGCTGGATTTCTTTAATACAATCAGCTGCTCCACTTTCAACATTTTCAAAACCAGTTGGACCATAATCAAATGGTGTTGTCGCCCCGCCTACAATACAAACTTTTTTTGTCATATTTATTAATCCTCCCAAAGGAACAAATAAAAAACGTCCCATAAATCCTAAACATAAATGTAATTAAAAAGTTTTATATTTAGACAAAGTAAAAAAAAAATTCATATTTTTTTTATTTAGCGTTCTTAATTTCATTAAGCGCCTGAGGATTTTCAATAGAAGAAATATCGCCCCATTCTTCATCTAAAAACACGGTTTTTATTTTACGACGGACAATCTTTGCAGACCTGGTTTTAGGTAGATCTTTTACAAATTTGATATCACGAGGTTTTAAAGTCTTACCCATAATGTTAATAACCTGTTGTTTAAGCTCCTCTCGAAGTTCTTCATTTGGATTAAAATCTGGTTTTAACACAACAAAAGAAACAATATCTTCTCCTTTGATTTCATCAGGAACTCCAATTGTAGCTGCCTCAGAAACCGCAGGATGCTCAATAAGTGCTGCTTCAATTTCAGCAGGACCAGTACGTCTACCCGCGATTTTAATGGTGTCATCACTTCTACCATGTAAAAACCAAAAACCATCATCATCAATACTAGCCCAATCACCATGATACCAAACATTAGGCCATTTAGACCAATACGTTTCAATATATCGATCATGTTCATTCCAAAAACCACGAGTCATAGAAGGCGCAGGTTTAGTAGCTACAAGATGACCCATTTCACCACGAATAGGTCTACCATTTTCGTCAAAAACATCAATAGCCATACCTAACCCTGGACCACGTAGAGTACAAGGTTTCAAAGAATTAATAGGCAGCGGTGAAAGAAAACACCCTACAATTTCAGTTCCACCAGATATATTTATAATTGGAATATTTTCACGACCAATATTTTTAAAAAACCAACTCCATGAATCACTATCCCATGGCTCACCAGTGGAGCCAAGAACACGAAGCGAGCTGAGATCATGTTTCTTTGGCCATTGTTCTCCAAACCGCATAAGCATACGAATAGCTGTAGGTGAAATACCAAAATGAGTAATTTTATGTTTTTCTACAAACTCCCAAAGTCTATCTGGTTTTGGATAATTAGGTGCCCCCTCATAAATAATAATTGATGCCCCAAGACTACAAACACCAGTGATCATCCATGGCCCCATCATCCAACCGATATCAGTAAGCCAGAAAAAAACATCTTTTTCTTTAACATCAAAATAATAACCAAGTTCTTTAACAATCTGAGCAAGAGCACCACCATGAGTATGAACAGTACCCTTAGGCCGTCCTGTAGTACCTGATGAAAAAATAATCATAGCATAATCTTCAGAATCCATCCATTCAGTATTACATTCTTCAGACATCTTTGAAATTGCGTCATCCCACCAGATATCAACTTCATTATTCCAAGGAACTTCAATTTCAGTGTTTTTATAAACTATAACATGCTCAAGAGAAGAAATATTTGGAACTGCTTTATCAACTTCTTTTTTAATATCTATAGATTTTCCTCTACGGTGAGACCCATCTGCAGTAAGTAATAGTTTTGCACCAGCAATGTCAAGACGAGAAGCAAGAGCAGGTGCACCAAAACCCGAAAAAATTGGTACACTCACAGCACCAATTTTAATTGCTGCAAGAAAACCAATAACAATTTCAGGCACCATCGGCATATAAATGCCAACTCGATCTCCCTTTGAAATTCCAAGTTTTTTCATAGCATTTGCTAGTTTATTCACTTGTTGATAAAACTCCCAGTAACTAAGTTTTCGAGTTTGCCCTTGTTCGTTTTCCCAAATTAGAGCTGTACTATCTTTTCGTCCTGCTTTAATATGTTTATCTATACAGTTATGAACTATGTTTGTTTTACCATTGATAAACCATTTTGTCCACTGGATTCCTTTTGAATCATCATATATTTTTTCATATGGCTTATACCATTCTATATTTAAATCTTCAACAACAGCATTCCAAAACCAGTTTAAATCCTCAGTTGAACGTTTAATTAGCTCACTATACGTTTTAATGTTGTGTTTGTTCATAAATCGTTTTACATTGGTTTTTGCAATATATTCATCTGTTGGTTTCCAAATAACTTCAGTCATACTTAACCTCCCTTAACTATTAACTTAACATATAATAATGAATTATTAGCTGTAAACGTATACGAAAAGAACCATTTAATATTTACATTTTTTTCAATGATAAGGTTTTTAGACTCTTTTTATATGGCGATAGTGGAGATTTACTATGAATTTTGAACTTACTCCTGAACAAAAGCTTTTCAAAAAAACAATTCGTGAGTTTGCAGAAAAAAACATTAAACCTATCGCTGCAAAAATAGATCAAGAGGAATACTTCCCAAAGGATTTATACAAAAAAATGGGTCAAATGGGCCTAATGTCAATGACTATTCCTCAAGAACATGGTGGTGCAGGTATAGATCGTGTAAGTTACATGATAGCACTTGAAGAAATTGCGCGTGTATGTGGATCCACTGCAATAACTGTTGAAGCGCATAACAGTTTAGGAGTTGGTCATATATATGAGCGAGGTACAGAAGCTCAACGAAAAAAATATTTACCAAAAATTGTAACAGGTGAAGGAATCGCTGCATGGGCGTTAACTGAACCAAACGCTGGATCTGATGCAGCGTCAATGCAGACAACAGCGGTATTAAAAGGAAATGAATGGGTAATCAATGGCACTAAACAGTTTATAACAAGCGGTGATATCTGTGAAGTAGTAACTGTGATGGCAAAAACTGACAAAGATAAAGGTGCTAAAGGGATTTCTGCATTTATCGTTGAAAAAGACACCCCGGGTTTTAAAATAGGTCAATTAGAAGACAAACTTGGTCTTAGAGGAAGTCATACGGCAGAATTAATATTTGAAGATTGTCGCATACCAAAAGAAAATCTTCTTGGGGAAAAAGATATTGGTTTTATTGGAGCAATGGATATCCTGGATAGAGGGCGAACAGCAATAGGCGCTATGTCAGTCGGTTTAGGTCAGGCTGCTCTAGAAGATAGTATAGATTATGCAAAACAACGACAGCAGTTTGGACGACCAATAAGTAAATTTCAGGCTATCCAATGGAAAATAGCAGATATCGCAACTGAAATAGATGCAGCAAGACTATTAGTCTATCGAGCAGCTTTTCTTGAAGATCAGAAAAAACCATTTAGCATAGAAGCATCAATGGCTAAACTATTTGCAAGTGAAGCAGCGATGCGGGCAACTCGTAATGCCATACAGATTTTTGGAGGATATGGTTATACGAAAGAATATCCTCTTGAACGATATTTCAGAGATATTAAACTCTGTGAAATAGGAGAAGGTACAAGCGAAGTACAACGAATGGTTATTGCCCGTCGTTTAGGTTTATAATCCATTAGGAGATGTTTTTATATGGCTGAAACTACAACTTTTAAGCAGAATCTTAGGAAAAAAGACCGCTATAAAATAATGTATAAAAACTTCAGATGGAACGTACCAAAATACTATAATTTTGGATTTGACGTTGTAGATCAATGGGCAGAAGATCGAACGAAACTAGCTTTAATATCAATTGATCAGACAGGCAAACGTGATCGATATCATACATATTTTGATCTGAAAGTTCAATCAAACCAATTTGCAAATATGCTACAAAATATAGGACTTAAAAAAGGAGATCGCGTACTCGTAATTTTACAAAGCATTCCTGAATGGTATGTAGCTCTTATTGGCATGTTTAAATTAGGCGTAATTCCTATGCCAGGTACTGTTCTATTAACGTCAAAAGACATTGAATATCGGGTTAACCGTGCTGAAGCAAATATGATTTTAACTGATTTGGACCATGCAGAAAATGTAGAACTAGTCAAAGATAAATGCCCATCATTGAAGCATCTAATGCTTGTTGATGGAAAAAGAAAAGGATGGATTAGTTATTCTGAAGAAACTACTAAAGCATCAAATCAACTTACTCAAAAAGATATATCAAAAACGTTATCCTCAGATCCAATGCTGATATATTTTACTTCAGGAACAACCGGTCATCCTAAGATGGTACTTCACACACATAGTTACCCTTTAGGTCATGAAGTAACCGCGAGATTTGCACAGGCTCTAACAAAATGTGATCTGCATTGGGCTATTTCAGAAACTGGTTGGGCGAAAGCTGCCTGGGGGAAACTCTTTGGTCAAATGATTGTTGGTGCAGCAGTGATACAATGGGAAACGCCAGGTAGATTTAACGCAGATGGACTACTAAAAGCCATGGAAAAATATGGTGTTACCACTTTTTGTGCACCTCCAACAGTTTACCGGATGTTAATACAACAAGATCTATCAAAGTATAATCTAAATCTGAGACATTCAATGAGTGCTGGTGAACCCCTAAACCCTGAGATTATCCGTGTTTGGAAAGAAGCTTTTAACTTGGAAATATATGATTTTTACGGGCAAACAGAAACAGTTTGTGTGTTATCAAATTATCCTTTTATGCCAATAAAATATGGCTCAGTTGGTAAACCTACGCCCGGTCATGATGTACGTATTGTTGATGATGATGGAAACGAATTAGATGTAAATGAAGAAGGAAACATTGCGTTATATGTTGGAGGACAACGACCTCCTGGTCTTTTCAAAGAATACTGGAAAGATAAAGATATAATGAAAAAAGCTTTCCGTGGAGATTTTTATTACACGGGAGATCGCGGGTATAAAGATAAAGAAGGTTATTTCTGGTTTGTAGGTCGTGACGATGATGTTATTAAATCTTCAGGATATCGAATCGGACCATTTGAAGTAGAATCAGCATTAATGGAACATGATGCAGTAGCTGAATGTGCAGTAGTTGGAGCAGAAGATCCTAAAGGAATTCGAGGCATAGTTGTTAAAGCGTTTATTGTCCTTGTTAAAGGCTACAAACCGTCTGCTACACTCACAAAAGAGCTCCAAGAACATGTTAAAACAACTACTGCTCCTTACAAATATCCCCGAATCATTGAATATCTTGATGAACTACCAAAAACAATTTCTGGAAAAATATTACGCCGTGAACTGAGAAAAAAATAAAAATGTTTAATATTATTTTTTTCTTAGTAATTTCTTTAATGAAGCAATTAAATATTGTTGCAATAACTGAAATCTGTGATCATTAAATTGTTTTTCACCGATCATTATTCCAAAGCAAATATCGGTGAGTTTTTTATCATATGTTAAAAGTCTTATAAACTGGTCAGTATCTTTCCAAGTTGAAGTACCCTTGAGTAAACTACCAAACTCTTTTCCAAAATCCTGTTTCCATTTTCTTTGATATGCTGATAAAAAATTTTCATTGTTTTGTTCTTTTTTAATAGCATCAGCTACTACATCAGCAGCAATAACACCCGAAGACATTGCATAATGTATGCCTTCTCCATTTATTGGGTTGACAAAACCTGCTGCATCTCCAATTAAAATCACTCTAGCATCATACGTTTTTTTTAAAAACCAGCCTGGCAGCGTGCCACCGTGAAGGTTTTTACTTTGTAGGTTTTTAGGCACAACGCCTGTTTTTTTCAATAATCTGATGTATCCGTCAAATGCTGATTTAAGATTAACTATTGGGTGTTTATTTCTATCAGGGAATCTGTAATCTCCAATTCCTATGTTAATATGATCTTTTTTTGGAAACACCCATCCATAACCATAAACTCCTTGGGTTCTTGCGTGTAAATGACAAATCCTTTTTTCAGTATAAAATTCATCTAAAATGTCAGGTGATACAGGAAATTCTTCTAAAAGGCAGACACTTTTATATGTATGGCTTGTGAGCAAACCTGTTTTTCTTGCAATGCAGCTTAAAAAACCATCAGCGCCTATTACAATATCTGATTTAATTGTGGTATTATCCGATAGAAATGTTGTAGCTGAATCTTGTTTTATTTGAATGTTTTTTGCTTGTTTTTTTTCCAAAAATTTTACGCCAGAGTCTTTTGCAAGGTTTACTAGTTCATTGTCAAAATTTTCTCTTTTAATCATTGCTACGATTGGGTGTTTTCGAACTGATTTAACTTGATAAGTATCATTTGCTGAATGCAATATTCCTCCATAAGAATATGATTCAATAGACTTTAAATTTTTGATATATGGATATTGTTTTAAAATCCCAAACGCTAGGCCACCGCCACAGGGTTTATATCGTGGAAATTTGTCTTTATCAATTAAAATTACTTGAATATTTTTCTCAGCAAGAATTTTTGCTGTAGTAGAACCTGCAGGTCCTGCACCAACAATTAAAACTTCTGTTTTCATTATTAAGCTTTAATTATATGAAGAATATGTATTAGAATGTTATGATATATGGTTTTTTTTCTGTTTACATTCTGAATACGCCGGGTTTCCAATCTGGAATTTGTGCGTTTAGTGATGCGGATATACCAAGACCAAGTACTAGTCTTGTGTCAGCTGGATCAATTACTCCATCATCCCAAATTCTTGCTGTACTATAGTAGGGATTTCCCTCTTTTTCGTATTTTCTAAGAATTGGATCTGTTATGTTTTTTTCTTCTTTTTTTGTTAGCTCTTTTCCTTTTCGCCAGAGTTGATCTCTTTTTACGGTTAGTAGTACGTTTGCTGCTTGTTGACCACCCATTACTGATATTCTTGCATTTGGCCACATCCACAGCTGTCGTGGATCATATGCTCTTCCACACATTCCATAGTTTCCTGCGCCAAAGGATCCACCAATAATAACCGTGAATTTTGGTACTTGTGCACATGTTACTGCTGTAACCATTTTAGCTCCATCTTTTGCAATTCCCCCCGATTCATATTGTCTGCCTACCATAAAACCAGTTATGTTTTGTAAAAATACAAGGGGTATTTTTCTTTGACAGCATAATTCAATAAAATGACTGCCTTTCAAAGCTGATTCTGAAAAGAGTACTCCATTGTTTGCTAAAATACCAGCGGGATAACCCATTATCTTTGCAAATCCACATACGAGAGTTGTCCCATATAATGCTTTAAACTCGTGGAAACGTGATCCGTCAACTATTCGTGCAATTATCTCTTTCACATCAAATGGTTTTCTAGGATCTTTTGATATGATTCCATAAATTTCTTTTATATCATATGCTGGATTTTCAGGTTTTTTAATATCAAGATTGGTTTTTCCAGGTCTGTTTAGGTTTTCAACAATGTTTCTTGTGATATTGATTGCTTCAGGGTCATCATGTGCATAATGATCTGAGACACCGCTTGTTCTGCAATGTACATCTGCACCGCCAAGATCTTCAGAGGATACCTCTTCACCTGTGGCTGCTTTTACTAGAGGTGGGCCTCCAAGAAATATTGTCCCAGTTCCTTTTACTATTATTGTTTCATCAGACATTGCAGGAACATATGCTCCACCTGCGGTGCAGGATCCCATTACTACTGCTATTTGAGGTATTTTCATTGAAGACATCTTTGCTTGGTTATAAAAAATCCTACCGAAATGTTCTCTATCTGGAAAAACTTCGTCTTGCATAGGTAAAAATGCACCACCTGAGTCAACAAGGTAGATGCATGGAAGGTTGTTTTTCAAAGCAATTTCTTGTGCTCTAAGATGTTTTTTTACGGTTATTGGATAATAAGTTCCACCTGTAACTGTAGCATCATTTGCAACTATTACTACTTCACGACCATGAATAATACCGATGCCAGTAACTATTCCTGCACAGGGTGCTCGGTTATCAAAAAGATCATGAGCTGCAAGTGTGTTAAACTCCATAAATGGTGTATCTGGATCAAGTAATGCATCAATTCTTTCTCTTGCAAGCATTTTTTTTCTTGATTTATGAAGTTTTATTTTTTCTTCGCCACCACCTTTTTGTGCTACAGTAATTTTTTGTTTTAAATCTTTTACAAGTTTTTCATAATGAGTAAAATTTTCTTTATACTCTTTTCCAGATGTATTTATGTTACTT
>Ga0272442_10008098_pt1 | contig 13426 bp, 14 predicted proteins | sample SSMForm2O_FD_200262 | JGI IMG/M metagenome (GOLD analysis project Ga0272442, IMG submission 200262) | Marine sediment archaeal communities from Little Sippewissett salt marsh, Falmouth, MA, United States - SSM-Form-2O | ecosystem: Environmental > Aquatic > Marine > Wetlands > Sediment ...
AATATAGGTGTACTTGTTCCACAACTCCTTATCCGTTCTGATAATTCGATCGTGATAATTCCGCTGCCACACACGTTCTCCAGGAGTATTCTGCAAATTGTTTATCCTCTTTGTGACAGCAGACTTGAAGGTTCGCAGAAGAATTGAGATCGAACCCGGAACCATCTTTCCATACCCTGCAATTTTCGGCTTACTGATTGTTTTTCTTCTCTCTTCTTCGGATCTCTGTAGAAGTATCAGGATCCCATGGATATGGTCCGGCATCACAACAAAAGCGCCCAGTCGTACGTGGTCATTTTTCTCTTCCAGCTGCTTCCAGCATTTAACCACAATCCTTCCATACTCAGAAAGCCTAACCTGTCCGCGCACGATCGTGCCAAACAGGGGCTTTCTCCCTTCGGTTACGATTGTAATAAAATATCGCCCCGGACTGGAATAATCGTAACCTTTCATACGAATCGAACGACGGCTGCCAAACGATTTATTTTTCATTTCCCCTCCCCCACAAACATATATGAACCGTAATAGTTCCACCCCCGCCATACATGACATTTCCATTAAAAAATGGACACATACCATTGCCCATTCTTAATTTTATTATTAACAATACGCGCAGGGTTCAGCAAACAAAACAGGTCGAGACGAACATTCCATATCACTGCTGTTTGCTGAACCCTTTTATCATTACCCAAATACCATTATTTCGAATTTATACCACCCCATAACGACATTGAATCACATCAACAAAAATGGCACGTAAAAATGAATATTTTTGAATGGATTGTTTTCCGGATTGATTCAAAGAAAGGGTTCAGCAAACAAGGATTATATTTATCAACCGTGCAATAATTTATGTTTGCTGAACCCCTGCGGGATCCATCAAATCAATTTGGGATTGAATATGGGGTGGGTTCGACAATATTGAAAAAATAGGGGGATAAAAAACAACGCACACAATGTACACATCGAATGGGCCCGGCAGGATTCGAACCTGCGACCGACCGGTTATGAGCCGGCTGCTCTAACCACTGAGCTACGGGCCCTGCGCTCCCCATTGTATCAAAGCCTCAAATTCTAAGGAAGGGATAGATCCGTTTCCCACTTTTTTACCATTCTGTTACAATCAGTACCTAAATTCTCCAAATTTCCGATGCTGCCCCCCTGCCGCAGCCCTCATCGATACTGCTTCATCGAACTCAGAATGTTTTTTATTGGGATGACACTACCTGTTGTCTTTTCATCATTGGAAGATAAACCCATCCTTTGCCTTTTCTCATGGGCTGGAGGAAGGCTGGATATCTTTTCAGACCTGATCCTTCACCTGGAAAACGACTGCTCTATCTACGGCTTTCCCATCCGCGGTATTGAAAACGAAGCCTCACCTCACCTGACTCTTGAGCAAATGGCTCTGGACTACCTCGAGACATTAGCACCGGTGTTGGGTCAGAGAAAGGTAGTACTTGGCTGGCGCATCGATGGGCGGTAAGGTGGCCTATGAAATGGCCCGTATCCTGGAAACACGCAGTGCTCCTGTCCCTCTTGTAGTTATGTTCGATTCCCGGATTCTGCCTCTCAGAAATGAAAATGGCCTGAAATCCCGTATCCAAATCCATAAACAAAAAACTGAAGACCTTCCATTTCCCAAGAAGCTTGGGTACATAATACAGAAAACAGGGACTCGCCTTCGCCGCTGGATCTATACTTTTTTCATACGGCGCGGACGCCCTTTGCCTCCCTTCGTCAACCGGATTGGGACAATAACCTACCTCGTCAGTAAATTATACAGGCCCAAACCCTTTAATGGCCGCGTGGTTCTCCTCAGAGCCGATAACCTTGCACCCGGCACCTCGAGCGACCCCTTCAATGGCTGGGATAAAACGTGCAGCGCCGGGCTGGAAATCAGATCAATCAGCGGCTCTCACACTTCCATTCTAAAAGAACCGGTTGTTTCATTACTTGCTGTAGAAATGAGGAAACTGCTCAAAGAAATCTCCTGAGTCTCCTCATCCTGAACCGCAACAACCATAAGGCAGAATAATTCCATCCACGGTGCATTCCTTTTATAGACATAATTCAACAAAAGGAGCTGAGTTTTTTCATTTTCAACCGAGTAAAAGTACTCACTAATGAAACTGGAACTGAGAACCCTGTAGGTTTGAATAGGAGCTTCCTCTGTTCTTGGCCAAATGGAGTCTGCCGTTCGAAAGGAGAAGCTGCATGCCGGAAAATACTATTCACGAGGCGTTTATCCGCAGGACCATCCTCCTCGCTGGGGAAGCCGCTGCTGCAGGGAACCATCCATTCGGAGCGCTCCTGGTCACAGATGGAGATATTATCCTCGAAGCCCACAACACCGTCATTACCGGGAAAGATGCCACCCGCCATGCCGAGTTGAACCTTGTCAGTACGGCTTATCAGAAATTCGGACGCGGCACACTCTCCAGGAGCACACTTTACACCAGTCTGGAACCATGCCCGATGTGTGCCGGTGCTATCTACTGGGCCGGTATCCCGATAGTTGTCTATGGCGCACCCGGCGAACTCCTGACCCGTCCTGAAATTGCTTCCCCCTTCCACATTCCAGTCCGAGAAATCTATGCGTATGCCTCCGGTTTTCCGCCGCAGGTTATCGGCCCGATCCTTGAAAAAGAAGCATCACAGATCCATCTTGATTTCTGGCCGGCTTTTCTCGCAAAATTTGGCCGGCACGATATCTAGCCGGTGTTAAAAAAAGGAAGCCCTACCTTTCAGCAGGGCTTGAGGAGCGGGCGACGGGATTCGAACCCGCGGATGTCAGCTTGGAAGGCTGATGCCTTACCACTTGGCCACGCCCGCACTTGTGCATCAATTGTAAAATCCTGCCTGACGGCAGTCAAGATAAAAACAGCAAAGCTTTATAGAAGGGGCAGACCGAGATCCTCCGCTGTTTTTTCGTCCTCTCCAAGAACAATCTTGTCCCTGCCATCAACGGACTTGACGGCAAGCTTCTCATGGAGCTCAAAATCACCGATCACACCTGTTTCAGCCTCAGCCTCAGAGCCGGTATAGATCTTTTCGCCTTCCTGCAGACGTTCGATCAACTGCTCACGCTGCAGAATGCTAATATCACTCCAGACAGGGCCGCGGCGGAGATAGCCGCGTGCAAAAACCATCTGACCGTCTGCGGAAAGCTTTACAGCCGTCAGAATGACATCAATTTTTTTCTTGGCAATCGAAGTTTTTTTTCCTCGAAGCGTATATATCACGTCAGGCTCTCCTGTTACTCGCTGTTCTGCCGGCAGATCCTTGTTCGAAAATAGTGGTCGGGGTGGGCGGACTTGAACCGCCGACCTCCGCGTCCCAAACGCGGCGCGCTGGCCATCTGCGCTACACCCCGTAGGATTGAGTATAATTTGGGCTGGATAGCTGGTCAAGATAGAAGAAGACTTTCCTGTCCTGTAGTAAAAACCCAAAGGAATGTCCTTTACTGGCTTCAGGAAGTTGGGAAAACCATCATGCCGGAATATGACCGTTTTTTTGCTGCACAATACGCTGATTATGCTCTCGATCTGGGTTTCTTTCGCACACTGGCGTTGGAACAAGGCAGCCCTGTTCTTGAACTCGGATGCGGCGCAGGGCGTGTCCTGCTTCCGATCGCAAGAGCAGGGGTGGACATCACCGGGCTGGATCAGGACCCGGCGATGCTTGACAGGGTGCGGGAACTTCTAACAGAAGATATTGCTTCCAGGGTATCCCTGGTAAGGACAAATATTGAAGATTTTTCTCTCCCGAGAAAATTCTCTCTTATCTTTTCACCCTGCAACACATTTTCCTATCTCTCGTTTGAAGAAGCGGAACATGCACTGCAGTCCATCTATCAGCATCTCCTGCCTGATGGCTTATTGGTACTTGACCTGCCCAACCCCGGTTTCCTTCTCGACTCACCGGTAGATCCTCATGAGCCGGTTGACAGCTTTTTCGAACCTCAGATGGGTCTTCCAGTCCAGGTGTATGCAGATCAACAGATATCTCCAGGGAATACCCGTGTTGATGTAATCTGGCATTATGATGAACTCCACTCCGACGGTCACGTGCAGCGTTACGATTATCCGATCACATACCACATGCGGCTTCCGGATACACTTGAGGTCATGCTCGAGCGAGCTGGTTTCACCGGAATCCAGTTCAGCGGTGGCTATCACGGCCAGGATTTTTCCAGACATTCACACAGGTTACTCGTATTTGCACAAAAGAAGGTCTGAACCCATGGCAGCATAAGACTTAACGAAGTTAAATAGAACCTCCCCTTGCGTTTTGGCAAGGGGAGGATGTTTTTTTTTATTTATTAATCAAGGCTGGATCATGCTGGTTCAAGCTGGCGCACCACCATGACTACTTTGCCCTGGACCTCCAATGTACTCGGGTCGTGAATCAATATTGGCTCCATCATTGGATTGGCTGGCTGAAGCCGAACCTTTGGCCCTTCCCGGTAGATATGTTTTAGCGTGGTCTCTTCTTTATCGCGCATCCACACCGCAACCATATCACCATTCGCCCATTCCTGGACCTGGCGCATAACGACGATATCGCCATCATTCACCATGGCGTCAATCATCGAATCGCCTCTTACCTGAAGAGCAAAAAGGCCTTCATGTTTTGCTGGCAGAAGTTCACGTGTGAGCTCGATGGCTTCATCCGTGTCGAAGATAGGGGAATCGGTGCCAGGCATGGGAACAGGTTCACTTGCAAAAATTCTCCCGACAAGCGGTACGCGAATAACATCCGCTACAGATCTTGAATACTGTGGGTTTTTATCAGTCAGCCGGATGCCGCGTGAAACATTCTGATCCCGCTCAAGATACCCCTCCTCCACAAGGCGGTTCAGATTGTAATTAACGACAGAAGTGGAAGAAATGTCAATCGCCTTTCCGATTTCCCTGATGGATGGAGGTCGGCCGGTCTCTTCCATGAACCGGATAATGAAATCCAGCATTCTCTGCTGTCGATTGGACAGCCCTGCACGAGCCATGTCTGCCTCCTTGTTTCTGACTTTTCCAACAATGAAAGGATCAAGCCAGAATCGCACACTTGTTCTTATTATAAGGGAACATACGTTCTATGTCAACAAGCGTTTCTTTTCCTGTTATTTAAAATTCAAAAGTGAACTGTATAAACTTGAAAAGTGAACCATATCCAGTTGAAAAGTGAACCGCTTTTTAAGCGCTGTGTGGTGAAAAAATGAGAAGATTCCTCAAAAAGAGTGGGAGGGATCCATGTCTCAGTTGCATAAGCGGTTCACGGATGAACAGATAAAAGTGTTCCTTGAAGGATATTGTCAGGGAAAAATAAAAAGGGTTGAAGTACAAGAACTGCTTGGAATAGGAAAAACCCGTTTCTTTGCTTTGCTGAAAAAATATCGACAAAATGCTGAAACATTCTCAGTTGATTATCAAAGAGCAACACCGGCCAGGCTGTCCGCTAAGGCTGAGGCAGCCATAGAGCAAGCTCTGTTGCAGGAAAAAAGGATCGTTGAAGATCCCGATTTACCGATTTCAGGATACAACTATACCGCCATGCGAGACCGTCTTGAAAAACGGGGGGTCAAAGTATCTGTGACAACAATCATAGACCGGGCAAAAAAGCTGGGTTGTCATAAGCCTCGTCGCAAAAAGAAGCAGCATGACCAGGAAGTATTGACTTCCTCGATCGGGGCGTTAGTACAACATGATTCTTCTTTCCACAAATGGGCTCCCTTTGCAGAAGGGAAATGGTACTTGGTCACATCCATCGATGATTTCAGCCGCAAGTTGTTATTTGCTGATTTCTTCAGGAAAGAGACCACCTGGACACATATTCAGGCAGCTCAAACCCTGATTCAGCAGTATGGACTACCTCTTCGTTACTATGTAGACTCGCTGCGAGTTTTTCGATTTGTGCAAGGCCGAGACAGTTATTGGCGCAAACATGTGCTTGAGACGGATGATATCGATACTCAATGGCGCAAAATGATGCGTTTATTGGCCGTGGATGTCACCCATGCGCTTTCTCCCCAGGCGAAGGGAAAAGTGGAAAGACCCTATCGTTGGCTGCAAGATCGAATCGTCCGTACTTGTGTTTATGAAAACCTCTCTACAATCGATGAGGCCCGTAGTGTCCTGAAATATGAGGTCAATCGCTATAACTACCATCAGGTCCATTCGACAACTGGTGAAATCCCCTCTCTCCGGTTCAGTAATGCTTTGAAAACAGGCAACAGCCTTTTTCGCAAGTTTGTGATCCCCAAACCCTATTCTTCCCCCCTGGATATCTTCTGCCTGCGAGAAATCCGCATGGTCGATGGATATCGCCGGATTTCTTTATTTAATCACAGTATTGAAGTTCCAAAAGTACCGCTCCGTGAACACGTCAACATTCATCTCGTACCCAATCAGTCTACACAGAATATGCATATTCGTATCTGGTGGAACAAACAAATGGTGCATTCGCTTGATTTGCCCTTGCAAGGTTTCAGAGTTCACTTTTGATCTTTATAGGAGTTCACTTTTCAACTTTTCCTAACACCAGCAGTTTTTTCTACAACATTATGCATAAACCCGATCATAAACCATACAAAACCAACATATTTTCTAAACTTGTCCAGCCATTTTTGATGGATGTCGAAAATATATTATCCTCCCTTGAATAAAATAATTACCACAAATCCCTTAGAATATAATTACCAGGAGCCAAATTTAGCGACTTGCCAATACAAATGGGGAAAGGATATACAATGCGTCAGATATTTGGTTTTATCGTGTTTCTCGATGGCTTTTTATCGGCTGTTCTCGGTCATACCTTCATACTATTCCTTCGATTTGAGAATGCTCCGCCGTGGATAAAATCAATCCTTGATTATTTTCTAACATGGGATGAGCGAAATTTCCGAATTGGAGCTTCATTTCAAGCTCTTGTAGGCTTATTAATGATGGGAGAAAGGAAAAAATAACTACTAACCTGCAGCTTTTCAGATACAGCTTTTGGTTAGCCTCTTCTATCAAGCAATAGTGTATAAATATGGATTCTATCGTTGAGTATCAGTGTCTCGTCTGTCGAAGCAGGAAATTGTGTACACACCACATATATTGGACATATTTCACAGTTTCTGCTGATTGCTGTCATGAATCATCTCCATTATTCCAACTGGCTACTTCTTTCAATGACCTAACGCGGTATAATTCGATCATTAGAAAGAAAAGGAGTTCTCATGGGGCATACAAAAATAAAATTCGGCACAGACGGCTGGCGATCCCGGATTGCTGATACATACACATTCTCATCAGTTCGACGCTGTACCGCTGGTTTTGCAGACTACATGAAAGAAACTGAAGGCACAGACAGGCCAATCATTATTGGTTATGATCAGCGGTTTGCTTCGGAGGATTTTGCCATTGCAGCAGCAGAAGTACTTGCCGCGGCCGGGTTCAAAATCCACCTCACCAGCGGTCCCACCCCCACTCCGGTAATCTCCTTTTCTGTCCCGAATCGTAATGCTGCCGGCGCCATCAATATTACAGCGTCTCATAATCCCTCTACTGATAACGGCTTCAAGGTCCGCGACGACAATGGTGGTGCTATTGCACCAGCTGGCCTCGCTCAGATAGAAGCTGCGATTCCTGATACCGACGACAATATCGATCTCATTCCGTACGCCGAAGCTCTTGAACAGGAACTGATTGTACGCTTTGATGCAGCTCCTCAATACATCGAACAAATCAACAGCATGATCAACCTCGAACCCATTCGCCAGGCCGGCTTGCACATCCTTGTGGATCCGATGTGGGGAAACGGTGCCGGGTGGTTTACACGACTTCTCTCAGGCGGGAATACAAAAATCACGGAAATACACAACGTGCGTAATCCCGCATTTCCTGATATGAAAAGGCCTGAGCCAATACCACCAAATATCGATCCGGCGCTGGCTCGTACAATAGAAGTAAAAGCAGATGTTTGTATCATAAATGATGGAGATGCGGATCGTGTTGGCCTGGGGGATGAAAATGGACAATTTGTAAACCAACTCCAGGTATATGGCCTGCTGGCATATTATCTGCTGGAGGTACGGGGAGAGCGCGGGCCGATTGTAAAAACTCTCTCCACAACGTCTATGCTGAACACTCTCGGAAAGTTGTATGATGTGGCAGTGTTCGAAACCGGAGTCGGATTTAAATATGTTGCCCCAAAAATGATGGAAGTTGACGCGATGATCGGTGGTGAAGAGTCAGGCGGCTATGCATTCCGCCAGCACGTTCCTGAACGTGACGGTATCCTCGCTGGCCTCTACCTGCTGGATATGATGGTTCAGCTTGAGATGAAGCCTTCTGAGCTGGTTTCCCATCTGTTTGAGAAGGTTGGTGCGCATTATTACGACCGTATCGATACGAAACTGCCTCCCGCCGAGAGAGAAAAATATATGGAACTGATGGATCAGGCAGATCCATCAGAAATTGCAGGGTTCAAGGTCACTACGATCAATCGAACCGATGGACACAAATTCTGCCTTGAGGATGGTGGTTGGCTGCTTGTTCGTTTTTCCGGGACAGAGCCGGTTGTTCGCGTCTATTGTGAAACTACCAAGGAACAAAAAGTACAGGCTATCCTTCAGGATGGATTAAAGCTGCTGGGGCTTGCATGATTGCACAGCCGGTGTTGATCGACACCCACTGCCACTTACATATGCCAGAATTCGAAGGAATTCTCGATCAAATTCTGGAAACAGCTTCACAAAATGGTGTGGAAAAAATCGTTATCCCTGCTATCGATCTCGCAAGCAGTAAACGAGCTATTTTGCTTGCTTCCAGCTATGATAACCTTTTTGCTGCTGTGGGCATTCACCCACATGATGCGAAAACCTGGGATGAAAATTCTGCCCATTTTCTTAAGGAGCTTGCAAGTTCCCCCAATGTTGTGGCTATTGGAGAAATTGGCCTGGACTACTACAGGAACTATACAGAACCTGAAATTCAGCGTGCTGTTTTCCATGCTCAAATGGAACTGGCTGCAGAACTAAATCTCCCTGTAATTCTCCATAACAGGGATGCAACGAAAGATGTTCTTGCCGAATTGGAAGTCTGGCAGATTCCAGAAACATCAAGTCCATATCCACGCGGTGTTTTGCATTCCTTTTCTGCAGACTCCGCTGCTGCCACTCAAGTCATTGATTGGGGATATTTGATTGGTATCAGCGGTCCAATAACATATAAGAAAGCTGACCAGCTTCGTGCTGTTGTTAAAGAAACCGGCCTTTCTTCAATTGTCCTGGAAACTGATGCCCCCTTTCTCGCCCCTCACCCTCATCGTGGGAAACGAAATCAACCAGGTTGGATTATCCACATTGCAGAGATGCTCGCTTCTATATTTCATACTACAATAGGAGACACTGCTTCCATAACATCAAGGAATGCAAATACATTATTTGACCTGAATCATGAATAAAACTTCTTTTAACGTGTTTAGTATTATCGAAAACGAACTATCCCTGGTTGATCAAGCAATGCGTCAGGAATATAAGGATTCCCACCCAGATATTGAAGCTGCTCTCAATCACCTTCTTGATGCTGGAGGGAAAAGGCTTCGACCGGCTTTATTAATACTTTTCGGCAGGATTTTTTCCGCCCCTCATGACCGATGTATCACAATGGGTGCGGCAATTGAGCTTCTCCATAATGCCACCCTTGTTCATGATGACTTCATAGACGGATCACTGCTTCGGCGCGGAATACCTACACTGAATTCTCATTGGTCAGCAGGCGCTACTGTTCTGACTGGCGATTATATTTTTGCCAAAGCCGCTCATCTGGCCTCCAATGCAGGCACAATTGAACACATGCAGCTGTTTTCAAAAGCTCTCATGACAATTGTAGTGGGAGAAGTATCTCAACTCTTTTCAATAAACGGCCAATCACTTGAATCGGTCTACTACGATAGAATCTATGCCAAAACAGCTGCATTATTTACCCTGGCATGTGAAATCGGAGCCACACTCGGTAACGCTTCTGCAGAAATTGTTGAGGCATCCCGTGCATACGGTACTGCTGTGGGTAGTGCCTTTCAGATTATCGATGATATGCTGGATTTTTCAAGTGCAGCAGACAAACTTGGAAAACCGGTTGGAGGAGATCTTCTAAGAGGAATCATTACACTTCCAGCAATTTACTATTTTAAAGATTATCCTGATAAACCAGGAGTCGACCAAATAATTGGCAAAAAAGATGTGTCCGATCAAACTGTAGTAGAGTTGATTGAGTCTATACGATCCTCAAACGCAATCGAACGAACACATGCACGTGCGAGAGATTTTATCCAGGAAGGAATCCAGGCACTATCCATACTGCCTCCCAGCCTTGAAAAGGATGCTCTTGTGGACCTGGCTTACTTTGTTGCTGATCGCAGTGTATAACTACGTTCGTTTTAAGAATGGTATCCATCACAAGGAGGAATTGTGAATATAAACATTCGTGAGTTCAAGAGAGTTTCAATTATGACTGTCGAGGGGCGAATCGACTCAAATACTGCAGCTGAATTTGAAGACTCTGTTGAAAGTGCTCTTTCAAATTCGGGCGGAAATCTGATATTTGATTTATTCAAGGTAGACTTTCTTTCCTCAAGCGGATTGCGTGTACTTGTAACAGCAAACAAAAAATCAAAATCCAAAAGTGGTGAACTCAGTATTTGCTGCCTCTCAAAGCAGGCAAGGGAAAGCCTGACTATTGCAGGGCTGGATGTGCTTTTCCAGATTTATCCAGACCGAGAGACAGCTATTGGCTCCTACTGACGCTGCTAAAAATGAATCCGAGGCTGTTGACGATTCAGGCGCACCATGATCAGATTGCTGAGCTCTGTGATCTGATACTGCAGGTTGCCCAGCAGGTTGGGTTTGATGAAACAACAGCATATTCCTGTTCTCTTGCAACTGCGGAGGCATGTGAAAATATCATCCATCATGGTTACACCGGTGAAGCAGATCTTCCTATTGCCATGACACTCAACCTATCGGAAGAAGGCAGCCTCATTATCGAACTCATCGATGAGGCGCCTGCTTTTAATGCGTCAGAAAGACCAGTACAGCCTGAATGGTCTTCTGATGATCCTCCTGTTGGCGGTCTTGGACTTCAAATCATTCACCAGGTTATGGATAAAGTCCTTTATAAACGAATTGGTACTCAGAACATCCTTACAATGATCAAACATTCTCCACAATAATCACCTGGACAAACCTGTTTGAGTATATTGCACATTGGTTTCCAGAGATATTCAAATATCTTCCAGAGTTAGGTTCGAGAACTGTATATGGATCGAAAACACAATCCTGAGCACATTCACCAATTTAGCACTATTGCCGATCTTTGTTACGATCTGTCCAGAATTCCTTCCAATCCTGAAGAAATCTGCGAAGCCATGTACCTTGCCTGTGCACAGTTTACAGGTATTGATCTTTTCATAGTCGGGCTGTTTGAAAAAACTGATTTTTCACCTATCTTTTGCATATCTGAAGGTGAGAAACAGCAATACTTACCAGCAGTACTCCCGGAAGCCTCATCCATTTTTCAACGTTTGCTAGATCAAAAATCACCACAATTTTTTGATTCTTCACAGGGTGATCCCCTTCTGGAATATCCTTATTCAGACGAGACATCTGTACAATGCCTTTATGGGATAATTTTTCCATTGTTGAGCGGTAATCACCTTTGGGGGGCTGTTGGAATTTTCAATAACAACAAGGCTTATAAACCAGGCTTACTTTATAATTCACTTCTTATCTTGAATACAACCGCTTCTGGTCTCTTAAAACACACTCTCTCTCTTCAAGAATTCCAGACAAGAGATTACGAAGACCTGATTCTGCGTAATCTGATCCAGATATTTATCTCTGATGCACCACTTCAGGACCGAATTGAATTGGCTTTGGATTTTATTGGAGAAATTCTGCAGCCTTATGAACTCTGCCTTCACCTCAACAATCAATCAGTGCTTGAAACGCTCGCTGCAACCTCAAGTTTTCATAATACCGAAGGTAGTACCGACTATGATCCCACACTGTCTCAGCAAGCTGCGGCAAAGAAAAAAGTAAAATTTTATCCACCGGATAAAGAACCTGTAAGACAGGTATGTATTCCCATTAAAAGCGGTAAAAACTTTCCATATATCCTTGAAATTCGTAACCCATCCCCTGAAGGATTTGAAAAGTCGCATATCACTCTATTAACCAACCTCTCCAGGCTTTTTGTATTTCCCCTTGTGGAAAATCATCTTGAGTCGATAAACCAACAACAGGAATGGACAACCACAGTCCTTACTGAAGTTGCAAGTCATGCTGCCAGTTCCGTAGATACAGCAGATGCCCTCCAGGCAGTTCTTCAACTTCTCATACTCCTCGCTGGTGTTGAGTGGGCAGTCATCTATCACTTCTATAATGGATCCACCGCCTCTCCAGGCCCCTCTGCGGGATTGGACAAACATAAACGCAAACAATATGAGGAAAGCATCCTGAGTCTGGATTTATCTGTTATCCCTGATGAAATAGAAAGAGGCTGCCTTTTTGAATTCCCTTTGCCCGACCAGCTCGCCTCGATTTTTACTACAGCTTCAACATATGCTATTGCATTTTATGAAGAAAGGACTATATCAAGCCTCCTTCTAATACCCGCAAAAGACAATCTGTTGCATAGATCGGATCTTTTTGAAGGAATCGGCCACCAGATACAACTACGGTTAAGCAATGAACGACTTATCGAGAAAACGGTGCGCCAGCGAGAGATGGAACGAGAACTCTTACTCGCCCGTAAAATCCAGGAGAGTTTCCTCCCTGGAAAGACACCAAGTATCGCTGGTTGGGATATCAGTTGCTCCTGGCAGGCAGCACGACAGGTCGGTGGAGATTTCTATGATTTCCTGATATCGAGCCCGGTCGACAGCAATCAGGCTTCTTTCGACTTTGTTATTGCAGACGTATCAGGTAAAGGGATGCCTGCATCGCTGTATATGGCTTTGAGCCGCACGCTTCTCAGGCATATAGCTTCCAATAATTCTGAACCAGGAAAAATTCTTACTCACTTAAACCGTTCTCTCTTTTCAACAACAAGTGTTGAACACTTTATCAGTATGTTTTACGGGTGTTGGGATACCAGGGAAAATGTCCTTCACTATGCCAATGCAGGTCATAACCCGCCCATCCTGGTAGGACCGTCCGGAGACTACCTCATCCTTGATAGGCATGATATGGTACTTGGAATAGAACAAGCATCTACTTATGCTTCATTTTCAATTCAATTTCCGCCGGATTATATGCTAATTACTTACACCGATGGCGTAACTGAAGCCGAAGCATCCCCGGGAAATTTTTATGGTATAAACCAACTGCTGGAACTCTCAACCACAATATCTCCCTGGTCAAGTTCAAGAGCTGTTGAAC
>Ga0272442_10008100_pt1 | contig 13425 bp, 10 predicted proteins | sample SSMForm2O_FD_200262 | JGI IMG/M metagenome (GOLD analysis project Ga0272442, IMG submission 200262) | Marine sediment archaeal communities from Little Sippewissett salt marsh, Falmouth, MA, United States - SSM-Form-2O | ecosystem: Environmental > Aquatic > Marine > Wetlands > Sediment ...
GGCGGTGTGCGCGGCGTGGCGCGCTGCACGACGACGCGCCGTTGCGTCTGGACGGGCGTCGGCTGTTGTGGTCTCGGGGGCGCGGGCCGCACGGGCCGCTGTTGCGCCACCGGCCTTTGAGGCGCCGGCGGGGGCACGACCGTCCACCCGTCGTCGTCAGCCTCGACGTCTTGCGGCGCGGCCGGTTGCGCCGTCCGGATCTCCCGGCGCTCGCGCAGGGCCTGGCGCACCTCGTCGGGCAGGTTAAGCGGCTGGCTGGGACGAGGGGTCTCGTCCTCGGTAGCGCGCCTGGCGGCTTCCCGGGCCTTGCCGATAAGGCTGAGGACGACGATGGCGGCGAAGATGATCAGTCCGACTGGAAAGTCCATGTTCTTGATCCTGCCCAGGGGGCGCTTCTGACGGCCTTGGATGGCCGAACCGCCCCCTGGCGCGGTCGCACTACGAGCCCGGCTGCTTGTCTTCAGCTCCCTGGTCTATCTTCGAGATGGAGTCGCGCATGTCCGTGTCGGCCACGATGTTTTTCATGCGGTAGTAGTCCATGATGCCGAGGTGGCCGCTGCGGAAGGCCTCGGCCATGGCGCGCGGCACTTCGGCCTCGGCTTCGACGACCTTCGAGCGCATCTCGATGACCAAGGCGCTCATTTCCTGCTCGCGGGCGCGGGCCATGGCGCGGCGCTCCTCGGCCCGGGCCTGGGCGATCTGCTTGTCCGCCTCGGCCTGGTCGATTTGGAGCTTGGCGCCGATGTTGTCGCCCACGTCCACGTCCGCGATGTCGATGGAGAGGATTTCGAACGCGGTCCCGGAGTCTAGGCCGCGCTCGAGCACGACCTTCGAGATGCTATCGGGATTTTCGAGGACGCGTTTGTGTGACTCGGCCGAGCCGATGGTGGTCACGATGCCTTCGCCGACGCGGGCGATAATGGTCTCCTCGGTGGCCCCGCCGACCAGGGTCTGGATGTTGGTGCGGACCGTGACGCGGGCCTTGGCCTTGATCTGGATGCCGTCCATGGCCACGGCCGCCACATAGCTGATGCCCTTGGCCGGGTCCGGGCAGTCGATGACCTTGGGCCGCACGGAGGTCTGGACCGCCTCGAGCACGTCGCGGCCGGCGAGGTCGATGGCCGTGGCCTTCTGGTAGGTCAGGGGGATGTTGGCCTTGATCGCGGCGATCAGCGCCTGGACCACGCGGACCACGTTGCCACCGGCCAGGTAGTGGGTTTCGAGCTCGTTCGTGGCGATGTTGAGCCCTGCTTTGACCGCCATGATCCGGCTGTCCACAATGACGCCGGGGCTGACCTTACGCAGGCTCATGCCGAGCAGGCTCGCGAAGCCGACGCTCGCGCCCGACAGCAACGCGCGCAGCCAGAGTCTGAAGAAGGTGATGACCACGACCGCAAGGACGAGTAGGACGATTACGACGGCCAGGGCCAGCACCCCAACGATTGGATTGATCATGCGACTTTTCCTTTCCCGATTGCGGCGGGATCACGCATTCCCGCGCGTTCCTACTACTCCAAATCCATTTTCTCGACAACCACGCGGCTACCGTGCACTTCGAGGACGCGTATCTTCGACCCCTTCTCGATGAACGAGCCGTTGGCCACGGCGTCTATGCGCTTCCCGTCCACCATAATACTGCCCGCGGGCCGCAGCGGGGTGAATGCCTTTCCTTCGGCGCCCACCAGGGCCAGGTTGCTGTCGGCCGCGACCCAGCCGGCATCCTGCTGCTGGCTGTCGCTGAGCACGAGATGCTTGCCGGCGCGCGTGCGCGCCAACAGATACATGCCGAGCACGATCGAGAGACAGACTCCGATCACCTCCGCCACCGTTATGAACAGGATGTAGTCGGGATACGCGGTGACCGCGACGATGCCGCTGGCCAGCACCAGTATCCCCCCGAGTATGCCGCAGATGAGGCCCGGCACGATGAATTCGGCCAGGATCAGCACCATGCCGGCGATGAATAGCAGTATGGCCCAGGCAATCATGATTGGTCTTCCTCAGTGGCCGATTCCAGCAAGGTGATCAACTGGCCGCACTCGACCCGGATGCCCTGGAGCACCTTGAGCTTGTCCGAGGGGTCTTTCGGGTCGCTCTCCGGGATCTCCTCGAACGTGGCCAGTAACGAATCATCCGACGGGAACAGGGCGCGCGCCTGGCCCAGCAGCTTGTTGTAGCGCCTGGCCACGGGCGTGCAGGTGTAGTAGCCCGACCCTTGATGGACCAGGTAGCTCATGTCCTCGAGCAGTTGGCGAATCATGAGCACGAGGGATTGGCGGACGTCCATTAGGCGTTCTCCTCGACGTTGAGCCGGTCGACTACGTAGCGGTTGCCGTCCACTTGCACGATCTCGATCGGCGTGCCTTTCTCGATGAACTCCGAGCGGGTGACCACCTGGTAGCTCTTGCCCTCGAAGCGGCCCCGGCCGGCCGGGCGCAGCATGCTCGTGGCCACGCCTTGCAGGCCGATGGCCGCGTCGTGTTGCTCGGCCGTCTGAACTACGTAGCCCACGCTCGGGGCCTGGGCGTGCGTGAGCACGAGGCGGCTGTACAGCGGCGTGCGCGGCAGAATCTTACTCAGCAAGTAGACGAGCACGCTGAGCGTGACCGCCGTTACCAGGAATGACGTGAGCGCGCCGCCCAGCCGGTCGAAGTCCCAGCTATAGCGCGGTATCGTCACCTTGGTGAGCGACATGTACAGCCCCAGCAGCAAACAGATGATTCCCGATATCCCGGCGATGCCGAAGCCGGGCAGCACGGCCACCTCGACCACCAGCAACGCCAGCCCGGTCAGGACCAGCAGGATGTCGAGCCACTCGGCCACGCCAAGCACGACGTGCGCGCCGAAGAACAGGGCCAGGCAAATCAGACCGAAGGTGCCGGGGAAGCCAAAGCCGGGCGTCTTGACCTCGAAGTACAAACCTCCAATGCCCAGCATGAGCAGCAGCCCGGATACAATAGGATTCGTCAAAAACCGGAAGAGGCGCTCCGCCAACGTCATCTCGATGCGGCGCACTTCCTTGCCATGATGGCCGTAGTACGCCAGCACTTCGTCCAGGTTGTTGGCCGTCGTCGGGATCACGCCGTACTTGATCGCTTCCTGTGGCGTCAGCGTGAGCAGCTTCCCCTTGGGAAGAATGATGCCGGTCTCGTCCGGCTCGACCGGCGCCATGGCCGGCGGGGCGGGTGGCTCGTCGCTGTCGGGCAGGAAGTCCTCGGCGAAGTCCTTCACGCCGTCCAGTTCGGGCGGCAGCGCCTCGAGCGCCCTGCGGATGACCTCCGCGGGCTCCGGGGTTTCGGGACCGCCCGGCGGCGTCACGTCCGCCTCCGGATACACGGCGAAGATTTGCCAATCGCCCTGCGGATCGAGAAAGGACCGCAACTCGATGTCCTTATCGACCATGGCTTCAGCAATGGCGGGGTTGTGCTTGTTGCGTTCGGCCAGGGCCCGCATCCTGCCCCGCATGTACGAGACTTCCTTCTCGCCGGTGGGCTGCATGCCCTGGGGTCCGACCACCACTGGCGTGGCCGCGCCGACGTTGGTGCCCGGCTCCATGATCATATCGTCGCAGGCGTAGCTGATCATTGCCCCCGCGGAGATGGCCCCCATCCCCTTGATGTAGGCGATGGTCTGGCAGCGCGCCTTGCCGATGCTTATGGAGATGTCCTTGGCCGCGTCAATCAGGCCGCCCGGCGTATCCACCTCGAACACCAGCGCGTCCGCGCCGCGCGCCTCGTGCACGGCCCGCTCGACGACCACCGCGTTCCCGTCGTCGATCAGGTCGCTTACCGGGCACACGACCACGAAGCCCTCGCCAGCCGCGCCCCAGGCCAGTAACACTAGAATCGAAAGCAGAACGGTTCTGCGAATCATCACCCACCTCTTCTCTAGTCCGGCACAGGATCGCGATCGGCGCAACCCTCTACCTATACCAAACCAGAGCCGGTCTTATTCTACGCCCCCGGTCAAGAAGCGTCAATGATACTGATCAGCGTTCCATTGGGCTCGGCGGACGGCCGCCTAGTCGACAAGCTCGAGCCCGATCTCGGTGTTCAACTCGAAGCCGAATGCGGTTGGCCGGATGACCTTGGTGTCCTCCGCCAGGAGGCCGCGTTTCACCAAGCCAGCGATGGCAGGGCCGAAGTCGTTGCACACGTCGCGACCGAACCGGCGGTAGTAGTCCTTCTTCTTCAAGCCGCTTTTCAAACGCAGGTGCTGGATCACCGTTTCGGTTCGGATCTCGCGGTCGGTGAGGTGCAGGGCCTCGCCTTTCTCGTCCGGACTCGCGACATAGTCCGCAAGGGCCGTCAGGTTCCGAGAACGCACGCCGTCGAGAAAGGAATAGGCCCCGGGACCAAAGCCGGCGTACTCCTCGTTGCGCCAGTAAATGAGATTGTGGCGGCATTCGCGGCCTGGTCGCGCGAAGTTCGAGATCTCGTAACGGACGTAGCCGGTCAACTCGGCGTGGGCTTGACGGTATAGCCGCAGCCAGGTCGCGTCGTCGATGGCCTCTTCACGGCGCTCACCAAAAGGGGTCCCTCGTTCATAGGTGAGTCCGTAGGTCGACAGGTGGGGGGGGGCATAGGCAAGCGCGGCGGTCAGGGTGGCCGACCACGCGTCGCTCGGATGCGCGCCGAAGATCAGGTCCATGCCCCAGTTGTCGAAGCGGTCGGCAACAAGCTCGCAGGCCCGTCGTGCGCCGGCCGCGTCGTGGCGTCGGCCGAGGTAGCGCAACACGCGGTCGTCGAAGCTCTGTACGCCGAGGCTGACGCGGTTGACGCCGAGGTCTTGCCACGCGTCGGCGAGGGCCGGCGCACAGTCGTCCGGATTGGCTTCGATCGTGACCTCGGGGTCGACCAGCGTGAAGCGGCGCCGAACGGCTGCGAGGATTCGGCCCAAATCATCGGGCGCCAGTAGCGAAGGCGTGCCGCCGCCGACATAGACCGTGTCGGCCTCGGCCGGGCCATCGAAGGATTCGAGCTCGCCGCACAGGGCGTCAGTGAATGGCCTGGGCACGCCGCCGGCGAGAGGTTGCCGGACGAAATCGCAGTACGGGCACAAGCTGCGGCAGAATGGGATGTGGATGTAGACGCCCAGCATAGCCCGATCCCTACGCCTGGATCCTTGTTCCCTGTCCGTCTTCGTCTTCATCTTCATCTCCGTCTCGATACCTTCTCGCGAGGGCACACTCCCGGCGCGAGTGCGGTGACGGAGGGTGAAGAGGGAGACGAAGACGGAGACGGAGACGGAGACGGAGATGAAGGAGGGGACGAAGAGGGGGAACGGGTGTTCAGTCCTTATACCCCCTTGTGCGCAACAGCTTGTACTCGATGCTGTCGACGAGGGCCTCGTACGAGGCGAAGATGATGTTCTCGGACAGGCCGACGGTGCCCCAGGAGTCATCGAGGTCGCTGGACTCGATGAGCACACGTGTCTTAGCGCGTGTGGCGGACTGCGGATCAATGATGCGCACCTTGTAGTCGTCGAGGTGGACGTCGCGCAACTCGGGATAGGTGTCGCCGATGGCCGCGCGGACGACCCGGTTGAGCGCGTCGACCGGGCCGTTGCCGGAGGCAACGAGATGGACGCGCTGGCCGTCGGGCAACTCGATGCGCATGCTGGCGTCGGAGGACCCTTCCGGGTCGGTGTAATATTGAGCTACAGTAACGTGAAATCCATGCACCGTGAAGAACGTACGGTACTCGCCGCGGGCCTTGCGCAGCAGGAGCTCGAGGGACGCGTCCGCCCCCTCGAACTCGTAGCCTTCGTTCTCGAGTTCCTTGACGCGCGCCAAGACCTTGCGGGTCTCGCTGCTGTCGCGGCGCAGATCGATGCCGAGTTCCTTGGCCTTGTGCAACAGGCTCGAGCGGCCGGACAGCTCGCTCACGGTCAGGCGCGTGTAGTTGCCCACCGTGGCCGGCTCGATGTGCTCGTAACTGGCCTTGAGTTTCTGCACCGCGTCCGCGTGCATACCGCCCTTGTGGGTGAATGCGTCGCGGCCGACGAAGGGCTCGGAATCGCGGGGGGCCATATTGGCGAGTTCAGCCACGAGGTGGGAGACGTGGGTGAGGCCGGCCAGTTGGTCGGGCTCGAGCAGGGGGATGCCCATCTTCAATTGCAGGTCGGGAATGATGGTGGACAAGTTGGCGTTGCCCGTGCGTTCGCCGTACCCGTTGATCGTGCCTTGGACCTGGGTCGCGCCGCTGTGCACGGCCGCCAGGCTATTCGCGACCGCGCAGCCGGAGTCGTTGTGCGTATGAATACCCAGGGCGGCCTTCGGCAGGCGCTGGCGGACGGCCTGCACTATCTCGGCAATCTGCCATGGCAGGCACCCGCCGTTGGTGTCGCACAGCACCAGGACTTCGGCCCCGGCCTCGGCGGCTTTCTCCAACGTGGCCAGGGCGTACTCGGCGTCTTCGGCGTAGCCGTCGAAGAAGTGCTCCGCATCGAGGAACACCCGCCGGTTTTGAGATACGAGGTAGGCCACCGAGTCGTCGATCAAGCGCAGATTGTCGTCGAGGTCGGTCCGGAGAATGGCGGTGACGTGCTGGGGCGACGCCTTGGCAAAGATGGTAACGACTTCGGTTTGTGCTTCGAGAAGGGCTCGGATGTTGAGATCGTCTTCGACCGTGGCCTTGGGATGGCGCGTGCTGCCGAACGCGGCCACCTTGGCCTGCTCGAGTTCGAGATCGCGGACGTGCGAGAAGAAATCGGCGGCCTTGGGATTCGAGCCGGGTTGGCCGCCCTCGACGTAGGCCACGCCCAAGGCATCGAGCTCGCGCAGGATGCGCAGTTGGTCGTCGGGCGAAAACTTGATGCCCGGGCCTTGCGCTCCGTCGCGCAACGTGACGTCATAAATCTCGACTTGTGCCGACACGGCAGGTATCTCCGGATCTGGACAACAACTACATGGGCCGCGCGTACCTGCGGCAGGAAAAGGGTGTTGGTAAGCGCTCAGGTATTCAGGAGACAGGGTTCAGGAGGCAGAATCGAGAAGGATGAAGCGGAAGCGTGTTCCTGTGGCCTCTTCTGTCTTGATTCCTGGGTTCTGACTCCTGAATTCCTGGGTAGCTAAACGTTTACGGATGTTGTACCTTATTTTGGCGGGCGGGTCAAGGTGCCCGCGTCCAGGATCGGCGCGGTCAGGAAGTGGCTGGCAAGCACGTAGCCCTCGGGGAGCAGCAGGTCGGTTGCACGCGCGGCCCGCTCGGAAAACGCGGCCACGCCGTCCGGAACGACCCCCTCACCCCAAACGGCAAACGGCACGGGGCCGCCGGCGTGCGTGCGGGTGCTCAACGCGGTGATATGGTCGGGCGCCACCAAGAGCCTGGCGCCGCCGCGGGTGCGCAGGCGCTCGAGGCACGGGGCGACCACCTGGGCGTCGAAGTCCTCGATGGCGCGGACCTTGATATGCGCGTCGCCCTCATGGCTGGCCTCGTCCGGCGCCTCGACGTGGAGGTAGACGAAGTCCACCCGCTCGAGGGCCGCCAACGCCGCCGACACTTTGCCGCGGTAGTTGGTGTCGAGGTAGCCGGTTGCGCCGGGCACCTCGATCGCTTCGAGGCCCGCGCAGACCCCAATGCCTTTGACCAAGTCCACGGCGCTGATGACGGCGCCGCTCAGGCCGAAGCGTTGCTGGTAGCTGGCCATCGTGGGCGGGCGCCCCTGGCCCCACAGCCAGATCGACGTGGCCGGAAGGCGGCCCGCACTCACCCGCGCCGCGTTCGTCGGGTGCGTCTGGAGTACGCCTTGGGACGCTTCGATCAGATCGTGAAGGAGCGGGGAGCCTTGGCCGGTGGGCAGGTGGGGGGCGTAGGCTTGGCCGGTGATGTCATGGGGCGGCGTACACCGCGCCGTGGCGATATCGTCGAGCGCGCCGGGCGCCGGGGTCACTATGCTAAGATGACGGTAGCTGACGCCGGCGGAGAAACGCACCGGGAACGAGGTCAGTTGCGCATTGAGCGTCTCGATGAGCTTGGCGGCCTCTTGGGTGGAGATGTGGCCCGCGGTGAAGTCCCGCATCAGCCCGTCCTCGAGCGTCACCAGGTTGCAGCGGAACACCACTTGATCCGGCTCGAGCAAAATCCCGTGCTGGGCTGCCTCCAAGGGCCCCCGGCCGGTGAAGGTCTCGCGCGGATCGTAGGCAAACATCGAGAGATTCCCGACCGCGCTGCCGGCAGGGAGCCCCTCGGGGATCGGGCAGAACAGGCCCGTCAGACCGGAACGGGCCACCTCGTCCATGGCTGGCGTGTACGAGGCTTCCAGCGGCGTGCGACCGTCCAATTCCGGGATGGGCAAATCGGCCATGCCGTCGCCGATGAGGACCAGATGCTTCAATGCGCCTCTCCGGGAAATCAGCGGTTGTGGGCTGCGGCGTGCAAGAAGGTAGCATAGGGATTGAGCCGAGTCAAGCCATGCGGACTGCAAAGCGAGCGGCGGCGAAATATGAATAAGACGATAAATAAGATAATCGAGACAATGAAAGAACAAGGATGCCTCGAACTGCTGGCTGCGGACGGAATCGAGGTGACCCAGGACATTGCCGACGGTCTATCGGCCCACCTGGCCCTGATCCGGGAATGGAACCCTTTCGCTTCCCTAGTGTCGCCGCGCGATGTGGGCAAACTGGTGGAGGCGCATGTTGTCGACGCGGTGAGTCTGGCCCCGGTCATCGTGCGGCAGCGGGGCACAGCGGGGACGCTGCTCGATGTCGGTAGCGGCGGGGGCTTTCCGGCCGTGCCGTTGAAGCTACTGTTGCCAGGGCTGGATCTCGTCCTGGTCGAGCGTTCGGGTCGGAAAGCGGCGTTCTTGCGCAAGCTCATTGCGGCGCTGAACCTGAGCGATGCCCGGGTGCTTCACGGCAGTTTTCCCGAGTGCTCCAGGGGCGACACGGGCGACGCGATCACCGCGCGGGCCGTGGAGAAGCCCCGGGCCGTGCTGAAGGCCGTGCTGGCAAGTTTGGGGCCGCGCAGTGTGTTCTTGTGTCAATCCGGCGACCCGGCCGGACTCGTGGGGCCGGGGTTCCACGTGGAACGAGTCGAGGATGAATGGCGCTCGCGCGGCCTGCGCCGCGGTGAGCTCCACCTCGTGTCCCGGATACCAGAATCCGGGACATGCTGACGCGCAAGCCACCGGAAGTTCCACGTGGAACTCCGGCAAGGAACCAGCCCTGTCGCGCCCTCAGAACTCAGACAGCATCCGCAGCAGGTGTTCTGCAACCTGCACCGCGTCCCCCTCTTCCGTAACACGCAACGACACGGTCGGCCGGTCCTGCCAGGCAAACTCGATCGCCGACCCGAACGCCTCCTTGAGCGCGTTGCGGGCCTGCCTACCGAATAACTGCGACGACAGGAACTCGACCGATACCCGATCTCGGCCAGCCGACATCGTCTTCACGCCAACGTCCGCGCCAAGCGCCCGGACGCGCATGATGTCGATCAGGCGCTTGACCGGGGCGGGAGGCCGGCCGAAGCGGTCGGCCAACTCGTCGTACATCTCGTCGGCCGCCTCGATGCTCAGGATGCCCGAAATGCGCTTGTACAGCGTGATCTTCTGCGCCGCCGACGGGACGTAGGCCTCCGGGACATAGGCATCGGCGGCGATCTCGAAGGGCGGGAGTGTCCGCCGCGCCACGGCTTCCCCCTTCAACTCCGCCACCGCCTCCTGGATGAGGTGGGTGTAGGCCTCGTATCCCACGGCCGCAATGTGACCGTGTTGCTCGCCCCCAAGGATGTTGCCGCAACCACGGATTTCGAGGTCACGCATGGCGATGCGGAACCCCGCACCTAAGGCCGAGAACTCCTCCAACGCCTTCAGCCTCTTCTGGGCATCCTCCGTCGGCACGCGGTCGCCGGGAATCAGCAGATACGCGAAGGCCCGGTGCTTGTAGCGCCCGACCCGGCCGCGCAATTGGTAGAGCTCGGCCAGGCCGAAACGGTCGGCGCGGTTCATGATGATGGTATTGGCGTTTGGGATGTCGAGCCCTGACCCGATGATAGTGGTGCAGACCAGCACGTCGGTCTCCTTGCGGATGAATGCCGTCATGACGCGCTCGAGCTGGCGCTCGGGCATCTGGCCGTGGGCCACCGCCAAGCGGACCTCGGGTACGAGCCGCCGCAACAGCTCCGCCATCGGCGTGATCGTCTGCACCCGGTTGTGCAGGAAAAACGCCTGGCCCTCGCGCGCCACCTCCCGCCGGATAGCCTCGCGGATCAAGTCCTCGTCGAACGACTCAATGCACGTGTGGATAGGAAGCCGGTCATTGGGCGCGGTGTTGATGACGCTCATGTCCCGGCTACCCATCAAAGACAGATGCAGCGTCCGAGGGATAGGCGTGGCCGTCATGGTCAGCACGTCCACGTGCGTCCGTAGCTGCTTGATCTTCTCCTTCTGCGCAACCCCGAAACGCTGCTCCTCGTCAATCACCAGCAGCCCCAGGTTCTTGAATGCCACATCCTTTGACAACAGCCGGTGCGTCCCGATGATAATGTCCACTTCGCCGGATTTCAGACCATCGATGCTATCGGCCTGCTCCTTCGCCGACCGAAACCGGCTCAAGACCTCGACCCGTACGGGGTAATCCGCCAGCCGCTCCGTGAATGTGGCGTGGTGCTGCTGCGCCAGCACCGTCGTCGGCACCAGGACCGCGGCTTGGCGCCCATCCATCACGGCCTTGAAAGCCGCCCGCAACGCCACCTCGGTCTTGCCATAACCCACGTCGCCACACAGCAACCGGTCCATCGGCCGCGACGACTGCATGTCGGCCTTCACCTCGGCGATGGCGCGGGCCTGGTCCGGGGTCTCCTCGTACTCGAAGGCGTCCTCGAACTCCGCCTGCCATGGCGTATCCGCGCTGAAGGCGTGTCCGTCCCGTGCCTCGCGTGCCGCGTAGAGTTTCACCAACTCCTGGGTCATGTCATGCACGGCCTTCTTGACGCGCTTCTTCGTGCGCGCCCACGATCCGCCGCCCAGCTTGTCGATCTTCGGCATCGCCCCATCGCCGCCGATATACTTCTCAACCTGGTCGATCTCGCCCGCGGGGACATACAGCATGTCGCCCCCCGCGTAGCGAATCGCCAGAAAGTCCCCCGGCTTGCCCCCGAACCGCCGCAGTCCCTCATACCGGCCAATCCCATGCACCACGTGCACGACGTAGTCGCCGGCCCGCAGGTCGCTGAACGTCGTGATACCAGCGCCGGCCTCGAACCGGCGCCGCACCCGCCGCACATAGTGCCGCCCGAATACCTCGCGTTCACTGAGTACGGCCAGCCGGTCGGCACTCGACACGAAGCCCGGCCGCAGCCGCCCGATCTCGACCCGCAGATCGTAGTCGCCCTGGCCGGGCGTATATCCCTGCTCCTCGAGGAGCTCGTACAGGCGCTTCCGCTCACCCGTATTGTTGCATATAAGGATAACAGTATATTGCTCCATTTCCCATATATGTAGTTGTTCCCAGAACCCCTGGACGTCCCGCGCCCAGCCAGAGATCGATTCCATGGCACGGCGCACCGACCGCGCGCCCGGGCGCGTATCGTGGGCGAGTTGCGACAGAGACAGCCGCGTGAAGGGGGCCAGGTGGCGCTGCGCCGCTGCCCAGTCCATGAAATAGCGGGCGTCACCGCACTGGCGTTCCACGGCGCGCGCGTCCTCGGCCACGTTGAGCGGTTCGTCCAGGGCGATCAAGGTGTTTGCCGGCAGGTACTGCGCAATGGGCGCGAGGCCGCCCGGGCCCGATGCCTGCTGGGCCAGAAAGGCCTTCTCAGATCGCGGCAGGACCTGAACGGTGTCCAGACGATCAACGCTGCGCTGGGTCTCGGGCTCGAAGCGGCGGATCGACTCGATCTCATCGCCAAAGAACTCGAGCCGGCAAGGCAGCTCGCCCGATATCGGGAACAGGTCAAAGATGCCCCCACGGACGCTCATCTCGCCACGCTGCTCCACCATCAGCTCGCGGCGGTAGCCCATGTCCACGAGCGTCGCCAGCAGGTCCTCGAGGTCGTATTCCTGGCCGACGGACAGGCACAGCCGCCTCGAGGTCAACTCCTTGCGCGGCGCGACGTATTGGAGCAGCGCGCGCACCGGTATCGCCGTGTACAGCGGTCGGCCGTCCTCGAGCGCGCCAGCCAGCCGTTTCAGCGCGTCCATCCGCTCGGCCACGATGTCGTCCGCCGGCGCCATGACATCCGTGGGAAGGACCTCCCACGCCGGCATCAAGGCGCAGCGATCCTCGCCCGCGAACGTGCACAGATCCTCATAGACCGCCTCCGCATCCGCGCGCCCCGCAGTCACGACGAGTAACGAGGACTCACGGGCGGCCGCCGCCTGGAAGGCGACCACGGTCTTCGCGGCGCCCCAAGGGCCTACGAGGTCGATCTCCCCCGCCTCGCGGTCCGCGGCTTCAAGCACCGCCTTTACGGCGTCCAGTTGAGGAAGGTCTACCGGCATGCGCCATGATCCCGGCACGGACCGGCCCACCACGGGCGTCCGTCGGTAATGAGCACAAAACGGGCGGGCCGGACAACGCGGCCCGCCTTCGGGACACCATCGATAGGGTGTTTAGCGTGAATAGAAGCCGATGACGGCTGCGGTGTCCGCCTGGAAGGGGATGGTCTCAAGGTTCGGCGCCGAGCCCATCTTGCCCTCAAAGGCCCGGGGCTCGCGCTCAAGGTACTCTGGCAGCCCGGCCGGCGGATTCTCCGCACCGTCTGCGATCACGGGGACCTTCCGGCTGCGCTCGTCGATGCTGACGACCATGCCCGGCTTGACCTGGAACGAAGGCCGGTCCACCTTCTTGCCGTTCACGAGGATGTGGCCATGAACCACCAACTGCCGTGCCTGCGCAATGCTGCGCCCGAATCCGAGACGATACACGATGCAGTCCAAGCGCGATTCGAGCAGCATCAGCAAGTTGGTGCCGGTCACGCCTCCCATGCGCTGGGCCTTGGCGAAGGTCTTGCGCATCTGTCGCTCGAGTAGTCCGTAGTGCGTGCGGATCCGTTGCTTCTCGAGCAACTGCAAGCCGTACACGGACATCTTGCGCCGCATGTTCTGCCCGTGTTGCCCTGCCGCGTACGGCCGCTTCAGCGAAGGGCATTTTGGACTGCCCCAAAGGCAGGACCCCAGCCGGCGGCACATTTTGTGCTTGGCTTCCAGATTCTTACTCATGAAACCGCGTCTTTCCTCCGTACCACACGTCCGTTTGTTTGAGCCCACTGGCGACACATCTCGCCATCATGTCCCGACTTCCACAGAGCGCCCTAGCTTACCCCATTTCCGCAGAACAAGTCAAATGCCCGCCCCCCACATTCAAGCTCTAAGTGCACGCAGGTGTTCTTGGCGATGTAGTCTGAAGACTTCATTTGGTGTTCGGAACCCGAGGCACTTTCGCGGTCGGTTGTTTATCTCCTCGACGATTTGGTCCAGTGG
>Ga0272442_10008101_pt1 | contig 13425 bp, 10 predicted proteins | sample SSMForm2O_FD_200262 | JGI IMG/M metagenome (GOLD analysis project Ga0272442, IMG submission 200262) | Marine sediment archaeal communities from Little Sippewissett salt marsh, Falmouth, MA, United States - SSM-Form-2O | ecosystem: Environmental > Aquatic > Marine > Wetlands > Sediment ...
CCATCCAAAATCCGTTCTCCTGCCATCGTCCTGCCTTCCCTGCTCCGGTAAGATCGCAAATGACACGACGATACCACTCCCGGTAAGATCTTAGATGGCTTGATTCGCCACCTTGTCTGGCTCGTGCCCTGTGGGCCATAATTCCTGGCCCCAGACACAAGGAGTGACCGCTATGAAATGCCTACACTTGGCCTTGGCCGCCGTGATCGTCGTGCAGGCCGTCTGCACCGTGGCCGCGTGCGCCCAACCAGACCCTCGGGTGGCGGAACTGGCGCGGGAGGTGGCGGACAAGGGCTGGATCGTCTACGGCGCGCGGGGCGACAACGGCACGTGGGATCTGTTCGTGTCGCGGCCCGATGGGTCGCGGCGGCGCAACGTCACGAACACGCCGGAGTTCGAGGAGGCGGCGCCGCGCCTGTCCCCGGATAGCACGAAACTGCTGTACCGGCGGATGGCGAAGGGGGCGGTCATCAACCACGACAAGTGGGGCTTCCAGGGCCGTCTTGTCATTGCGGATGCGAACGGGGCGAATCCGGCCGTGGTGGGCGACGAGGGGGAATATCCTTGGGCTTCGTGGTCGCCGGACGGCGGCCGGATCGTCTGTCTCACAAAGAAGGGCATCCAGGTCGTCGACCTGGACACGCGGAAGGTCGTGCGCGAATTCAAGCGTCAGGGGATCTACCAGCAGTTGTTCTGGTCGCCGGACGGCCAGTGGTTCTGCGGCGTGGCGAATCATCAGGGGCAGTCGTGGACGGTCGTCCGGGTGAACGCGGAGACCGGCGCGCTCAACGCCGTGCGCCAGTACCAGAACTGCACGCCCGACTGGCACCCGGATTCGGGCCACATCATCCTGTCGTCGCGGCCGGCCGACCAGCCTGGCGGCGGCGGTTACGGTTACACGCAGCTTTGGCTGGTTTCGGGCGACGGCGCGGACCAACGTCTGTTGTACGGGGAGGACGGTTCGCACATCTACGGCGGCGCGTGCTCGCCGGACGGCCGATACGTCCTGTTTACGAAAGGCCCGCGCGACGGCAGCGGCGCCGAGAAAGACGGCGCGCCCATGGGCGTGATGCGAGCGGCCGACGCGCCGACGATCACGGGGACAAGCGCCGACCTGCGTAAGCTGCATCCGGACACTGAGGACGGCCCGGTGCTCCTGCTCGAGAGCGGGTGGGAGCCGTGCTGGACCTATGCCGACATTGGAGCGGCGGAATGAAGCCCGCTGCCGCGTTTCTTCTGTTGGCCCTGGCGGTTTCGTGTACGCAGCAGGCCACCACGGGCGAGGATGCGCACGTCACGACCGTCGGCAGCATCGAAATCACGGCGAAGCTGGTCGACGTCCCCGGGGAATTTGTCAACCGCCCCATGTACGACTACGCGTTCGTGATGAAGTACCAGGTGCTGGCGGTTCATCGGGGGGAGGTCGCTGGCGACACGATCTACATCGGCCACTACAATCCTCTCAAAGCCCGGGCGCGCGTGGCCGATGCGCGCGTCCCCGAGGTCGGCGGCAATCTGAAGAAGTTCCGCGTCGGGGACGTGCATCGGATGGCCCTCGAGGTCCCTATCGACGAGCACTACATGGGCGGCATCATCAACCGCTACTTCGGTAAGGAAGAGACGGGCGCTATCTACTGGGCGGTCTACACCAATCGGACGCAGGGGGCGACTGAGTAACGAAGCAATGATCGAGTAGCTCGAATTGGTCTTCACGTCTCATATCTTCGTCTTCTACTTCCTTCCCCTGGTTCTGCTCATTTACTACCTGCTGCCGGGGAAGCGGAACGTGTTTCTTCTTTGCGCCAGCTACGTGTTCTACGGCTGGTGGAATCCGTGGTTCGTGTTCCTGATGCTCTTCGCCTCGGCCGTCAACTACGTGTGCGGGGGCATCATCTCTGCCTCGGACGACGAGGGGCGACGCAAGAGGGCGTTGGTTGTTTCGGTCGTGGCCAGCCTGAGCACGCTGGGTTTCTTCAAGTACTTCGTTTTTGCACAGAACAACGTGAACCACCTGCTCGAGTTGGTTGGGGCGCCGATGTTCGAGGTCATCCGGATTACGCTGCCGGTGGGCATCTCGTTCTACATCTTCCAGAGCATGACGTACTCGATCGACGTGTACCGGCGCCAGTCGCCGCCGGTGCGGTCGTTCTTCGACTTCGCGTGCTTCGTGTCGCTGTTTCCGCAGCTCATCGCCGGCCCGATCGTGCGTTACAACACCATTGCGGACCAATTGGTGAACCGGGCCCACACGCTGGAGAAATTCTCGTCCGGCGTGGCGCTTTTCATTCTCGGTTTCGCGAAGAAGATACTCCTGGCGAACATGATTGGGCAGGCGGCCGACGCCGCGTTCGAGGCCGAGGCGCCTTGCGCGCTGGACGCGTGGTTCGGCGTGACGGCGTATGCGTTCCAGATCTACTTCGACTTCTCGGCCTACTCGGACATGGCCATCGGCCTCGGGCGCATGCTGGGTTTCGAATTCCCGCGCAACTTCAACGCGCCGTACCGCAGCGTGAGCATCACGGACTTCTGGCGGCGCTGGCACATCTCGCTGTCGACCTTCCTGCGCGACTACCTGTACATTCCGTTGGGCGGCAACCGCCACGGCCCGGGCCGGACCTACGTCAACCTGTGGATCGTGATGCTGCTGGGCGGGCTTTGGCACGGCGCCAACTGGGTGTTCGTTCTGTGGGGTGCGTACCACGGGGCGCTGCTGGCCTTCGAGCGCTGGCAGGGGAAGCGGAGCCTGTACGCGCGCCTGCCGCGGGCCGGGCAGGTCCCGCTGACGTTCGTGTTGGTCCTGCTCTCGTGGGTGCTGTTCCGGTCGCCCGACATCGGGCACGCGGTGCGCTACTACGGCGCGATGTTCGGCCTGCTCGAGCCCACCGCGGGCTCGGCGCTGCTCGGCTCGATGCTGTACACTCGCGGCAACCTCGTGCTCATGGGCGTATGCTTCTTGTTCGCGTGGCAGCCTTGGCAGGCCTTCGACCTGGCCGAGAACATTACCTGGCCCAAGGCCGTTGCCCTGCTCGCCCTGTTTTGTGTGGCGCTGGCGACGATGTTCGTCCAGGCCTTCAATCCGTTCCTGTACTTCCAGTTCTAGCGCCGCGAGGGCGGCGAGGATTGCGTGCACGCGGATGTTTGGGTAGCATTGAGGACTACGTAGTGGACTTGGGAGCCGTTTGGCAAACATGAAACCGCGCCAGCTCGTCACAAGACCTTTTCGCGCGTTGCTGCGCAGCGTCGGCTATGACGTCGTGCCGCGCGATCTTGCGGCCCAATCGCCCGGCCTTCCATCTGATTTCACGGGGGACGACGCCGAGGATTTCCGATTCGCAGCCCCCTACACCATGGTGCCGCCGGAGCGCATCTACACGCTGGTCCGGGCCGTCGAATACGTCGTGGAGCACGATGTTCCGGGCGCTTTGGTCGAGTGCGGCACGTGGAAAGGCGGGTGCGCTATGACCATGGCCCGTGCGCTCGAGCGCCTGGGCGCAACCGACCGCGAATTGCATCTCTTCGACCTTTTCGGCGAAATGTGGCCGGCGGCCACCGAGCACGACGTGCACTTGGGCATCCCAGAGCTCGAGCGCAACGCGCACATCACAGAGGTCCCCGAAAACATGCGCTACACGGTCGACGAGGTGCGCCGGCGCGTCTTGGCGACGGGTTATCCCGGTGAGCGCGTGTATTTTGCCAAAGGCCGTGTCGAAGAGACGCTCCCGGCGCAGGCGCCGGAGCAGGTTGCCTTGTTGCGTTTGGACACGGACTTCTACGAATCCACACGCCACGAGCTCACGCACCTCTATCCGCGGCTGGCACAAGGCGGGGTGCTGATCATCGACGACTACGGGGACTGGGCGGGCAGCCGCAAGGCCACCGACGAGTACATCGAAGCGCATGACCTGCCGCTGCATCTGATCCGCGTTGACGTGGGGGCTCGCATGGCGGTGAAGCCCCACTCGGGGAAATCGGCTCATGGCTAAACGGCTACTCCTGACTGGCGTGTTTGTGCTCCTCATCTTCGGTGTTGGTCTGACCCAGGCGGGCATCGAGCTGGCCCGCGGCGACACGCCGCAATTCCTGGACCTGTTCCGCCGCGCACCGTCAGAGGCGCATCTGCGCGATTTCGAGGAGGACCTCGAGGACGCCTCGTGGTTCGCCGAACGATTGCGGCCCTGGATGCAGTACGCACAGTTCGCCGTGCTGAGGGACGCCGGCGAGTACGGCCTTCTGGGGCGCGACGGCTGGCTGTTCTACCGGCCGGGGGCGGAGTACCTGGTCGAACCGTGGGCGCCCGATAGCGAGGACGGCGATTCCGTGTCCGCCATCGTCTCGTTCCGCGACCAATTGGCCGCGCTCGGCATCGAGTTGCTTGTTGTGCCGGCCCCGGGCAAGGCCAGTGTGTATCCTGACCGGCTCACGCGGCGCGCGCCGGCAGCGCTGCCCTACGTCAACGTGCATACGCGCACCCTCATGGCCCGCCTGGCTGACGCCCGCGTCGAGGTTGTTGACCTCCAGGCCGTCTATGCACAGGCGTCCGCCGCAGACTCGACGCTCTATCTAGCCCAGGACACGCATTGGACGCCGGCGGGCATGCGCCTGGCGGCTCAGGCCGTGGCGCGACGGTTGCTCGAGTTGGGCTGGGTCGAGCCGGGGAGCGTCCCCTACGTTCTCGAGCCGGTCGAGCTCCAACGGCACGGCGACATTGTCCGAATGATGCAGATGGCCCCGCTCGAAGAGCGCCTGGCCCCGGAGCCAATCGCGTGCGCGCGCGTCGTCCGCCGTGACACGCGCGAGCCGTACCAGGACGACCCGAGCGCGCCGGTCCTCGTGTTGGGCGACAGTTTCCTGCGCATCTACCAGCGGGACGAGCCGGGGTCCGCCGGCTTCATCGCCCACCTCGCCCACGAACTGAGCCTGCCGCTGGCGTCGATTGTCAACGACGGGGGCGCCTCGACCCTGGTGCGCCAAGAGCTCAGCCGGCGGCCCAAACTGCTGGCGAACAAACGGGTGGTTGTCTGGGAATTCGTCGAGCGGGACATCCGGTTCGGCACCGAGGGTTGGCAGGACATCCGCCTGCGCAAGCCACCGCCAAGCCCGTCCACCTGACCCCTCTATCCCCAGCATCTCTGCGCGCCGGCCATTCCCGTCCCCCGGCCGACCTGTGGCATAATGTAGATAGGCCAAGCGTTGTGGACACAACCCTCAGGGGAAGGTGACTTGCCATGACACGGACCGGTTTCACCCTCATCGAGCTGCTCGTTGTGATCGCCATCATCGGGATTCTGGCAGCCATCCTGTTGCCGGCGCTGGCGCGTGCGCGGGAGTCGGCGCGGCGCGCGAGCTGCGCCAACAACCTCAAGCAGATGGGCATCATTTTCAAAATGTACGCCAATGAGGCCCGGGGCGAACGGTTCCCGCGCGTGCAGGGCGACCCCCCGTGGGGCGCGCCCCACTCGCCGGATGGGTGCAAGGGCGGCCTTTCTCAGTTCGAGTTGGGACCCAACATGGCGGCGGTCCATCCCGAGTACCTGACCGACCCGAACGTGCTGATATGCCCCTCTTCGATCAACGACGACGGCGTCCACCAGCTCGAGCACAACGACCCATACAAGTGCCCGTACTTGGGTTTCGTGTCCCACCCGTGCGTCACGTACTTCTACATCGGCTACGTGCTCGACCGTTGCGGCGACGAGTATGCCCCGATTCCGCTGGGGACCTTCGAGGGGCCGCCCCAGGCCGTACTCGGGCTCACGGCCCTGCTCGGGATCGCCAACCTGTTGGGCACCAACGCCATGAACGACCACGACCCCGCCTCGGACTATGTCTTCGATAGCGACGTCAGCGACGCCATCCTTGCGGGCCAGGGCAACGGCGGCGGCGACACGCTCTACCGGCTCCGGGAAGGCGTCGAGCGGTTTCTCATCACCGACATCAACAATCCGGCCGCGAGCGCCATGGCGCAGAGCGAGGTGGCCGTGATGTGGGATCACGTGAGCATCGAGCCCGGCAGCGGCGCCACCTTCAACCACGTCCCGGGCGGCGGCAACGTGCTGTACATGGACGGCCACGTCGCCTTTGTGCGGTATCCCGGCGAGTTCCCCGTCAGCCGGAACTGGGCCTCGCTGATGACCTATGTCTTCAACTACGCGTTCTCGTAGCTGCCGCTGCACGCCCGCAATCGGCCCCAAGGCGCCGTCTCGGGCGGGATAGGAAGTGCGATGTATCGAAATGCCGTATGGCCTCTGTTGGCGATCATGTGCGTGTCCGGTGCTGCCCTGGCCCAACTCTCCGACGCCGCCCTCGCCGCGCTCCAGCTACGCGCCAAGGAGGAAGGCTGGACCTTCACCGTTGGCCGGACCCTTGAGTCCCTGCAACCGCTGGAGGAACTGTGCGGACTGGTCGTGCCGCCGAGCGGGCGCATAGACGCGCCCGCGGCGCGCTCGAGCGCGAAGGCCGACCTGCCGGATGCCTTCAACTGGCAAGACGAGGTGGGCTGCCCGCCGATCCGGCCGCAGCGGGGCTGCGGTGCGTGTTGGGCGTTCGCGACCGTGGGCGCGCTCGAGTGCAACATCCTGATCAAGGACGGTGTCGTGGTCGACCTCTCGGAGCAGTGGCTGGTGAGCTGCAATCAGGAGACCACCCCGCCGGTGCTCCCGCCCAACGACCCGACGCCGTCGTGGGGCTGCAACGGCGGCTGGTTCGCCCACGACTACCACCTGGGCCTCAAGACCGACGCGTGCGGCGGTTTCGGTGCTGTTTTCGAGGGCGAATTCCCCTATGTCCAGGACGAGGTGCCCTGCAACTGCCCCTATACTCACGCGTATACCATCGACTCGTGGGCCTTTGTCGGCCCCGAGTTCGACGTGGCCGATGTGGACGCGATCAAGCAGGCCATCGTGACCTACGGCCCGGTCAGCGCGGCCATCTATGCCGACATGACCTTCTCGTCCTACACGGGCGGCGTCTTCAATCTCGGCGTCACAGCCCCTCCCAACCACGGCATCGTGCTGGTGGGATGGGACGACAACCTGGGCGCGAACGGGGCGTGGCGCCTGCGCAATTCCTGGTATCCAAGCTGGGGCGAAAACGGCTACATGTGGATCGAGTACGGCCGCTCGAACGTCGGTTTCGGGGCCTGCTACATCGACTATCCCGGCGTCGGGCCGGCCGTAGGCCCGACGATCACCCAGGACCCGAGTAGCGGCCAGGTCATCGAGGGCCGTTCCTTCGTGTTCTCGGTCGAGGCCGACGCGGTCGGCCTGGTGCATTACGCCTGGGAACATGACGGCCAGCCCGTCGGGGACGATGCGCCGGTGCTCGGGCTTACGGACGTCTCGCTGGACGACGCCGGCAGTTACGCTTGCTACGTGACGGACTTCCTGGGAACATCGGTCTCCGCAGGCGCCAGCTTGGTCGTCATCCCGGAGAGCGCGGTGCCGGTGTCGAGCGCGGCGATCGTGGGGGCCTGCATTGCCCTGGTCCTGATCGCGAGCCACCGCATCCGTTCCGCCGTCCCACCGCTCACCCGCCGTCGTTGACGGCGCCCTTTCCCCCTTGGCCCGCGGAACATGGTACCCTTGGGGGCCTGCGTTGGTGCGGAATCCGATCAAGGGAGGTAGGCCATCCATGCGGTTACGTCTTCTCGGGGGACTGTTTTGCGTAGCGGTTGTCGTGTTGTTTGCCGGTGTTTCGGGGGCCGAGATCATCTGCGAGGGGACCTACGGCGGCCATCTCCAGGGCCTTGCGGCCACGGACCCGGCCGATGCCGAGCAGGCGCTGTACTGGTCCTTCACGGTCGACCTCGTCAAGACCGACATGGCGGGTGATGTCCTCAAGCGCGTGGCCGTTCCCACCCACCACGGCGACCTGGCCTACGACGAGGGCAAGGTGTATGTCGCCGTGAACCTGGGCAAGTTCAACCAGGAAGCCGGCCAGGCCGATTCCTGGGTCTACGTGTATGACGCGGGCGACCTGTCGCTGCTGTCGAAGCACGAGGTCCAGGAAGTGGTGCACGGCGCCGGCGGCATCGAGTGTCACGACGGGCGGTTCTTCGTGGTGGGCGGGCTTCCGGAAGGCTACAGCGAGAACTACGTGTACGAATACAATGAGACCTTCGCGTTCATGGGCCGGCACGTGATCGACAGCGGTTATACGCGCCTCGGGATCCAGACGACCGGACGGTTCAACGGCTACTGGTGGTTCGGGTGCTATGGCGATCCGCCGCAGTTGCTGCAAACCGACGATGCGTTTCGGCTGGTCGGCCAATACCAGGAGAAATTCTCCAAGGGCATCGCCGGCGTCTCGGGAAACCGCTGTCTCCAAGGGATCACGAAACGAGGCAAGGACAAGCGCTGGACCGGCCGCGCCGTATTCGCCCTACCCGGAATCTCGAAGGCCGCGCCCAACACGAAGCGTCTGCTCGCGGCCGGCGGCGAGGCCGTGCGCGTCGTCTGTTTCGGCGACAGCGTGACGGGCGTCTACTACCACACGGGCGGGCGCCGCGCCTATGCCGCCATGGTCGAGGTCGCGCTCCAACGCGGCTATCCCGGGGCCGACGTGACCGTCATCAACGCGGGCGTCAGCGGCCACACCACGGTCAACGCCCTGGCCCGAATCGAGAAGGACGTGCTCGCCCACAAGCCCCACCTGGTCACGGTGATGTTCGGCCTCAACGACATGGTCCGCGTCCCCCTCGACGTGTTCGAGAGCAACCTCGGGACTATCGTTCAGCGCTGCCGCGACGCCGGCGCGGAGGTCCTGCTCTGCACGCCCAACGCGGTCTACGACACCGAGGCGCGCCCGAGGGCCAAGCTCGATGACTATGTGGCCGCAATCCGGCGGGCCGGGGAAGGCCTGGGCGTCTACGTAGTGGACTGTCGCCGCGTGTTCGAGTCCTTCCGTGCCCGCGATCCTCTCGAGTACGCCGTGGTCATGAGCGACGAGATCCATCCCAACATGACCGGTCACAAACGCATCGCCGAGACCATCGCGGCCGCCTTGGGCCTCGGCGACGCTTCGCTGGCCGACGTCGGCCCCCCGGACCCCGCCATCCCTAACACCCTGGCGCTGCTGGACGCGGGCGACCCGGTGAAAGTGTACGCCATGCCGCCCTTCGACGCGTTGATCGGCCCGGCCCTGCGGCAGCTCGAGCCCGCCGCGCAGGTCGAAGTGACCGCGTGGCCCGTCGAGGGCCGGCGACTGACCGAAATCGAGGCCGCGGCAAAGCTGGTTCGCAAGATGGACGTTGACCTCGTGGTGGTCGCCGCGCCTGCGGGGGCCGACGCCGACACGCCCGAGCAGTTCATCCGCTCGTACTCCTGGGTCCTGAACTGGGCGCTGAGTTTCGGCCGCCAGGAATGGGACTGCTTCGCTGCGGCGCCGTCAACCGTGCAGCCGGACTTGAACGACGAGGAGCGCGAACGCGACCATTTGGCGCGGATGCTGATCGAGGCGCAAGATCTCGGCATGCTCGAGCGCCAACCGGGCGACGAGCGGGCGGTCGATGCGCTGCTGGTCGACTGGTTGAGAAAGCAGCGCGGCGCGACCCGCTAGCGCCGCGGCCTACCGGATAGCGAACCACGGCCTGGCGAGGCCAGGCCGTGGTCTGCTTGGAACGATTCCGGCTTTGCGCTCACTACTCTCGAAGGACCTCGCCCATGTGACAAAGGGCCATGCCCTGACCAGCCAGGTAGTCATTCACCGCCTCCAGGCCGTACTCCAGCGAGGTATAGACCAGCGTGGTGTCGAACACCTCGACTTGCCCATCGAGATTGAGGTCGGCGAGCCGCGCATCGACCAGCGCCATGCGGCGCGCGGCGAGGTAGCGGTTCAGGCCGGCCTCACCCCACAGCGCGATGTACTTGATCAGAAGCCCGTCAAAGTACTCGATGACGCCGTCCTTGTTGACGTCGCCGATCAGCCCGATGACCTCTCCCGCGTCGGACACTTCATACGGTGCCATGACCGACGGGGCACCCAGGTCGCCACTCATGGCCCCGTCGCCCACGACCATCCCCTGAACGGGGGCCTCGGACCAGTCGCCGTCGAGCACCGCCAGTTGGACTCCGGCGCTGTTCGCGCCCACGACCGTAGGGTGCGCAAAGATGGCCTGGCCGCGTCCCTGGGCGGGGCTCAGCCAGGCCATCTCGACGTGGATAGGGTACTGCGCCATACGGTCTTGGGCAATCTCAGTGAACGAAGATCCGCCGTCCGTGCTTGCAATCACGCTGACAGCAACGTACTGCCCGCCTTCCACTCGAGCGAAGCCCTCTGGCTCGGGGGCCAGCCGGCCGGCCTCGGCCGGCCCTAACAGGCTCTCGATGTTGTCGCTCAGCGCCACCAGGACCACCGCCGCTTGCGTGTCGTCAACAAGCGCTCGCGGCACAGTCAGCCGTACGTGGCGGGATACATCCTCCGGATTCTCCACCAACATGACGATTGGGACGTCGTCTTCGTCGACATCGAAGTGCGCCAGCGCGACGGTGCGCTGGCCTTGGCTCTCGGGGACCTCGACCGTGCACAGCCACCCGTCGCCGTCCTGCGCCAGCGCGACAAACGGATTGTCCGGGATCCCGTTCCCGTCTACGTCGTCCGTCGAGCGACTTGGCGCCACCGTGAAGGTCGAGTGGGCCGTGAGGGTGTCCCCCGTGTCGTTCTGGAGGGCGCTGGCGGCCAGGACGTGCTCGCCGAAACCGGCGTCCTCGAGGTCGATTACGGTGGTGACGGCATACGGCGCCTGGGCCGCCATACCAAAGGGAACGCCATCGAGCGTGTACTCGACCTGGTCCAGGTCGACAGACGCCGCAGCCGTCATGGTCAGGGGCACACTGCTCGTGCCTGCACCAACATAGAGGGTCGAGCCGTCCCGCGGCGAGGCGATTCTCAGGTCGTCCTCGCCCTCGGGCTCCACGACTTCGACCACACGCACCTGCTCGTCCGCTGCGTTTCCGGACGCATCCGAGACGCTGTAGCGCACAACGTATACGCCGGCGCTTGCGGTATCGACTTCGCTAGTCACGACGATCTGGGCCGTGAGGTCGCCGTCGTAGTTGTCGACGGCCGTGGCCCCGTCGTCGGTGTACACGGCGTTAAGCTGGACCGTCACCTGCGCCTGGCCCACCAGCGTGATGACAGGTCTGGCCGTGTCGACCACGCGCACGACCCGCACCACCTGATCTGCCGGGTTGCCGGACGAGTCGGTCACGTCGTAGGTGACGGCATAGGTGCCCAACGCGGCGGTGTCTACGGTGCCGTAGACCACAATCCGGTTGGTGAGGTCGCCGTCATAACTGTCGTAGGCGGTCGCGCCCGGGTCGACGTATTCCGAGCCCACTTCGACCACCGTCTCGGCGTGGGCCGCTAGGCCCAGGGCAACGAGGACCAAAGCCGCCGCCATCGCTCTGCTGCAAGTAGAACCGCACATAGGCTACTCCCGGATATGCCTTGAACCATGCCCAAACGACGCGTCAAAGGGAGCAAAGCCTGTGCCCAGGTGCGCGTGAAACTGTAAGTCTTTTCGCAGCAGCGGGTTGCGCCTTCGTGCGGCGCGAGAGGTTCCCCCAAGGTGCCGGTTTTCGGAAGTCAATGCGACAAATAGCTGACGCCTCGACAAAAGCTACGGGCCGGCTTGGGCCGAAACGTCAAGTCGTCGGCAGTGCCGGTGGCGAGGGTGTGCAGGGAACTCGCCGTGTCCCTATGCTCGACGCCGGCCCTGGCCGTAAACCGTGCAGGTCGAGGGGGGTGCTTTGCGTTAGGACCAAGGGGCGTTACGGCTAAGGAAAAGGGGCGCGCTGTGGCGCCGGCGGTGTCTAGAGGGCGTCGCGTTCGGCGTCCGCGATTCCTTGCACTACCCTTCGGATGACCTTCTCGTAGGTCGCTGTCAGGATGGCATTTCCGTCACCATCCAGGTGGCATCGGTCAGAGAACAGCGTCTCTCCGGGAATGCCGTGGGGCTCGGCGCCAATGATGGCCTGTTCCACGTCCGCCAGCGGGACCTCGTGTTGCTCGGCCACGGCGCGAATGATCGCGTTCTCCTCATCCGAGGCCTGGTGCCGCTTCGATTCTCTCAAGAGGCCTCGCGCCAGCGCGGCGCCTTCCTCGTACTTCCCGGCGTCGTACAGTCTGCGCACCTCGAGCTCGTCCTCGTCCTTCATCAGGTCCGGTTGCCACAGGTTCGAGGGCACCGTGCCGAGGATGATGGGGACGCCGCGTTCTTTGCACAACTGGACCATGAGCGAGAGGTTATCGCGGTAGGTGGCCATGCGCCCGGCAATCTCCTCGGGCGTATAGTCATAGTGGAAGCCGGACATGTAGTCGGCTTCGGGATTCGCCAGGATTTGGTTGTTGTGCTCGCGCATGGCCTTCTCTTTGGCGCTGAGCATCCTGGCCATTTGCACGCGCGCTATCGAGTCCCGAACCACCCGAAGCAAGGCCGACGCGTACACCGCGCGCTGAAGCGCCGCCCGTTCGGGCCTGGCCAGGACCAACTGGTCCGCCTCCTCGAATTCGTTGTGGCCCGAGTACACCAGGATCAGGTCGGATTCGTAGTTCAGCACCTCGACAAGGAGCGGGACAAGGCGATGGGTGCCGTAGGCGCATCCGCCCGCGTCGATCACCTCGAATCGGTACTTGCCGCCGAACGCGGGGGCCAGCCGCTGCACCATTTGCGCCAGGTCGCTCTGTATGTAGTTGACGGACGAGCCGCCCAGCATGAATACGCGGAAGGTCGCGTCCGGTTTGGGCACGCTGAATTGCTCATCACAGAACGACGCCCGCTTGGCTGGATCGGTGACCATCAGGGAGGGGTCGTCCTTGGACGTCACGTACAGTCGGCTTTCCGGATTGAATCCCCAACCGTAGTCCACGCTGAGCGGGGGGATCCAGAGCTCGACGAGCCGTGCGCCGCCCTCGAGCACGGCCAACAGCGCGACAACCGGTATGAGCGAATACAGGAGGGTCTTTCTCCAGCCGAATTCCATGAGGCGCCTTCCGGATCCTCCGGTTTGTCCTATCCTGCGCGGTATCCAAGCCGCGCAGTCATTCATCCGCGACCTTGAATCGCGGTTTGGTGATCACGGCCAGGAAGCATACTAGTCGCACGGCAACCGAAACAACCGGGGCGTTACAGCGAGCTGGGGGCGGTTGGTGCGTATTTCGTGCATCGTGTATACTTGCTCGCTGCTGCGATTGACGCGGCGAGGATCTCCTGCATGGCATCATCGGAAACCACTGGGGAAGCTGGATCCCGAGGCTCGCGCCGGGGCCGGGTGATGCGGTTGGCGCTCCTGCTCCTCTCGTGGATTATTGTACCGATCCTGCTGTTGGCCTTGCTGGAATTGGGTTTGCGGGCCTGGGGCTACGGCCATACCACCCGGTTCCTTTATGGCAAGCCAACGGAGTACGGCCGGCTGCACGTGGCCAACA
>Ga0272442_10008102_pt1 | contig 13424 bp, 14 predicted proteins | sample SSMForm2O_FD_200262 | JGI IMG/M metagenome (GOLD analysis project Ga0272442, IMG submission 200262) | Marine sediment archaeal communities from Little Sippewissett salt marsh, Falmouth, MA, United States - SSM-Form-2O | ecosystem: Environmental > Aquatic > Marine > Wetlands > Sediment ...
GAGAATCGAAGGTGTCAGGTACATTTTCTCGGCATCTTTGATCTCAATGACCACTCCTGGTCCACGGTTGGCGTGATTATGGCGGAATGGAGGCCGAGTGTCAAGGCCCGCGCGGCGGGCTTCGTGACGCGGCTTTGAATGTACGAATTACGAATGAGGATCTACGATTGCTGTGCTCGGTGCTCTTGGCGTTCTTCATGCTGGAGAGGATGTGCCCCGTCGCAGAGCGGAAACCACAGGGGGTTGCCCCTACGGCGTCGCGACGAAATGATCAACCGCGCCGAAGTTTTGCCGTCCGCCACCGTTTCACGACCGCCCCCTCGTAAGACGTGCGGGCGTCCCTGGGTCCTGGGTGTGAGGCGCGCCCGTCAACTCCGGCTTGCCGTCGCTCGTTTTCTCCTCCGCCTCTTCCAGAAGACCAGGCCGGCCGGGACGATGCCCAAGCCGACAACGCCGGCCTTGGCTTCTGTGGGGACGAACCGAAGAATGTCGGTCAGCGTCAGTTCCGTGTAGCCTTCGGGGGCAGTGAGGTCGAAGATGGCTTCGTCAAGCTCGACATTGTAGTTGCCCAACGTATTGACTTCGCGAAGGTTCAGTTCGTGGAACATGGTCATGAAGCTCTTGCCGATGGTCATGTCACCCTCTACCCGAACCGGGAGTTGCTCGTCGATCGCAATCCAGACCTTGCCCTTTAGACTCTGGAAGTCGGCAATCGTTTTGGGCAGGAGGTCTTTGAACGTACCGGGGTCCTGGAACCCAAAAACCTCAGTTTCGACGCCGTCGATCGTGTCGCGTCCCAACTTTTCGGATTCGCCTTCCATGAGAAGGTTGATGAGACCCTTGGGAGTCCCGTTCTCCAGCAGTCGCATTTGTGCATCGGTCGAGGGAAACTTCCCATACTTCTTATAGCGCGGCAGGAGAAGCAGGGTTTGTCGCTGCGGCCGGTTGAACGTGAAGCGGTAGATCAGTTCGCCGTCGACGTACCCTTCCTCGACCAGGCCATGTTGCGCGGAAAAATACTTCACGAGATCGAATTCGCCTTTGATCCCGTCGAATTCAAAAACATCGCCGTCCTCGCCTGGATGCCTAAAGGTCTTCGTGCCTCGTATGATCATGGTCTCGATCCCGGCGACCTTTTGCTGGACGTCTGCCAGAACGACGCCGCCGTTCCCCGGCGCCCAGGAAGGGCCAAACAAAACAAAGGTCATCGCCAGTACGACCGCAGCGGCGGCTGAATATCTTGTCACTTTGCTTTCCATGATGAATCTCCAAATCTGGTGAGGTTTCGTTCTCTCGCTCCGGCTGGAATCCTGGAAGCCGCGACGCAGCAGCCGGGCCTCCTCCGGGTGTGCCCGGATCCATTGCTCGAAGTCGAACGGCTCAGGTGTGCGCTGGATATGCTCTGCCAGGATGGCATCCAGCCATCGATTGTCATTGTTCTGTTTCATGGAACGTGTCACCGTTTGAAGCCCGCTGTTTTCAAATGATTCGCTATCATCTTCTTTGCCCTTCGGATCCTGCCGTCAATCACGTGTTCGGTGGCGCCGAGAACGTCGGCCATTTGCCGGTAGCTCATCTCGTTGTAGAACCGCAAGAACAGGACTTCTCGAAGATGCTCCGGCAGCTTCCGCAAAGCCTCGGCCAGCATAGCTTTCCGATCGTCGTCCTGTTCGCCCGTGCCATCAGGCCCCCGGCGCGCCTCCACAGGCTTTCGCTGCCTCTGGAGTTCCCGCCGCATGTCCCTGGCGACGTTCCGGCAGATGGCCGTGATCCAGGGGCCGAACCGCTGGGGCTTCTTCAGCCTTGCAAGCTGCCGGCACGCCGCCGCCAGCGCCTCCTGGGCGGTGTCCTCGGCCAGATGATGGTCCAGCAGAATGGAGTCCGCCACCGCTACCAGCGAAGGGTAATAGCGCCGGCATAACTCGCCGAAGCTCGCCGGATCCGCCTGTAAAGCTCGTCGAACCAGTATCCGATCTGAAACGTCTTTCATCCGCCCAATCTTATACCCAACAGAGCCGCTCTGCACTGCTATAAACAAGTCTCGCTCAAGAGCCAGAATCGGCGCAGAATCTGCGGAAAATATACAACAGCGATTCCCCGGCCAGCCCCGTCATCGGCGCGCTCCGTGGCGCCGGGAGAAATAGCCAATCATCATTCCTCCGTGATCGATCCCAAGGCCGCGAAATACGCGAACCACCCAGCGCGGCCTGCGGCCGCAACCAAATTGCCTCTCGCCAAGAACGCATTGATGAGAACACCCTTCAACCTCGGCGTTCGCCGCGTCTTTGCGCGAGACCAAATCCTTTCAGCTCCGAAGGTTGCGTTAGCCCGGCAAGGAAATCTGCGCAGGAAAACAACAACTTAACAAGTAGCAATGCGAAGGTGAGCAATCGAAAATAGTCATTTGGAAATCGAAAATTCAAAGGCGAGATACCGTCTCGCAACCATGTACGACCTGTAGAGCATGTAGATATAGCCCCAATGCCGAACGCAAAACTCAACCCTCAAAACTAAAAACGCCCTTCTTTCTCGCGTTGTGTCCGGTCTGTCGCTATGATATGACCTGTCCGAGACGTGAAAAGGAAGCAAGAGATGCAGCGAACCCCCTGGATTGAGGAGTGGCAATTGGCGCTTGCGGCTGCGACGCGATGGCCCAAGCGGCTGCCTGGGGTCGCTCACCCAGGCAGGCAGAGAAATAGGTATGGTGTCGCCGCGTTTCCGCTGCCCCATTTGTAGCAGATACGTGGCGATGTCGGCCACGGCGGCCGAACAGGCCACGCCTTTGCCGTCCCGCAGCGTCTGGGCCAGAAAGGCCCACAGGACAATCTGGGTAGAGAAAATGCCATCCTGTCCGAAGAGGGCCTTTTCTTCCCGGAAGATGGGTTCGATCGATTCGGCGTCCAACACCGAAGCAAAGGGCAGACCGGGCGCGTGAAGAAAAGAGTCGGCGATCACGGAAAAGTCGTTCTTGAAACCCGCTCGTGGCACAGATAAGCTGGTCATAGTTATGCCCTCCCTGGCTTTGATTCGCAACCCAAGCCAGGGAGGGCATAGAATACATCGGCCAAGGAAGGCCAAAAACATGATACCGACTTGACGGCGCAGAGCAAGAATTCAACACAAGACAAAAAACGAGTATCTGTTCCCTGCGTCCCGTGTGACCGTCCGCGCCAACCGCGAGAGAAGGATATGAACAGGGCCGCACGCTATGCGGGCGGCCCTTTCGCGTTTGTGTCAATTCTCAAGTCTACAGGGATCGGCGTCGACGCAGCCAACCGACCAGACCGGCGCCCAGACCTCCGAGCAGAACCGCGCCGGGGGCGGGGATGGGGGCAGCGACCTGTACGTGGTCGATTTCCATGAATCTGCTGCTTAGCCCGCCGGTGGCACCGTCGATGAGACTGAACGCCACGCTGGTAAGGCCCACATCCGAGGTCACGCCCAGAAAGCCTTCGACGAAGTGGATGTCCGGATTGCCCGACTCAAGCAGAGGCGATTGAGTGACGCCACCGCCCACCTCTTCGACGGTCATCACCATGCTCTCCAGTGACGCTCGGTTGTTGTCGAACAGCCAGGCCCCGAAGCCTGTCACGGGCGTTGAGAAAGTAAAGGCGACCGTGGAAGCGACCGCGCCGGCTGCACTGCGGTTGAGCAAGGCGTTCGCATGCACGGTGCCGTACATGGAACCACTGTCCGGTGCGCTCCAGGTACTATTATAGACCTCCACAGCGGCACCACTGCCGCCCAGACCGACGAAGACGTCGACGCCCATGTATACGTCAAAGAACGAATCGACGTAGGTTCCCTGCGGCAAGTTGTCAAAATCAAGCTCCCCAAATCCGCCTACCGCGCCTTGCCAGGCCAAATCATGGTCGGCGCTGTAGCTTGGGTAGGTGTTGGGGGCGACGTAGAACGACGGCGCCGCGAGCACCGTCGAGGCGCAACACAACACCGACAACACGATGCACTGTTTCTTCATAATCGTTTCTCCTCCACAAGGCAGCGGCGGCCGGTGACCTTACACCGCCCGGCGCCGTCGCAGCCAACCGACCAATCCGGCGCCGAGGCTTCCGAGTAGGATCGCGCCGGGCGCGGGCACGGCGTAGATGCGGGCCGTGAGGTTGCCGCTGTTGTTGGTGTAATAGATATCGTGGATTTCAAAGTCGAACTGGACCGGGGCGCCCGTTCCCACCATGGGAATCATGTAGACGTGGTTGGGATTGAACGGTCCCCATTCCACGAAACTGCCGTTGACCTTGAGCTCGAGCAAGCCTTCCCCTTCGCCTTCGTAATGGCTGACCAGGTCGGTCCAATCCGTGTAGGAGCCGTCCAGCAACTGACGGCGGGAGTACTCGGCGTCCGCTTCCAGATTGTCGCCGGCAAAGAAGGTTCCGCTGGCTTCGAGCCAGTACGTCGCGCCGTTGGTGAGACTGACCGTCGAGGTCACGGTTCCCCCCGTCGCCGGGACGGTCAACTCTTCCAGCAAGACCAACGTAGGTCCGGCGGCTGCCGCCTGGCACAGCGCCATGGCAACAGCGGCCGCCACCAAGATTTTCATGCCTCTCTTCATCACCACACCTCCAAACGTAATTCGTTTGCGCTACGTCCACACGCGTAGCGACCCTGCGTGCAAGCACGCAAAAGTGGCTACAACGATCTCCGTCGTCGCAGCCAACCGACCAGACCGGCACCGAGGCCGCCGAGCAGGACAGCGCCGGGCGCGGGAATCAGTGTGATCATTGTTTCGATGCTCGCCCTGTCATAATCGCCGTCGAATGCGGCTCCAGGACCAACCACGAAGTCCACCGTATCGCCGGTGGCGATCGTGACATTGAAGTCAAAGGTGCTGGAACCGCTCGTGATAAAGGCGGAGGACTTCTGCACGCCGTTGGCGTAGACCAAGACATCCATTCCATCGCCACGGTTGGGCCAGTAGTGCGTCCACGTGCCGCTCACATTCACCAAACCGCTGACACCGGAAGTCCATCGCATGAAGCCATACCTGTCAAAGGGCGTTCCATCCGTCTCGGGGACCATTGTCAGCGTGCCGGCGGCTATGCCGACATCAGGGTACAATCCGCTACCACTGACGACATAGTAACTGCCGTCCCAGACATCCAGCAAGCCCGTCGTGCCGACTGAAGGATTGATGTTGTCGGAGTACATGTAGTGCCAGGTGCCGCTGCCAATTGTATCCGGGTGGCCGTTGTTATTCGGTTGGAAATCAGCTTTCTGTTGGGCAAGGGTCACATTTGCAACTACGGTCGCGGGAACTGCGGCAACGAGAAGCACCGCCACAGCCAGGATTGCAATACTTCTTTTCATCACACGTACCTCCACATAAACCACTCCAATCGTGTTTGCGGGCGTGGCCCGAGCAGCGTTTCCATACAGGCAGCCACAGTCCGTTTGACCCTCGGCTCCGTTAGCCGGGAAGAGTCACTATACAGGCACAACTCGTCACAGTGAGCGGCGTCGCCTCAGCCAGCCGACCAGTCCGGCGCCGAGACTGCCCAGCAGGACAGCACCGGGCGCGGGGATCGGGGCCGCGTAGGTCACCGTTATTTCGGAGTTCGGCGCCTCGCCGTTGTTCCAGAAGACCTGCCGGAAATCCTCCACCGTACCGACGCCGCTGGCGTCATCGGCATCGACGTCCGACATGAAGGTAAATACATCGCCGGGATCGAAACCGGCAAATTGGAGAAAGAGAATCTGATCGGACCGGACACCGAGGTCCTGATAGTCCGGCGTGGCCGAGGCGTAGCTGCCGTCGTTATTGATATCCGTGGTGAAATCCGGCAGCAGATCGCGACCTTCCACGCCGAGGTGATCGAAGTTGTATCTCGTATCCCCGATGGTGAATTGGAAGGACAGGATGTCCGCCCACGGATTCGTTGACGTGTTGGTCAGCGTGAAGACCGGCACGTGCCAGGCCCAGGAAGGGTTCGGATTCGGGGCGATCTGAAGCTGGTAGCCGTACCCGCCCGAACTGTTGGAGAACACGAACGGCGGCCCGCTGGGAGAATCCGGAACCGCGTCGGGACCAAGCTGGAACGTAGGAGCGGCCCAGGCCCCCTGGCTCAGCGCCACCAGCAGCACGATCACTGCAAAGATGCTTCTTCTCATCACACATACCTCCACCTGCACTGCTGCAATCGTGTTCGGGAGCGTGGCGCGAGCAGCGTGCCCATACGAGCAGCCGCTTTAAGTCTGCCTTGACCTTACGCGAAGGGTAGGGAACGCCCCCCAGGACGTACACACCATCGCATCCACCATAACCTGGGATAGTATACCACAAATGTCAAGTGCCTGTCAAGCATCTGCGAAAAATATAACCCTCCCCACCCCCAAAAAGAAGTTCTTGGAAAAGCACAGACGCCAACGGGAGGCGCGGAAAACGGCTCCCAATGGTTTTTCGCTTCGCCGTGAGCGACGGTCCCGGCAGCAGTTGTCACTCGCCTGTGTGCGCCGGGACGTTGAGCCGCTCAGCGTGTTGCAGAGAATGCAACTATTTGTCGCATAAGCACTTCGGTGGAAGAGGGGAAAGGTCACGTCTTCTTGCGCGGCGGCCTCCAGCTTGCATGTTCATTATAGGAACCGCCGGCCCCGCGGCCGACACGAGGTCAGATTGCATCGCTTGTGACGTCTGTGTCACCGGTAGCGGAACTGGCGGCCGCACGCACGCTGACATCGCCGCAGTAGGCTCCGGACCGGCAGTTGATTTGTACGGGCACAATGTGGATGCCAGCCGGCAAGTCCGTGACGAGTTTCTCCAGTTCTCCACCACAAAGATGACAAGTCATGGCCTTCTCCGATGCCATTACGACCAACGGCCGCAGTGCTGACTATCCTGGTTCGCCTTCTGCGCCGGGTGGCACGTCTTGCACAGGCTCGGTTTCGGGGGATTGGAGGGCGCGGGCTCGGGCGTCGATGGTTCTGGGCTCGGCCAATTCGGCTCCGCTGGCGGCGCCGAGTTCCTTAAACTTGCGGGCCGAGACCAGGACGCGGCTTTCCATGGAGCCGACGGCCCGGTTGTACGCTTCGGCGGCGCGGTTTAGGTTCTTGCCGATATCGTCGAAGTGGCCCACGAGCACGCGGATGCGGTCGTACAGTTCCTTGCCCAAATCGCTAATGGCCTGGGCGCTCTCGGCGATGCGTTGCTGCTGCCAGCCGTAGGAGACGGCGCGCAGCAGTGCAATCAGCGTCGTCGGCGTCGCCAGAATCACCTTCTGCTCGACGCCCATCTCGATCAAATGCGGGTCCTGCTCGAGGGCGGCGCTGAAGAACATCTCGCCCGGCAGGAACATCACGACGAACTCGGGCGTCTGGGCGAACTGGTCCCAGTACCCTTTGGCGCCGAGGTTCTGGATGTGCGTGCGCACGGCGCGGGCATGCTGCTTGAGTCGTTGCGTCCGTGTCTGCGGGTCCGTCGCCTCGATGGATTCGAGGTATCCCTCCAGCGGGGTCTTGGAATCGACAACGATCATGCGTTCGTTGGGCAGGCGCACGATCATGTCCGGGCGAATGCGGCCGGTGTCGGTGTCCGAAGACTCCTGCGTGCGGAAATCACAGTATTCGACCATGCCGGCGATTTCGACGACGCGCTTCAATTGGATCTCGCCCCAGCGCCCGCGCACGGTGGGCCGGCGCAGGGCCGTGACCAGGTTGGCCGTTTCTTTCCTGAGCTCGGTCTCCGACGTCGTCAGCGTCTTGATCTGCTCGCTGAGCGTGGCAAATCCGCTCGCCCGCGCCTTCTCGACCTGGACGAGCTTGTCATCCACTTTTGTCAGCGACTCCTTCAGCGGCTTGACCAGCTCGTCGATGGCCTTCTGGCGTTTCTCCAGCTCGGTCCGGGCTCCTTCCTGGTATTTGTCGAGATTCGTTTTGGCCAATTCCAGGAACTGGGTGCTGTTGCTCTTGAGCGCCTCCTGGGAGAGGGCCTTGAAGGCGTCGGAGAGCTTCTGTCGGGCCTCGTCCAGCAAGGCCAGCTTCTCCTTGGAGGCCTTTTCCTGCTCCTCGAGCCTGGTGGACAGCCGGCTGCTCTCGGCTTTGAGCGTCGCGGCGTCTTCCTGCAACCCGGCAATTTGCTGCTCTTTGGTGGCGATCTGGGACTCCAGCTCGGGGATGCGGGTGTTGCGCTCCTCGGCCGCGACGCGTCGTTGCGTTTCCTCGGCGAGCTGTTCTTCCCGCGCGTGGATCTTCCTGCGGAAGATTCGATAGACCAGCAGGCCGGCCGAAACGGCCCCGGCCAGAGCGCCGATGACAGCGGTCAGGACATATTCCATGAAGGCAACCTCGCAACAACTTCGTGACGCAACCGGTTCAGAGCCGATTATACGCGCGGCGACGCGCTTTTCAAAGGCCGCGCGGCGGCCAGGCGGAAAGAAAATTGTTGCTGGCGGCGTTGCGGGCCGGTATCGTCCGGATGCAGGGCCGACGCAACATTTTGTGCAGGTGAGCCACCGTGGAGCAGATTGAATCGGTTTTATTCGACTGGGGCGGCGTGCTGATCGACGATCCGGCGCCGAGGCTCATGGTCTTCTGCGCCGAGGCGCTGGGGGTCCCGGTGGCCGACTACGTCCAGGTCCACGAGCATCACCGCGAGGAATTTCAAAAAGGGACCATCACAGAGGCCCTCTTCTGGCACCGTCTCTGCGCCGAGCTCAAGCGTCCCGAGCCCGAGGAGCGGTCGCTCTGGGGCCGGGCCTTTCGGGCGGTCTATGCCCCGCGCGAAATGGTCTTTGCCCTGGCGGCCGAACTGCACGAGCGGGAGTACAACATCGCCCTGCTGTCGAACACGGAAGTGGCCGCCATGGATTTCTTCCTGGAACTGAACTACGACATTTTCGACGCCCTGACGTTCTCCTGTGCCGAGGGCGCGATCAAGCCGGAGCGGGAGATGTACGAGGTCGCTTGCCGCAAGCTGCCCACGAGACCCGAGCAGTGCGTGCTCATCGACGACAAGCCCGCCTTCATCGAAGGGGCCCGAGAAGCCGGCATGAAAGGCATCGTCTACAAGAGTCCAACGCAGGCCAGGAAAGAGTTAGCCAGGCTGGGCTTGCACATCGAGTAGCATCTTGTTGCACAACGTATTTTCCCGGGTGTGCCGTGAACTTCCTCGACTTGCTGCATAACAAAAAGATCGTCGTGCTCGACGGGGCGATGGGCACGCAGCTCGACAAAAAGGGGTTGATGTCGCGCGGGGGAAACAATCTCGATGCACCCGAGGCGGTGCGGGAGATCCACCGGGCGTACGTGCAAGCCGGCTGCGATGCCTTGGTTACGAATACGCTGACGATGAACCGCGTCTACGTAGAGACACACAACGTGGGTGTGCCGGTGGCCGATGTGAATCGGGCCGGGGCGGCGCTGGCCAGAGAGGCCGCCGGCAACGACCGGTGCGTTTTAGGCAACATGAGCTCGACGGGACAGTTGCTGGAGCCCTATGGCTCTTATACCGAAGCCGGGTTCGTCGAGGCGTTCAGGGAGCAGGCCCAAGTGCTGGCGGAGGCGGGTGTCGATGCGTTCCTTATCGAATCCATGTTCGATCTGCGGGAGGCGATGTGTGCGTTGCAGGCTTGCAAGGAGGTCGCGCCGCTGCCTGCGCTCGTTTCCGTCGCTTTTCAAACGCCCAAGGACGGCGGGCGAACGATGATGGGTCATACGGCGGACGCATTTGCCCGGCACCTGACCGCAGGCGGGGCCGATGCCATCGGAGCCAACTGCGGCGACCTCGACGGCGGCCAGATGGCCGAAGTGGTGGCCCACCTCAGGGCGACAACGGAGCTGCCCATCGCGGCCCAGCCTAATGCGGGCAAGCCCCGGCTGGTCGATGACAAGACGGTTTTCGACATGGAGCCGGCCCCCTTCGCCGAGGGCATCGCCCAATGCATCGAGGCCGGCGCCCGCATCGTCGGCGGCTGCTGCGGGACAACCCCCGCACACATTGAGGCTGTCCGCCAAGTGATCCCAAGTATGTAACCAGCGCCGCTGAGGCGCCACTGTAGTAACGAGCTGCCGTTTGATGATGCTGAACGTGCCGCAAGAAAGCTTCGCCCTCCTGGTGCGAAGCTCCGGCTTACAACGTTTTGACAACGAAGGAGAAACGGAACATGAAAGGTACCATTCGAGCGACCGTTGTGGTCACCGCGGTGGCCCTTATCGGCCTGTTGGGAATCTTGCTCTCGAACGCGCCGGCGCAGCGTCGGCCCCGGGGCATGGGGCGCGGCCCGGGTGATTCGGCCCTCGAGAAAGCGCCCGTTGCCAGGGACGACAACGAGAAGAAGATTCTCAATATTCTGGATGACATCCTCGCCCGCCAGCGATATAGGAATGTCCCGCCGCAGGACGGGCGCCTGCTCCGCCTGCTGGCCGAGTCGATGAACGCCCGGAACGTCGTCGAGATCGGGACCTCAACCGGCTATTCGGGCATCTGGCTGGGCCTGGCGCTGCAGAAGACCGGCGGCAAGCTCACGACCTTTGAGATCGACCCCGGACGCGCCGCTACGGCCCGTGACAATTTCAAGCGGGCGGGCATGGCCGGCATCATCACGCTGGTCGAGGGAGACGCCCACGAGAAGGTCACGACGCTGAAAGGGCCGATCGATATCCTGTTCCTCGACGCGGACAAACAAGGCTACATCGACTATCTCAACAAGCTTCTGCCGTTGATTCGTCCCGGCGGGCTTGTCATCGCCCACAACATCACCCCCGGCATGGCCGACCCCAAATACATGGAGGCGATCACCACCGATCCGGACCTGGAGACCGTCGTTCGCACCGGCGTCGGTCTGACCCTCAAGAAAAGATGATTTTGCCGCAACCGATGTCCCCCCGAGAGCGTTTGTAAGGGCAATGGAAATGCCGGAAGAACAACTGCAGCGAGGATTCGGTCTGTCGACCGCAACGTACGTCGTGATTGCCAGCATGGTGGGCACGGGGATTCTGGTCTCGCCCGGGTACATGATGGCGTCGCTGGGCAACTACCCGGTCATATTCGCCCTCTGGGCCCTCGGCGGTTTGTTGGCTCTGTGCGGGGCTCTTGGCGTGGCGGAATTAGCGGCCGCGCTGCCCGAGGCCGGCGGAGAATACGTTTACCTTCGGGAAGCCTACGGCCCGATGCCCGCCTTTCTCTCCGGCTGGACGTCTTTCTTCGTGGGATTCGCCGCGCCGCTGGCTGTGGCCGGGTATATCGCCGCCTTGTACCTGTTGACACCCTTCGGATGGGCCGACCAGGAAACGGGACACCGCGTCCAGATCGTGGCGGCCGTCATTATCGTGGCCATCACGGTGCCCAACCTCCTCGGCCATCGTCACTCCGCCTGGACCCAGAACCTCACCACGATACTTAAGTTCGGCCTGTTCGCGCTCCTGGTCGTGCTGGCATTTCTCTTCGGCCGGGGACAACTGGGACGCGTCGCCCAGGGACAGCCGATACGCGAGATCGACTTTGGGACCGCCGTGACGCAGTTGTTCTACGTCATGTTCGCCTACAGCGGCTGGAACGCGGCGGGCTACCTGGCCGGCGAGGTCCGGAACCCGGGAAAGACGCTGCCGCGGTCGCTGCTGCTGGGCACGGGGCTCGTCGTCATCCTGTATCTGGCGCTGAATCTGGTCTTCGCCTACGCCGTGCCGCTGGCCGACGTGGGCTTCGACAACGCCGAACGGGTCCCCCAAATCGCGGTCGAACGAATGTTCGGGGCCAAAGCCGCCGCCGTTTTCTCCGTCCTGCTGGGATTGACGTTTCTGGCCACCGTCAGTGCGTTTATCATCACGGGCCCGCGCGTGTACTACGCCATGGCGACCAACGGGCTGTTCCCCTCTATCGCCCGACACGTCAGCTCAAAAGGTAAGGTCCCTACCTACGCGATGCTCCTCCAGAGTGCGTGCGCGATCGTCATTCTCTTCGTGACGGATTTCCAGAACCTGTATCAGTACGCTGCGGTGGGGCTGTCGCTTTTTGCCTTGCTGTTCATCGCCGCCGTGTATGTGCTGCGTTGGCGCCGTCCGGATATGGAGAGGCCGTTCCGCGTCCCGGGCTATCCTATCGTACCGGCCGTTTTCATGGGCGTGACCCTGTTCATGGCCGTCTTTGCGTTCAAGCAGTGGCCCAAGCCCTCGCTTTTCAGCCTCGGCAGTATCCTTCTGGGCATCCCGGTCTATTACCTCTGGTCGCTGTTCCGCCGGCGCCACGCGCCACGCGACGAACGCTGATTGCCTCGCGCACGAGAGAGCATCCTCAGTCGAGGTAGCCCAGGGCGATCAGGGGCATTTGCTGTTGCGTCGTAAGCATTCCTTGCAGGTTCTGGCGCGTCCGGGCGAGTTGCTGGCGGGCGGATTGTCTGATTTGGCGCAGGGCCGCCACCTTCTGGGCGACCTCGTCGGCGGAGGCGGCGCCGTCGCGCAGCAGGTCGCCAAGCTGGCCGCAGATGGCTTCGCCGTCGGTGATCTCGCCGGGCGTTGCGTCTGCGCTCGCGGGCGGCCAGCTCCAGCTCTTGTACTGGCTCCAGCTCTGGCCCGGCCGGCCCGTGCCGTCCATCGTTCCCAAACCACCGCCACCACCGCCACCGCCGACAAAGCCTCCCCCAAAGCTGAACGCATTGCCCTGGAAGCCCGGTGCCCAGGCCAGCACGCCCGGGTCGATGGCGACGTCCGCCTCGGCCTTTAGTCGCTCGATGAGGTCCAGTTGCGGCTTGATCCGGCGCCATTGCTCGTCGGTGGCGTTCAAGGCCTGACGGATGGCGTTGTTTTTGCTCTCCTCGGCTCGACGCTGCATCTCGGCGGCCTGGCGCTGCATCTCCTCCATACGCTGCTGGAACCTGCGCTGGTGCTCGGCGTGCTGCTGCGCAGGCGTCTGGTCCAGGCCCATCTGCGGATCGACCGACCACGAGGAGCGCGGCTGCGTCTGGCCGCGCTGCCGGCCGGAGCTTGTCCGCGTCCGGCTCTGCGCCAGTACCGACGCCGCTGTCACGATGAGAATCATGCCGACAATCGCGCCGCAATAAGCTGTACGTCTCATTTTCGCCGCCTTTCCCTGTCAGGTTAGCAACTGAACCTCTGCAAAATGGAGATTAGGGTTATATTCTTCAAGGAAATCGTTGGTTTGATTTCCTTGAAGAATAGGTGTAACTCGTTCTCGATGAAGCACTTGCTGTCTCGGGAGGAAAAATCACGAAGGAGATTTTTCCTCCCTAAAGCAAGCCTAATCTCCATTTTGCAAGACTCTTGTTAATAAGCGAACGTCTTGACCTTCTGTTGGAACTGCTCGACATCCAGCTCGCCCCGGGCGAAGGCGTCGACGTCGGCCTTACGCGCCTGGAGGGTCAGTACCGTAGGCGTGGGCGTCTGCGTCAGGGGCTCGCCCAGGGCACTCAGTCTCCGCCGTCCGTACGCATCGCGAACAGGCGCCCGCGTGCCGCCGAACG
>Ga0272442_10008103_pt1 | contig 13423 bp, 10 predicted proteins | sample SSMForm2O_FD_200262 | JGI IMG/M metagenome (GOLD analysis project Ga0272442, IMG submission 200262) | Marine sediment archaeal communities from Little Sippewissett salt marsh, Falmouth, MA, United States - SSM-Form-2O | ecosystem: Environmental > Aquatic > Marine > Wetlands > Sediment ...
CGGCGAACTGGATGGACAAGGCGCTTCCCATCGTCTCGATGGTGGGCATTTGCTACATCATTGCCATCATCACGGCCCGTTCCAGAGACGATTTGCTGACCGTGGGCGGCTATCTGATCGGCGCGGCCGTCATCCACAACTTTGTCGGCTACATCCTCGGCTACTGGTTTGCCCGTGCGGCTCGTCTGGATGAGAGTTCGTGCCGGACGGTGGCGTTCGAAGTTGGCATGCAGAACGGGGGCATGGCCTCCGGTCTTGCCATGAACGTGCTCAAGAGCGCGCCGGCCGCGCTGGCGCCGGCCATTTTCGGGCCGTGGATGAATATCTCGGGCTCGGTTCTGGCCACGTGGTGGCATCGGAAATCGGGCGCGAACTTACAAACCGAGTCTCACCAGAGACGGCAGCACACAGAAGAAGGAGACAGCGATGGACCGGCGTGACGTATTGAAAGCATTGGGTCTGGGAGCGACGTTTGGCGCCCTGGGGACCGCCAGGGCCCGGGACGACGGTGTCGCCGGCTCCTACGGGCAGGCAACCCGCGGCCTGCCTCGCCTCAAGATTACGGACGTCAAAGCGATTCTGACCGCGCCGCAGGGGATTCGCCTGTGTGTGGTGAAGGTCCAAACCAGCGAGCCGGGCCTCTATGGCCTCGGGTGTGCCACGTTCAACCAGCGGCCGCTGCCGGTGGCGGTGGCCGTGGACAAGTACCTCAAGCCCTTCGCCGTGGGGCGCGACGCCGAGAACATCGAGGACATGTGGCAAAACGCGTATACCAGCTCGTACTGGCGCAACGGTCCCGTCCTGAACAACGCCCTGAGCGGGCTGGACCAGGCCCTGTGGGACATCAAGGGCAAACGGGCGAGCATGCCTGTGTACCAACTGCTCGGCGGCAAGTGCCGCTTTGCCGTCGATTGCTACACGCATTGCAGCGGCCGCGATCTCAAGCAGATCGAGCAGAGCGTTCGCCGGGCCATGGACCGCGGTTTTCGGCACATCCGGATCCAGCGCGGCGGCTACGGCTCGCCGCACCTTACCAGGCAGGCCCATTTCAAGGAAGCCGGCTTCGGCTCGGCCTCCGATTCCAGTATGGAGACCGGACCCTACGTCAGAGGCACGCTGGAGATGTTCGAGCACATTCGCAGCACCTGCGGCGAGGCCGTCGAACTCTTGCATGATATTCACGAACGGATTCCGCCCATCGAGGCCATCAATCTCGTCAAGCGTCTCGAACCCTATCGGCCGTTCTTCATCGAAGACCCGTTCTCGCCGGAGGACAACGGTTACTTCCGCCGGCTGCGGCAGCAAACCAGCGTTCCCATCGCGATGGGCGAGCTCTTCAACAATCCGCACGAATGGGTGGGTCTGATGTCGGAGCGATTGATCGACTTCATCCGCGTGCACATTTCGCAGATAGGGGGGCTCAGCGTGGCCCGCAAGATCGCCGCCCTGGGCGAATGGTTCAATGTGCGCAGCGCCTGGCACGGGCCCGGTGACGTCTCGCCCGTTGGGCACGCCGCCAATGCGCATCTGGATTTGGCCATCTGGAACTTCGGTATCCAGGAGAGCGTCCACTTCAGCGATAAGACGCAGGAGGTTTTCTCCGGATGCCCGACGGTCAAGAATGGCTACATGTACGTCAATGAGGCGCCGGGTTTCGGCGTGGATATCAACGAGAAGCTGGCGGCCAAATTCCCCTTGCCGGACCATCCGGGGTATTGGAGCCCGGTCCGCAGGCCCGACGGTACGGCGGTCCGGCCGTGAAGAACGTGGGCCAGGAGGGCGATGTGAGTCGCAACGCGTCTGAGTTCTTGTGGAGATTGGCGACGATGAAGAGATTCTGTAGAACGCTGTGTGTTGTTTTCTTGCTGTGTGCAGCGGCGCGGGCGTATACGCCTACCGAGGGGTACAGCGTGCGAACCATCGAGGGATGGAAGGTCCGCGTCAACGCCGAGCTCCTTGATGAGCATCCCGAGCTGGCCGAGCGGACGTTGAGGCTGCTCGAGTTTCAGCTCTATCAGATCACGCGGGTGGTGCGCGACGAGCCGCTCAAGCAGTTGCGGCAGATTCCCATCTGGGTGGAGTACGAGGCGCCTCGGCATCCCTGCATGTGCTATCACCCCAGCAAAGACTGGCTGGGGGAGAACGGTTTCAATCCGGAGAAGGCCGGCAGCGTAGAGGTCGCCAACGCCCGCAATTTCTTGACCTGGACGATCGGGCAGCCCTGGATGGTCCTGCACGAGCTGGCCCACGGCTACCATCACAAGGTCGTCGGGCACGACAACGCCGAGCTCAAAGCCCTCTACGAAAAGGCCAAGGCCGGCGGCCAATACGAATCCGTGCTGCATATCTCAGGCCGGAACCGCCGGGCCTACGCGCTTAACAACGACAAGGAGTACTTCGCCGAATGCACCGAGGCCTTCTTCGGCACCAACGATTTCTATCCCTTCGTGAAATCGGAACTCAAGCAACACGACGCCGAAATGTATCAGTTGCTCGAGAAACTGTGGCGCGTCAAGTAGCAGTGACTTTGGGCTGACAAGGGATACGGCTTGGCAAAAGTCCCGGCGCGATATGCTTCTGTTATCCTGAACGTAGCGTAGCGAAGTGAAGAATCCGGGCTGCGACATTGAGATCAACTGCGTTCGCGGCCCAGCGCGGCGCGCCGGGATTCGCCTGCGGCTCAGGATGACAACCGCTCAAACGTGCAAGAACTTTGCCTAATCCGTGTGAGGTTCTATCCTTGGCTCTGCGAAGGCAACCGCTCTCACTGGGGTTTGTGGAATTCCAGCCAGAGGCCGTAGTTGACCTTCTTGGCGTTGTCCTTTCTGGGTCTGTGGATGCGATAGTCGCGAATCTCTAACGACTCCATGATGGTGCGGAGCTGCTGCTCGGTTTTGTCCACGTCGTATTTTATGCCCTTGCCTTGCCTGGAACGGACTTGCCGGGCGACGTCGAGCGGCAGCCTTTCGGGAAATCCCCGGCCGATGTAGGCGACACCGCCGCCCTTGAGCACGCGATAGATTTCGGCCAGCCCCTTCTCCAGGTCCGGCCAGAAATGAAACGACCCGCGTGAGACGACGACATCAGCGTACGCGTCCCGGAAGGGCAGGGCACAGGCATCGGCGCGCAGGGCACCGACCCGCCCGCCGAAGCCGGCCTTCTCGGCCTTCGCGAAAAAGTACGGGAAGAAGTGCGGGTTGATATCGGCGTTGATCCAGTGCATTTGGGTTCGCCGGCAGAGCTCCAGAACCAGTGTCCCCGGGCCGCTGCCCACGTCAATGCCAACTCCCTGCTTTTCACGCAGAGCGAGCTTCTCGGCGATCTCTTCGGCCAGCGGCGCATACACCGGCGCCAGCGTTCCCTCGGCGGCGCCGATCATACGCTCGGCGTCGGCCCGGGTGCGCTTGGCTTTCCTGCCCGGTTTCGGCCCGCCCCACGCGGCCTGGATCGGCAGGAGCGAAGATATCAACGAAACCAGAACGACCGAGCGTAGCAATGTTCTCATACAAACTCCCATAGCTTGTGACCTGACGCATGCCGTCCCGTCAGTCATCCGGTGATATATTCTGCATGCGCGGCGGACGAGGCAGACGTCTTTCCAAGCGGTCCAGCCTGCTTTCCAGCGCGATGAAGCCCACGCCAATGAAGATCCAGACGACCCACCCGATTTGGCCCCTGAGGAGGCCGATGAGCATCAGCGCCGGGCCGCCCAGCCCCATCCTCACCACCGTGAATTGTAGCACGCCGGAGAGCATACCCAGCACAGTGACCACAATGATGACTGTCCCTGCCGTTTTCATGCCAAGCCCCTTCTCTTGAGCCGGTCGGACCGGACCCAACCTGGTATCCGGCACTCCGGAACACCCTGAATTGCTCGTCATGCGTTTTCGAATACCGGCTTGTATTTGTCCCCGCCGGCACTTCCATTGTCCTTTCTTTGCCGTGTGGCACTATCCTACTGAAACTCGGACCTCGATACACGATGTTTTTCTTGTATTGTCACCCGACGGGCCCATGCGATTTTACTTGTTAGCAGCATATTTCTGGTACATATAAGCCCGGATTTTCCATACAAAAGGAGTGACACGAAAGCCTAAATTTCACAATATGCCGCCAATCGAGCCACTTCAAGCCACTTTTACCCTGTCATCCGGGAGGACCCGTGGTCGCTGCGAACACTGCGCGAGAAGCTGATCGAGATCGGAGCCAAGGTGATCGGAAATCGCTGAGCGAGGTACGTCGAAAAAGAGGCCAACTGCTGGATTTTCAGCGATTATGGCTTTTATGGGTCCGTTTGAATTGCTATGTATGCGGCTTTCGTGGACAAATCCTTTGAAATTGAACCATATATCGAATTACTATGGAGATCGGAGCGGACAGAGGAAGCGTTTATAAACACATATGGGAAATGTCGACTTACTATTCAAATAGGCAGGAGTTCCAATTATGGAGTTAAATGGCAAATGCGCCAATGGTCCGAGTTTTTGTTTAATGGCATTGGCATTGATGCTGTGTTCGGTCATGACTCTTTCGGCAAAGGCAGTATCGCCCAACGCCATTGAGAAAGGTCGCGTCCAGAGTTTCACTGTTACGCGCCCGCGTGATTTGTATAGCGATACATGGGTCGCGGTCGATGCTCTCGGCAGGATGTTGCCCGGCTACGCGGAATGCGGACCGCCTCGTGATGTTACAGTTGCTATATTCTATTTCATCTGGCACGGCCAACATGGTACCGGCGGACCATATGACATCACCGCGTTACTGGCGGCCAATCCCACGAATCCGGCCTGGGGGCCCAAAAAAGCTTTTCATCACTGGGGACAGCCCGAGTTAGGCTATTATCTGTCCGATGATGAATACGTCATCCGTAAACACGCTCATATGCTCGCCGATGCCGGTGTTGATGTCATTGTTATAGATGTTACCAATACTCATACGTATGAAAGTAACTATAAACTTGTATGCAGTGTATTTAGACAAATTCGCTCGGAGGGCGGCACGACGCCGCAAATCTGCTTCATGGCCAACAGCAGGGCCGACGTGGCGGTCCAAGACCTCTATAACCAGTTATATTCCCAAAATCTTTACCGGGAACTGTGGTTTTACTGGAAAGGCAAGCCTTTGATTCTGGCGCCTCTCAATGGTATGCCGAAGCATGTCGGCGGAAGCACCCAGCGCGGAACCATCAGTCACAGTTCAACGATTCGTAATTTCTTCACGATGCGTTATTGCTGGACGTGGATGGATGTTACTGAACCTGATGTCTGGAAATGGATGGATTTTTACCCGCAGCAGTACGGCTGGCACGAATCGAGTTCCATACCGGAATTTCTTTCCGTTTCCGTTGGGATCGTTCCACACGGTCCCGGCTATGGACGAAGTTGCCGTGCACCTGATTCCTTTCCCAAACTCGACCGGTATTGCCGCAGTGGCACAGAAGACCAGGGTCTTTGCTTTGCCCAGCAGTGGAGCAGACTCGGTCAAATTGACGCGCCGCCGGAATTTCTTTTCATTACCGGCTGGAACGAATGGGTTGCCCAACGGCAGGTGTTTGTTGGGGATGGTAGAGATGGGCCGACACATTTCTTAGGCAAGCCATTAGCCCCCGGCGATACGTGGCTCATTGATTGTTTCAATCAGGAGTTCAGCAGGGATATTGAGCCGATGAAGGACGGACACACCGACAATTACTATTACCAGATGATCGACGGGATTCGTCGGTATAAGGGCGTAAGGCCGCCTCGATCTTCGTCTGCGGCCAAGACCATTACGATTGACGGCCGTTTTGCCGACTGGATTGACGTTGGCCCTGAATACAGGGATCATATAGCCGACACGACTCATAGAAGCCATCCCGGCTGGGGATCGGCAGGCACCTACACCAACCGGACGGGGAGAAACGACTTCGTTAATGCTAAAGTGGCCAGGGATGACACGAATGTCTATTTTTACGTCGCAACAGCTTCGGGCATCACCCCGTGGAAGGACTCGAATTGGATGATGCTGTTTATCAATGCCGACCGGGATTATTGCGACGGTTGGGAAGGGTACGATTACGTGGTCAATATGGAGGTTACCAGCTCAACGACGAGCACTCTCAAAAGCACCCGCGGCGGTTGGAATTGGACGAACGTCAACACCAACATTGCTTATCGGGTCTCCGGCAATCAAATGGAAATCAGCATACCGCGTAGCGATATAGATCAGGGCAGCGGCCTTGACGCCGTTGCGTTTGATTTTCATTGGTCTGACAATATACAGACCAACAACGACATCATCGAGTTTGCGATTAGTGGCGATAGCGCTCCGGACAGGCGTTTTAATTATCGTTACGATTCATCCATAACGGCTACGCTGGGGAGACAGGACATGTGAAGAGATCTGCCTTGAAACCGATCAATATCCGGCAAACAGGCCTGTGGGCTTCTTTGTGTCAGGTTCTCGGCCAGGTCGCACATTCAGGCCAATATCCTTCTGATCTCGTCGGGTGAGGGGACCTATCGCAATCGTAGCAGGTTCAACTCCGTTTTGGGGTCGAACGTGCGCTTGCCTTCGATTCCGGCCGTCTCGATGATGGTCACCTCCAGGATCAGAAAGGTCCTGGTCCCGTCGCGCGTGCAGCCAACCAGGTTCTTGCCCCCTTTGCCGATGGCGGTGTGAAGGTGCAGTTTCGGGCCTGCGTCATCGGGATAGAGCGTTCCCACGCCGAGCACTTCGCCGGGGCCGTCGAAACGGTGGAACCGAGGCTCGACCGTGGGCTGCTCGCGCTGCGGCCCTACGACGACGTTGGCCTGGCGGAATCCCCCCGTGATCAGCACGGCGGCACTGCGGATGTTTTCCTGTCGCGCGATCTGCTCGATCGACGCCTGCACGTCCTCGCCCTCGAAGAGCCGGGCGGCAATCACGCGACCGACCTTGCCGACCGAGTATTCCATCTGTTTCTCTCCGTCAGATTTTGGCTGTCTACCGTACGATCTGGTGCCAGAGGGACACATCCAACGGCTCGGCCAGCAATTCATCGGCACGGGCCAGAAAGGCTTGCAGGTACGGTTTCTGCAAGTGTTCGTCCAGAGCCGTCTGGTTGGCCCAGTTCTCGACGAATACGAACGAGTGTTTGTCGTCTTGCGACTGGTGCAGCACGTAGCTGATGCAGCCCGGCTCCTCGCGCGTCGGGGCAATGAGCTCCATCAAGACGCTCTCTACCTCCTCGGTCTTGCCCTCTTTCACCCTGACCCGGGCAATTACCGTCACCGTCTGTTCAGACATGCAGGTTCTCCTATGCAAAGTTCCACCGATAGGCATTCCAGCGCAATAGTGGGGACAAACGCGCGGACTGTCAATGCGAAAAACCACCCACGCCGGGAGGGGTCTGCAGTTGAAATGACAGAGGGGCCCTAATTTGCTTGACCGCGCCTGGGGGCTTGCCTTAAATAGGCCGACAATTTGAACGGGGTCCTCTTTTGGAAAGGTGGATAGGAAGATGAAAATCAGCCAGAGAGCACGAAGCGTTCCTCCGTCGGCGACGATTGCGGTGACCGCCCGGGCCAAGGAGTTGAAAGCGGAGGGCGTCGACGTCGTGGGTTTCGGCGCCGGGGAGCCGGATTTCGATACGCCGGAATACATCAAGCAGGCGGCCATCAAGGCGATAGAGACGGGGCAGACGAAATACACCGCGGCGGCCGGCATACTTGAGCTGCGCCGAACCATCGCCGAGAAGCTCGAACGCGACAACGGCCTGAAGTACAGCCCGGATCAGGTCATTGTGAACATTGGCGGCAAGCACTCGGTCTACGAGGTGATGCAGGCCGTGGTGGACCCCGGCGACGAGGTGCTGCTTCCCACGCCGTATTGGGTGACCTACCCTGAGACGGTCAAACTGGCCGGTGCGACCGCCCGGATTATCGAGACCGACAAGGCCAACAGCTACAAGGTCACGCCGGCCCAGTTGGCGGACGCCATCGGCGACAAGACCGCCATGCTCGTGCTCAATTCTCCCAACAACCCTGGTGGTTTCACCTATACGCCGGACGAACTCGCCGCCCTGGCCAAGGTGCTGGAAGGCACGAACGTTTGGGTCATCTCCGACGAAATCTACGAGAAGCTCATCTACGGCGACACGAAATTCATCAGTTTCGCGGCACTGAGCGAGGATGCCTACGACCGCACGCTGACGCTCAACGGTTTGAGCAAGGCGTTCTCCATGACGGGCTGGCGTCTGGGCTTCACGGCGGGCCCCCTCGATGCCATCAAGGCGATGGGCCGGCTGCAATCGCACATGACCTCCAACCCGGTGACGTTCTGTCAGTATGCCGCCATTGCGGCCTACGGGCCCGAGGCCGACGCTGCCATCGAGAAAATGCGCGTCGAGTTCGAGCGTCGCGGCAAGTACATGGCCGAGCGTCTCAACAGCATCGATGGCATCGAGTGTACCGAACCCACCGGGGCCTTCTATTGCTTCCCGGACGTTTCGGGGCACTTCGACCGCACCATCGGCGGTGCGAAGATCGGCGGCAGTATGGATTTCGCCAAGGCGCTGCTCGAACAGGCCAACGTCGCGCTGGTCCCGGGGCTGCCCTTCGGGTGCGACAACAACGTGCGTCTGAGCTTTGCCTGCTCCATGGAGCAGATCACCAAGGGCCTCGACCGCCTCAAAGAATGGCTGGGCCGGTAGCGACCCGCTACCAGAAGACCGTGTAGATGGCGACGTAGGCGGCTGCTACGAGAGCCCACCACAGGATGAGATTCTGATACCAGCCGCGGTGGGCGGCCTTTTCCCCGGCCGGCAGGCGTGCCATGCCCGGTTTCCAGGTCCAGGCGGTCGTCACGGCCCGGTCGGGCGCCGGCTTGCAGTAGGCCGTTGCCACGTGGAACACGGTCACCGGCACAAGCAGAATGCCGGCCAGATTGAACGAGTTTACGTCCTGGTGCAGAGCCTTCAACAGCGCCGGCAGCAGGGTCATCGGCACGCACAAGAGCAGCGTTGCGGTGGCGGAGAAGTTGTTGGAGCGGGGCCAGAGCAAGGCGGAGACGAAGACCACGACGATCGGCACGGCCATGAAGAACCAGCATTCCTGGAAGTAGCCGAAGAGCGTTTCCCAGCGGCCCACCACGGGCGTCCAGCATACGCCGACGGCCAATACCGCGACCGCCGCCAGGCGGCCGACCCGGATCATCTCCCGATCACGGGCGGCCGGCCGCAAGAGACGCTGGTAGAAATCGATCGTCAGGACCGTCGAGCACGAATTGACTAATGAATCGATGGTGGACATGATCGCCCCGATCAGGCCGGCGAAAACCAGTCCGCGCAGCCCGTAGCCCAGCGGGCCGACCAGATGGCTGACGACCTTCGGATAGGCCTGGTCCGGGTTCTCCAGGTTGGGGAACAGTTGATACGCGATCAGCCCCGGGAAGCACACGGCCAGCGTCAGGAAGATGCCCAGGAACCCGGCAAAGATGATCCCCGCGCGGGCGTGCCATTCATCTTTGGCGCCCAGGACTCTCTGGTTGATGTACTGGTTGGTCGCGTAGTACCAGAGATTCGTGGACACGCAGAGCACGAGAATCCCGGTCCAGGGCAGTTCGGGGTGATCGGCCGGCAGTATCAGGTGGGCCCGGTCTCCGATGCCGCGCATCGCTTCCCAGCCTCCGACCTCGTGCAGGCCCAGGAAGAAGACCAGTAATCCGCCGCCGAGCAGCAGGATCGCCTGAAACAGGTCGGTCCACACCACCGACGCCAGGCCTCCCGCCACCGTGTAGGCGCCGGCGACCACCGCCAGCACAACAATGGCCCCCCACAGATTGAAACCGAAGATCGTGTGCAGGGCCAGGCCGCCCGCATAGAGGACGCCGGCCAGATTGATGAAAACGTACGAGAGCACGGTAATGACGGCGAAGGTGAATCGGCTCGACGGGCCGAAACGATGTTCGAGCCACTGCGGCATGGTGCTGATTCGCCGCCGCAGGTAGAAGGGCACGAAGAACACCATCATGAGCGTCATGGCCGGGAAGACGCTCCATTCCCAGTTCGCCACGGCCACGCCGTACCGGTACGCGAACCCGACTTCCCCGATGAACTGCTCGGTCGAAATGCTGGAGGCGATCAATGAGGTGCCGATGGCAAACCACGGCAGCTTGTTGCCCGCCAGGAAGTAGTGACGCGAAGAGGTCTTCTCTCTGCGGGCGATCCAGAACCCAACGCCGACCACGACGCCGATATAAGAAGCGAATACGAGGTAATCGAGGTGGCTCAGTTCCACGGGCCCGACTCCACACTGCAGGAGATTGTTGCTACGCCTCGCCGCCTAAGGCTGCTCGAATAGCATCCGCCATTTCCTTTTCCTGTTCCGGGGTAAGTCGTGAGGGAATGGTGATGATGACGGATCGCTCCAACAGAGCGTCACTGTTGGGACAAGCCCCTTTGCGATAGTCGTAAACACTCTCGCGGTTCTGCGGCAGCGACCAGGGATTGCCCGCGGCCGAAAGCGGGACCTTCTCCACCAGCGAGCGGATGTTAGAGTAGACGTGGAGGCCATAGTCGCAAAGGTGGAAGACGTTCTTCATGCCTCTGGCAGTGAGTGCTGCGGCTACCTGCCGGGCCCGTGATTTCTCACGCAGGCATACGACCAGGAACGGCCCCGTATCGCCGGCCGGATCGTTCAGTCGGCGGTAGGATACTCCCTCAATCTCTCCGAGCGTTTTCTTGATGCGTTGTTTGGACGCGCGCATGTGGGCCACGACCTCGGGCAGTTTGCGAAGCTGCACGTTGGCCACGGCGCCGCCCAACTCTCCCATCCGGCGTCCCTGACCCCAGAACTGTACGGCGCCGGCCTCATCGGGCTGGGCGTTGTTCCAGGGCACACCCAGGTCATGGGCGGCGACCAGACGCTGGTAGAGCCGGTCATCGTTGGTCACGATCAGTCCGCCTTCGCCTGCCGTGACGTTCTTGTTGATTTGCAGACTGAAGATGGCCGCTCGACCGAACGTGCCGACTTTCTGTTCTCGAAAAGAGCCGCCGTTGCATTGCGCGCAGTCTTCAAGCACCGCCACGCTGTGCGTGTCTGCCACACCCATGATCGCGTCCATGTCGCACGGTGTGCCCGCCATGTGGACCGCTACGATCAATTCTGTGCGCTCGGTAATCTTCTTTTCGAGGTCGCGGGCGTCCATGTTGAAGCTGTCGTCGATCTCACAGAGCACGGGAATCGCGTTGCACTGCACCACGGCGGTGACCGTGGCGACCCAGAGGAAAGCCGGCACGATCACTTCGCAGCCCGGACCGACGCCCATCGCTGACATCGCTGTGCACAGCGCGCCGGTGCCGCTATTGACGGCCAATGCATGTTTAGCGCCGTAGAATTGGCGGGCCCAATCCTCCAACTGCGCCACGTGGGTCGGCTCAGCGGGTCCGTAGTAGCGAAACAGTGAGCCCTTTCTGACGACGTCCAGCACCGCTGCCTCTTCTTCCGGACCGAGCCAGTTGACGCCTGGATACTCATATGGCCAGTCTTTGCCCACGTTGGCGTCCTCCTGCTTGCGCTTTCGGTGTTCCCATTGATGCGTTGCTAATCCGCGATTTCGAACTGTCCCGTCAGACGAATGTCCTCGCAGGAGCGGCCGATCATGACTTCGAACCGCCCCGGTTCGACCACCCATTCGAGTTGCTGATCGAGCAGTTTCAACTCCTCCGGCGTCAAAATGAAGGTGACGGTCCCTTTCTCGCCGGGCCCAAGCTCCAAACGACGAAAGCCTCTGAGTTCTCTGACGGGAGTCACCACGCTGCTGACGAGGTCGTTGATGTAAAGCTGGACCACTTCGGTGCCCGCACGTGAGCCGGTATTGGTTATATCGAGGCTGACCTGGATCGAACCGCCCGGGCCGGTGCGCTCGGGTGCAATCTTCAGATTGCTGTACTCGAAGGTGGTGTAGCTCAGGCCGAAGCCAAATTCGTACAGCGGCGAGGCGTCGATGTCCACGTACGACGGGCCCCAGCCGCGTTTGATCCAATACGCCTTGGACGGTTTGTAATTGTAGTACACCGGCAGTTGCCCCACGTGGCGCGGGATGGTGACGGAGAGTCGGCCGCTGGGGTTGTAGTCCCCGAAGAGCACGTCGGCCACCGCTCGACCGCCTTTTTCGCCGGGCAGCCAGGCCTCCACAACGGCCGGGACGTGTTCGGCGATCCAGCGGACCGACAACGGTCGCCCGTTCACCAGCACCACCACCGTCGGCGTCCCGGTAGCGTGCACGGCTTTGACCAGGTCAAGCTGGAGACCGGTCAGGTCCAGGCTGGCCACATCGTGCGCCTCGCCGTTGGTGCCGCGCTGCCCCGGGCTGTGACGCTCGTTTTCACCGACTACGACGATCGCCACATCCGCCCGTCGGGCGGCTTCCTGAGCCTTGTCGATCTCGTTCAGGTCGGTCTCAAACACCTTGCAGCCCTTGACGTAATGGATCCGCGTCGATGGCGAAACCGTTTCTTGAATGCCTTCCCGGATGGTGATGATGTCTTGCAGAATCGTGCGCGAGACGTAGTCGCCGAGCAGATTTCGCTCGTGGTCGGCGTTGGGGCCGATCAGCGCGATGGATTTGCGGTTCTTCGCCAGCGGCAGCAGACCCCCTTCGTTCTTGAGCAGCACGATACCTTTGCGGGCGGCTTCGAGGGCCATCTCCTGGTGCCTGGCGTTGTGCACGATTTGTACGGCCCTGGCCGGATCGACGAAAGGATTCTCGAACAGCCCCTGGCGCAGCTTCATTTGCAGGACGCGCGTCACCGCCCGGTCGATCAGGCTCATGGACACCTTGGCCTGCTGGACGTTCTTGATCATGTCGCCCATATAGCCCGGCTCGTACGATATGCCGACGTCAACGCCCGCTTTCAGTGCCATGGCTCCGGCTTCCTGGTAGTCCCGGGCCACGCCTTCGTAGACGAGCGTTTCGATTCCGTTTCCCTCGCCCAGGACCAGGCCCTCGAAGCCGAGTTCCTCGCGCAGGATGCCGGTGAGGATCTTCTCCGAGCCGTGAACGGGGATGCCGTCGATGGCCGGATAGGTCGCCATCACGCCCAGGGCGCCACACTTGCGAATACCCGCCACCCAGGGCGGCAGGAACACCTCCCGCAGCATTCGCTCGGAGATTTCCATGGCGCCGCGTTCGAGGCCGCCGACGGGCTCGCTCTGGCCGGGGTAATGGCAAAGCACGGCGGCTACGTTGGTCGGTGACGCCACATCGCGACCCTGTGCGCCCCGGACAATCGCCTCGGCGATCCGCGCGCAAAGAAACGGGTCCTCACTGTACGCTTCTTCGTTGCGTCCGAGCCGCGGGTCGCGAATCGGCTCGACCACCAGGGTGCAGAGCTGGTGGATTCCGACGGCGCGGGCCTCGCGCGCGGCGGCGGCATAGATCTTTCGAATCAGATCTATGTCCC
>Ga0272442_10008105_pt1 | contig 13421 bp, 4 predicted proteins | sample SSMForm2O_FD_200262 | JGI IMG/M metagenome (GOLD analysis project Ga0272442, IMG submission 200262) | Marine sediment archaeal communities from Little Sippewissett salt marsh, Falmouth, MA, United States - SSM-Form-2O | ecosystem: Environmental > Aquatic > Marine > Wetlands > Sediment ...
GAATAACGCCGATCTGCCGGCGGCCGGAGTGCTGCTGGGCGAAACACAGCCCGGTTCGGCCGCCGCCCTGGAGAGCAGCGGGGAGGCGGTCGAGCTCGACGCGCTGTTCAACCGCACCCAGATCGTCATCGCCCTGACCGAATTCTCGGCCACAGCGCCGCTCAAGCTGGCCGCGCGCGTAACCGGACTGCGCGCCGCCACAATGCCCGGATTCGACGAGCGCATGCTGCCGGCGCTGCGCATCGATTACGGCCAGGTGCACGACCGCGTGCTCGCCATCAAGACCCGGCTCGACCGGGCCGAAATCGCCGATGTCGTCTTCGAGGTCGATGGCGGCGATAGGTGCGAATTGCGTTTCGATCTCCGCTACCGCGAGGCGCACGCCAGCACCGGCCGCTTTCCCGAACCGGGCACAGCCGGCAATCTTCCCAGCGGCGAAGCCTATATCGTGCCTTTTGAAGGCCGGAGCGGGGATCCGAGCCGCACCCGGGGGCTGCTGCCGGTGCAGATCGGCGGCGAGGTGGTGGTCTACCGGGTGAGGGAAAATCGCGCCGTGGCTGTCGAGAGCCGCGGAGCGCAGAGCCGGTCCGAGGCGCAGCGGCTCGAAAGCGAGCCGGCTTACGGCAACATGGCCGAGCTCGGCTTCGGCGTTCTCGCCGAATTCGGCCTTGAGCCCATCGGCGAGATCCTCTTGGATGAAAAGCTCGGATTCCACATCGCCTTCGGCCGCAGCGACCATTTCGGCGGCCAGGTGGGCCCCGCTGATTTCTCATCGCCCGCGGCCGTGATCCATCTGGACCGGATCTATATCCCCGCGACCCAGCCGCGCGTCCGGGTCGCTGCCCTGCAGCTCTCCGGCGAACCCGGGCCTCTGATCACCGACGGCCGCCTGCTCTACAGTCCCGGCGGACCGTGATATGCGCATTCCCGTCCGGTTGCTGCCGGCGCGAGAAGTCGCCGCAATCCGGGTGCTGCGCTGCCTGACCCCGCGCCGCGCCGCCAACGCCGCGGCCGCCCTTTGTTCGCTGCTGCTCTCCCTGCTGCTGCGCCGTCCGATCGTGCGCGGCCTGCCGCCCGTCCTCAATGTCGAGCCCACCAATATATGCAACCTTCGCTGTCCGCTGTGCGTCACCGGATGCCGGCAGATGGAGCGGCCGGACGGTATGATGGACTACGACCTGTTCCGCCGCATCGTCGACCAGGTTTGCCGGCGCGTGCTCTACATCACCCTCTATCACCAGGGCGAGCCCTATCTTCATCCCCGTTTCAACGACTTTGTCGCCTACGCCAAGAGCCGGGGCGTTTATGTCAACACCAGCACGAACGCTCATTTTTTCAACCACGAAACGGCCGAGGCCGTGGTGCAAAGCGGACTCGACAGCATGATCATCTCGCTCGACGGCGTCACCGAGGAGGCGTACCGCCATTACCGCCGCGGCGGATCGCTGCGCATTGTGCTCGAAGGCATCCGTAACCTGGTCAAGGCCAAAAAACGGCTGCACCGCCGCACGCCCTATCTGTTCGTCCAGTTCCTTGTCATGAAGCACAACGAGTCGCAGATCCCGGCCGTGAAAAAGCTGGCGCTCGAGCTCGGCGTGGACCGGCTGCTGTTCAAAACTCTGGAAGTGCACACGGCCGGAGAGGCGCGCGCCTGGCTGCCCGAAGGGGAACGTTACCGCCGCTACCGCGTTAATGAAGATGAATTCGCAGTGAAGGGAGGCAGCCGCGGCGTCTGTCCGCGTCTCTGGCTGACCGCCCTGGTCGACTGGGACGGCGTTGTCGTGCCGTGCTGTTTCGACAAGAACGCCCGCTATCCCATGGGCCGCCTCGACGGCGGCGGCTCTTTCGAACAGATCTGGCGCTCCCCTCCCTATCAGGCGTTCCGGCAGCGGATCATCTCCGACCGCAGCGCCATACCCATGTGCCGTACCTGCAACTACGGCATCGGTCTTTTCCGCTGAGGTGCTGTATAGATGAAGTTGTTCTATTCCATCTTTTTGTACGCGGCTTTTGCCGCGGCGGCAGATCTCCCATTTGACATCGAATGGCGGATCGAGCCCCCGCTCGGCGGCGGGCGTGATTTCGCGGTCACAACAGAGTGGGGGTTTTTCCAGCCCTACTATCTCGACCGCGACTATGTTTTCCGCGAGATCAATCCCGTTATCAGCCGCGGTGTCCTTTTCATGACCCACAACGACATGAAGCTCGACTCTGTGGTCAGCTTCGAGGAGCGCGACAGCTGGCGCTGCACGGTCCGTATCGACACCCCGGTGGTCGCCTATCTGTTGTGGGACCGGCGTTCTCAGCCGTTCACCCCGGACTGGCTCACGCGCGATCTATGGCGTCCCACTGACGAGGTGCAGCGCACCACGGACCGGTCTATGGACTATTTCGTCATTTTCCGCGCTTTTTTCCGCGCGGATCAGGAGATCGAACTCGGGCATCACATTTCCGCGGGTGTGCCCGATCTGTTCGCGCCGCCGTCGATGTATGTGCTGGTGTTCATCCCGCTGACGGACGACGAGTTCCCCTCCTCTTTGCGCCTGTGGCCCAATTACCCCAATCCGTTTCGCGGCACGACTACGATCCAGTACTCGGTGCTCGATCCCGGCATGATCAACCTCGAGATCTTCGACGTTCGCGGCGCGAGCGTGCGCGGACTGGTCAATGAACCGAAGCTGCCCGGCATATACCGGGTCGCATGGGACGGGCGCGACCGGTTCGGCCGGCCGTGCGCCAGCGGGATCTATTTCTGCCGGTTGCAGAGTCCGGTGGAGGAGTCAAAGCTCGCCAGGATGGTTCTGCTTCGTTGAACCCCTATCCTTAAGGGAGGAGAGAGATGATTCGCACAAGCGGCGCGGCCGTTGCCGCGTTTCTGGTCTGCCTGCTTTCGCTCTCCGGATGCGAGAGAGCGGAAAGGGACGACGATGTGAGCCGCGAGGCGGCCGAGCTCGTCAGTCACGCCACCGCGGGTCTCGTTTCACCTGACGATGTGATCCGGGTCCGTTTTGTCGAGCTCCAGGTGGATGAGGGTGTGGTCGGCGTGACGCTGAGTAAAAAGCTCTTTTCGTTCGAGCCCGAAATCGCTGGACGCGCTTACTGGCTGGACCGGCGCACCCTCGTCTTTGAGCCCCGGGATGATCTGCCGGCGCACACCCGCTACCGCGGCGAGCTCGACCTGGCCGCGCTCCAAGGGGACGCTGGAGCTGAAATCCTGACGCTGCGCTTCGAGGCCGCCGGCATGGAGGTGAGCGGGAGCGAGGCCTCATTTTCGCTCGCCGATCCCGCGGACCCGGCCCGTCTCCTGCTCTCCGGTTCCGTCACCCTGACCCAAACTGCTGAGCTGGAAAGGCTCAGGCAGGCCTCTTCCCTGACCCTGGAGCGCGCCACCGCCACCCGCTCCGGCCGCACCCGCGCCGTGACGCTGACCTGGGAGCCCGGCTCCGATTCGCGCACCTTCCGGTTTCGCAGCGCGGAGCTGCGCCGCGGCGATGCGGAGAGCGTCCTCACTCTGCGGCTCGATGCCAGGACCCTGCAGCTCGGGGGCGACTATATCCGGGCTTTCACTGTGCCGCCCCTGGAGGTGATGCGCGTGGTCGAAGTGGCGGCGCTCGAAGAGGGCGACCGTCCCCGTCTCCGCATCGACTTTTCCGACCAGGTCGATCCGGACGCCGACCTCAGCGGTCTGATCGCTCTCGAACCGCCGGTCGAGCACAGTATCACGGTGTCGGGACGGTCGCTCTATCTGGACGGGGACCTGGAGCACGGCGGACGCACTGTGCTGCGTATCCGCGCCGGCGTGCGCAGCCGCTGGGGCACTGTGACCCGGGAAGAGCAGGTCCGTGAGATCGAGTTTCATGATCTCAAGCCCCGGATCCGCTTCTCCAACGCCGGGGTGTTCGCGCCGCCGGCGAACCGGCGCAAGGTGCGGTTCGCGGTCCTCAATGTCGCGCGCGTCCGCCTCGAGATCAAGAGGGTGTTCGACTCCAATATCGGCCAGTTTCTCCAGACCGAGCGGCTCTCCAGCAGCCGCGACCGCGGCGATGCGTTCAACGAGTCCTATGTCCAGCGCGTCGGCCTCGTGGTCGAGGACACCCTGCTCGAAACCGGGGGCGCGCGCAACCGCTGGCTGCAGAACGAGATCGACCTCAATCCGCTGATGGAAAAGCATGAAAACGGTCTCTATCTCCTCAGCCTCAGTTTCAGGAGCGAGGATATGCTCTACGGCACGCCCGGGGAGATGGAGGCCGCGCGGCGCAACCACCGCTTCAGCGATTACATGAACGATCCCTATTCGCCCGGCTACATCTGGGCCCATGGCCGCGCCTTCAAGCCGCTGATTCAGAGCGACATCGGCCTCACCTTCAAATCCGGGCACCGGCGCGCCATGGTCTTTGTCGCCCGGCTCAGCGACGCAAAGCCGCTCAGCGGCGTGAACGTGACCCTGCGCAGCTATCAGAATCAGATTCTGGCCCGAAAAACGACCGGCCGCTCGGGAGTGGCCGAGTTCGAGGGAATCGACGAGCCCGTGTTCTACGTCGAGGCGCGCAGGGAGGGCTCTCTCAGCGTGGTGAAACCGTCCGAGATGGCGTGGTCGCTCTCCAGCTTTGACACCGGGGGCCGGAATCCGAATCCTGAGGACGTCAGCGCCTTCATCTACACTGAACGCGGCGTTTACCGTCCCGGCGACTCGATCCACGTCGCCCTGATCGCCCGGCACAGCGACGGCACCTTCCCAGACCGTCTGCCCGTGACCCTCAAGCTGTACAATCCCAGAGATCAGCTGGTCCATGAAGCGACCGGACGCGACGGCGTGGACGGCTTTTACCTCTTCCCCCTGGCCACTGCAGCAAAAGACCCGACCGGAACCTGGCGCGCCGAATTCCTCGTCGGCGCAACCGTTATGGTCCATCCCCTCAAGATCGAGACCGTGGCGCCCCTGCGGCTCAAAGTCGATCTCACGCCATCCTCCTCCTCTATGGGACCCGCTGACCGCAGGCTGGGTCTGGAATTAACAGCCGCCTACCTGTTCGGCGCGGCGGCCGCCGGACTCGGGGCCGAGATCGACCTCGAGCTCGCCGGCGTGGACCGCAGCTTCGCCACGTTCCCCGCATACCGCTTCGGCGATGAATCCGTGACCTTTCAGCCGGTGAGAGAGACGCTGTTCAAGGGCGAGCTCGACGCCGGCGGCGCGGCGAAAGTGGAGTGGACGCCCCCGCCCTTTGAGCGCGTGCCGTCGGCGATGCGCGCCGTGTTCCGCGCCCGCGTTTTCGAAAAGGGCGGCCGCCCCAATCCAGGTATCGCGGCCGTGGATGTCGATCCCTACCCGAGATACGTCGGCATGCGCCGGCCCGAGCTGGAATACGGCCTCGCCCGTGTCGGCAGCGTCCTGCCGATCGATATCGTGCTGGTGAACCTCGAAGGGGAGGCCGTGGCCGGCCGCCCCCTGACCGTCAGGGTCTACCGCAACAACACCTACTGGTGGTGGGAGTACGACAGCCGCGAGCAGTTCCAGCTCCGTTTCAAAACCGACAACCAGACCGAGCAGGTGGCTGAAGCCGGCCTGGTGTCAGCCTCATCGCCCCTGCGCTACGAGTTCCGGCCCGAGAGCGACGGCGAGTACCTTGTCCAGGTCTCGGAAAGCGGGACCGGCGGTCACTGCGCCGCGCTGTTCGTGCGCGCCGCCCACTGGGGAACCGCAGCGCGGACCGAGAGCGGCGAGGCCGAACTGGTCCTGCGCTCGGACAAAGCGCGTTATTCACCCGGCGAGCGCGCGGAAATCAGCTTTCCGGCTCCGGCCGAGGGCTCGATTCTGCTCACCGTGGAGCGCGGCGCCGAGATTTTGAGCCACAGATGGATCAAACCCGAAGGAACGGGCGAGGAGATGCGGGTCACGATCCCGGTCGAAACGGACATGGCGCCCACCGCCTATGTCTGCGTCTCGGCGATCCAGCCTCACGGCCGCACGGGCAATGACCGTCCCCTGCGCGCTTACGGCATCCTGCCGCTCGACATAGAAAATCCGGACAGCCGTTTCGAGCTCGCGCTCGACGCGCCCGAGACGCTCCGGCCCGAACAGCGCTTCACCGTCAGCGTCCGCACTCTCGACGGTGAGCCGGCCCGTTTCACCCTGGCCGCGGTCGATGAGGGACTGCTGGCCCTGACCCGTTTTCAAACCCCGGATCCGTGGAAATTCTTTTACCAGAAGCTGCGCCTGGCCGTGGAGACCAGCGACCTCTACGCCCATGTCATCGGCGCGGGCGTGGGCGAGCTGTTCCGCACCTATTCCATCGGCGGCGGCCTGGCCGGGTACCGCGAATCGCAGCTGGGCGACGAACAGGACAGGCGCTTCCCGCCGGTCTCTCTGTTCAAAGGCCCGCTGCGCACAGACGATTCCGGGACCGCGACCGTGCAATTCCAGCTGCCCAATACCATCGGCGCGGTTCGCCTGATGGCCGTGGCCGCGCGCGGCGGCGCCTACGCTTCAGCGGACAGGAGCATCCCGGTCCGCTCCGAGCTCATGGTGCTGTCGTCCCTGCCGCGTTTCCTCGGCCCGGGTGACCGCTGCGAGATGCCGGTGACCCTGTTCCGCGCGGCCGAACCGGGCGCGGATGTCGATGTCGAGCTCGAGGTCGATGGACCGCTGCGGATCCTCGGAGCGCAACGGCAAAGCGTGTCTTTCTCCGGGCCCGGAGAGCGGGAGCTGCGGTTCGCCCTCAAGGCGGCTCAGGCCGCCGGTCCTGCACGCATCACGGTGCGCGCCAGGGATCAGGAAACGCGGGCGCACGAGGTCACCGAACTTCTTATCAGGCCCTCTTCGCCGCGGATCTACCGGTCTCAAACCGTGGAGCTCCGTCCCGGCGAAGAAGCCGAACTGACCGTGCCGGAGGGGGGTCTGGCCGGAACGCAGCACGCCGGCGTGGAGATCCGGCGCCGGCCGCATCTCAATATCGATCACCGTCTGCGCTGGCTGCTCAATTTCCCCTATGCCTGCATCGAACAGACCGTGTCGGCCGCCTTTCCGCAGCTCTACATCGAGCAGATGGCCTCCGGTCTTTCCGCGGCCGAGATCGACGCCAGCATCAACGCCGCCATCGCCCGGCTGCGCTCCTTTCAGCTCGCCTCCGGCGCGTTCGCCTACTGGCCGGGGAACGCGCGGCCCTCGGTCTGGGCCAGCAACTACGCCGGCCACTTCGCCCTCGAGGCGCGCTCGGCCGGGTACCACGTCCCGGAGCCGCTGATGAGCCGCTGGCTGAGCTTTCAGCGAAGGCGCGCGCTCTCGGTGCAGGACAACCTGCTCGAGAGGATCTACCGCGTCTACCTGCTGTCACTGGCCGGAGAGCCTGACCGCGGCGCCCTCAATCTCATCTTCGAGAGCGCTTCCATGGAGCTCTCAGATACGCAGAAGTGGCTGCTGGCCGCGGCCATCCGGCTCGCGGGCGAGGAAAATCGGGCGCTCGGACTGATCAGGGATGCCGGTCTCGAGGTCAGGGATTACCAGGAGTCGGGCGGCACTTACGGATCGGCGCTGCGCGACAAGGCCATGATCCTGAGCGCGGCGCTGCACCTTTCGCGTCCCGAGATCGCCGACCGCCTGGCGCGCGAGCTCTCGGAGGCGCTCTCGTCCTCCAGCTGGATCTCGACCCAGACCTGCGGCTACATGCTGCTGGCCCTGGGACAGTACTACAAATCGCTCGAAAAAACGGGGGACGCGCCCCCGCGGCTGCGCGGCCGGATCCGGCTGCCGGGCGAAGAGGAGCGCGAGTTCGACAGCGCGGCGCCGGGACTTTTTTTCGAGCTCGACCGCGGCTTCGGTGAAACAATGAGCGTTTGTCTCGACCCGGGCGGCTCGATCGAGCGCGCCTTTCTCACCCTGAACTGGGACGGCGTGCCGCTGCACGGCGCCCCATCTGGCGATGGGGGGCCACCGGATGGTGGGGTTGCGGATTTGCGGCAGGGACTCGAGCTCGAGCGCGAGTGGCTCGACCAGGACGGCATGGCCGTGGATCCGGGCGCCCTGGCGCAGGGCAGCACCTTCTGGGGCCATTTCCGGGTAAAAAATCCGAACGAGCACGCCATTGAAGAGGTGGCGCTGGTGCAGCTGCTGCCCGCGGGCTGGGAGATCGACAACACCCGGGTCAGCGGCGGCAGCCGGCCGCCGTGGATGCGCAAGTGGGCTTTGAACCGTGAAGAGTATCTCGATATCCGCGACAACGGCGTCATGTGGTTTTTCGATCTGCCCGCGGCGGGCAGAGGGGAGGCGGCGCTCGATTTCGTTATCCGGATCAATGCCGTGACCGTCGGCGACTTTACACTGCCTCCGGTTGTGGCCGAAGCGATGTACAACCATTCGTTCGCCGCGCGCCGCGCCGGCCGGGCCGTGAGCGTGAAACGGCGCTAGGACATGCGGTTTTTGCCCGACAAGGCGATGCGGCGGTTACCGCACTTTTTGGACTCGATCGGACGCCCCCGCGGCGCGGCTGCAGGTGCGTTGCGCTGCGTCCCGCTGCGGCATTACACCCTTCTGGCACTGATGGCAATCGCCGTCCCGCTCGCCCTGCTGCTGCCGCTGCGCCGGCCGCTGTTCCCGGACGATTACAGCACAGTGGTGTGCGACCGCCGGGACCGGCCGCTGCGCATTTTCCTCAACCGGCAGCAGCAGTGGTGCCTGCCGCCGGAGCCGGGCGCGGCTGTGCCGGAAAAGCTGCGCCGCGCCGTGCTCTGCTACGAGGACCGCTTCTTCTACCTTCATCCGGGCATCAATCCCGTTGCCCTGATCCGCGCCGCCTGGCTCAACGCGCGCTGCGGCCGCATTGTCAGCGGCGCCAGCACCCTCACCATGCAGGTGGCGCGCATGGCGCGGCCGGGTCCCCGTACCCTGGCCCACAAGACGGCCGAGATGTGGCTGGCGCTGCGCATCGAGCTCAGCCGCAGCAAGGATCAGATACTGCGTCTCTACCTCGATCACGCGCCCTACGGCGGCAACATCGTCGGCGTGCGCGCCGCCTGCCTGCGCTATTACGGCAAGAGACCGGAGCAGCTGACCTGGGGCGAAGCCGCGACCCTGGCCGTGATCCCCAGGGCGCCCGGCCGGGTTTCGCCGCTGGCCGGCCGGGACCGGCTGCGGGCTCGGCGCGACCGGCTGCTCGAGCGGCTGTGCAAGCGCGGCGTCATCCCGGAAGATATCAGGAACAGCGCCCGGCTCGAGCCCCTGCCCAAACGTCCGGTTGCCCTGCCCATGCTCGCCCCGCATCTGGCGCGGAGTCTGCGCGGCGGTAAGGGGGCCGTTGTCCGCACCACCCTTGACGCGGATCTGCAGCGCCGGATCGAACAGCTGCTCGCCCATCATGTCCGCGAGCTCGGGAATCTCGGCATAGAGAACGGCGCCGTGCTGGTGGCCGAGACCAACAACGGCGCGGTGCGCGCCTACGCCGGATCGCACGATTTTTTCGATTCCGATGCCGCCGGCCAGGTGGACGGCGTCCGCGCGCCGCGTTCGTCCGGCAGCCTGCTCAAGCCCTTTCTCTACGCCCTGTGCATGGATGACGGCCTGCTGCTGCCCTCGACCCGGATAAAGGACGTGCCCACCCGTTATCCCGCGTTCGATGCGGTCAATGCCGATCGCGGTTACCGGGGACTTGTCACCGTGCGGGAGGCGCTGATCCGCTCCCTGAACGTGCCCGCGGTCCGCACCCTGGATCGTTACGGCGTGTTCCGCTTCGCCACCTTCTGCCGTGAGGCGGGCATGTCCACCCTGTTCCGTCCCGCTGACGATTACGGGCTCACTCTGGTGCTCGGAGGCGCAGAGACCACGCTTTGGGACATGGCCAGGCTTTATCGGGGACTGGGACGCGGCGGCCGCTTCGATCCGCTGCATCTGCTCAGGGACTCTGACGCGGCCGGCGAGAGTCCCCGGCTGATCAGTCCGGGAGCCTGCTATCTCGTTCTCGATGTGCTCAGGGACGTCGAGCGGCCCGGGATCGAGTTTTTCTGGACCCGGTATTCGGACGCCCGGCCCATGGCCTGGAAGACGGGCACAAGTTTCGGGCAGCGGGACGCCTGGGCCGTGGGCGTGACCCCGCAGTGGACCATTGCGGTCTGGATCGGCAATTTCGACGGCCGCGGCAACGCCAACCTGGCCGGCGCTCGATGCGCCGGGCCTCTGCTGTTCGACTTGTTCGCCGCGCTGCCGCGGGATCCTGAAAGACAGTGGTTCCGCTGCCCGGAGGCCGGCCTCAGAGAGATCGAGCTGTGCCGCGAGACCGGCTACCGCGCCGGCCCCTTCTGCGGACAGACCGAGACCGCGCTCGCGCCGGCACGAATGGCTCCCCTGGCGGTCTGTCCCTATCACCGAGAGATCGTGGTCGATCGTGAAGGGCGCATGGAGGTCTGTTCGCTGTGCTGGGAACCGGGAAACCACAATACCGCGCACCGGCTGATCTATCCGCCGGACGTGGTCCAGTTGCTGCGCGCGCAGGGCCGTAGCGTCGAATCCGCGCCGCCTCACAATCCGCTTTGCCCGGCCCTGCCGCCGTTTCGCAGCGTCGAGATCCTCTACCCGCCGGCCGGCGCCAGCCTTTGGACGCCGAGGGACTACGACGGCCTGTGGCAAAAGGTGATGCTGCGCGCCGCCCATTGCCATTCCGGGCGCGCGATATACTGGTACCTGGACCGGCGTTACCTCGGCTGCACCCGCGGCCGCCACGTCCGCGCCGTTGAGCTCGAGTGCGGCGAGCACGTGCTCGAGATCGTGGACGAACAGGGACTGCGCGACCGGCGCTGTTTCACCGTGTCGCGCTCCCCGTCGGGCTGACGAGAGATCGGTCGCCGCGAATAGACCAGCCGCGAACCCGTCCGGTGCGCCTGGCCATCCCCCTCTCGCCGGCTTTGCCTGATATTGAAGTTGATTTTTTCGATTTTTTTCTTTTCATTGATGAACTATAGTTTATGATAGACAAACCCTTTACCATGCGACCTCATCGGTTAGGATTTCACCCCCATGACGCTCCGCGAACCGTCTGCCGCCCGTTTGATAATCCTGTTCGCCCTGCTGAGCTGCACTGCGGCAGGCCGAATTCACGCCAGATCCATCGGCTCCGAAGATGTGATGCCCGAGGCTGTGGGCAAAGTGCTGCGCGCGCAGCACACCCGCGGCGCTTTGATCAAGATCGACGGCTTTTTGAACGAGCGGGTCTGGAACCGGGCCGAGGAGTATTATGATTTCGCCCAGTCCGAGCCCGAATACGGTTTCGCGCCCTCGGAACAGACCGAGGTCAAGATCCTGTACGACAACGAGGCGGTCTATATCGGCGTGCAGGCGTTCGATTCGCGGCCGGACCTGATCACCGGACTCTTGACCCGGCGCGACGAATTTTCAGATTCGGACTGGATCACGGTCTATATCGACAGCCGCCACGACCGGCAGTCGGCCTACGGATTTTCGGTCAATCCCTACGGTGTCAAGGTCGATTATTTCTATTTCAGCGACGTGCGCATGGACCGCTCCTGGGACGCGGTCTGGCAGGCTGAGGCGCGGATCGACTCGATGGGGTGGACGGTCGAGTTCAAGATCCCCTATTCCGCGCTTCGTTTTTCCCCGGATAAGAAGCTGGTCTGGGGTTTCAACATGCGGCGCGTGATCAAGCGCAAACAGGAGCGCGACTACTGGGTGCTGCGGCCGCGCGGCGCCTCCGGATTCGTCTCCCGCTTCGGCCAGCTGGTCGGCATCGGCGACATCGACCCGCCGCGCCGCTTTGAAATCCTGCCTTACGTCGTCGGCCGCCGCACCACCGAGCCCGCGGATCCGGTGAAAAATCCGGACGGCCTCTCCACTTACCAGGGTCTGGGCAGCGATTTCAAGATCGGTCTCGGGCCGGCCATCACCCTCGATGCCGCCGTCAATCCCGATTTCGGCCAGGTCGAGGACGATCCCGCGGTCCTCAACCTGTCGGTCTATGAGACTTTCTTTCCCGAGCGGCGGCCGTTTTTTCTCGAGGGAGCGAACATTTTCGACACCCCGTTCATGCTGTTCCATTCGCGCCGCATCGGCCGGCGTCCGGGCCGTTACAGCATCGGTGAGGATGACGAGGAGGTCGACCGCCCCGATTTTTCCACCATTCTCGGCGCGGCCAAAGTGAGCGGGCGCACGGACAACGGCACCGCCTTCGGCGTGCTCGACGCGGTCACGGACCGCGAATTCGCCGAAGTCGATTCCATAATTGAGGACGGTGACGGGACCGGGTACCGCATCCGGCGCCAGCGTCTGATCGAGCCGCGCAGTAACTATTTCGTCGGCCGGGTGCGCCAGGATCTGCTGCGCGGCGGTTCCTACATCGGCGCCATGGCCACGGCGCTCAACCGCAGGCACGACGACGCCGCATACACCGGGGGGGTGGACTGGCAGCTCCGCACCTACAACAACGCCTACAGCGTCAGCGGCCAGCTGGCGCTCAGCCGTGTCGAGGAGAACGAGAACCCGGACGGCTATGCCGCGGTCCTTTCCCTGGACAAACGAGGCGGACGGCTGTTCCGCACCGGCCTGGATTTCGAATATATCTCCACGCATTTCGATCCCAACGACCTCGGTTTTCTGCGCCGCAACGACCGCATCGACCTGTCGAGTTACCTTCGCCTGCTGCAGCTCGATCCGTGGTCGATTTTTCAAAGCTCGGACCAGAGCATCTACTACCGCTACGCCTGGAATACAGCCGGACTGGTGACGCAGCGTTCGCTGGGACTGTACACCAATTTCTACTTTCGCAATTTCTACCGCCTCGATCTCGATTGCTACAGGAGTTTTTCCGACTATGACGATCTGGAGACCCGCGGCGGCCCGGTGATCCGCGATCCCGCGGGATACGGCGCTTCCCTGCGCCTGGTCAGCGACGACCGCCACGCGGTGCAGTTCCATTTGCGCGGGGGACTCGGGTCCGGCGATTCGGGCAGCTGGAGCCGCTACCTCACGGTGGACATGTCGGTCAAACCGCTGTCCAATGTCTGGTTCAGCATCAATCCGCGCTTCGTCCGCTCCTATTCCAACTCGCAGTGGGTGGAAAACGTGGATGACGACGATGACGGCATCGAGGATCATTTCGTCTTCGGCGAGCTCGACCGCAACACCTTTGATCTGGAGCTGCGCACCAACATCACTCTGACCCGGGATCTGAGCATTCAATTTTTCATGCAGCCTTACATCTCCGCCGGACGCTACAACGCCTTCAAGGAGCTCGCCGAGCCGGGCACTTACTCGTTCGAGACCTACCTTTTCGAAAATCCTGATTTCGATTTCAATGTCAAGAGCCTGAAGAGCAATGCCGTGCTGCGCTGGGAGTACCTGCCGGGCAGCACCCTGTTCCTGGTCTGGACCCAGTCGCGCGACGACGACGCCTATGCCGGCGATTTTGATCTGGGACGCGATTTCA
>Ga0272442_10008106_pt1 | contig 13420 bp, 12 predicted proteins | sample SSMForm2O_FD_200262 | JGI IMG/M metagenome (GOLD analysis project Ga0272442, IMG submission 200262) | Marine sediment archaeal communities from Little Sippewissett salt marsh, Falmouth, MA, United States - SSM-Form-2O | ecosystem: Environmental > Aquatic > Marine > Wetlands > Sediment ...
CGTCGCTGGAAATCCAGGTCACCTGCTATGGCGGCAGGCCTTACAGATCATATCTGGACTATTGAAGAGCTTATGAAGACTGTCGTAGTTCCTAATCGCATCAACTCAAAATAGGGAGACTACCCATTTTTCTGGCTTGAGTTAATTCTTTTTCTGATGTACTGTTTACATCATATACACAATATATCTTATCGACATCAAAATCTGGTTTTATTTTTATTGCATATCGTATAAGCGAAATTGGGTCAGAACCTCTCCCTCTTCGAATTTCAACCTTGATGTGGCTATTCATTTTTTTAAAATTTCTAAAATAAAGCTTTTCGGTTTGTTCGCTATTTAGTATTATTAATACTGTTTTCTTCTGGTGTCTATGATTTCCTCGTCTTTTAATGTCGTTTAGATTAAATGAACGCAAGGGTATTACCTCAGTCTAATATCGGAATGGCCCCATATCTTCCTGATAGATATCCTTTTTCAATGTTTTCTCCCTTTCTAGCTTTGTATTCAAATGCCGAGCGAAGGTCTGTACTTTGGTCGCTTTTCTTTTCGGTAAACCAAATTTGGTCGCGTCTTAACGTATCTTGGCGCAACAGGGCCGTACTATGCGTAGTAAATATTAGTTGTGCTCCATTTCTATTGTATTTGCTGCTATTGAAAATCTTTAGTAGATTTCGGATTAATTCTGGGTGAAGACTAGTCTCAAGTTCGTCCATTATCAATAATTTCCCTTTCGATAGCACGTCTATGAACTGGCCAGCTATGTTAAACATTTTTTGGGTTCCGCCGGCCTCATCCGATAAATTAAAATCTACTTTGATTTGTTCTCCGCTAGCATCTAATCCAATATGTGTTGTTTTTACAACGTGGCTTTCTTCATCGATCAAAAGATCCCGCACATCTTGAGGCCAGCCTTTTGCAAAATCATCACTTAAATCCCGTTTAGTAACATTTAATGCCATAATCCCATTGTCAGCTTTCTTGACTAAATTAATTATATCATTTTTTATATCTGTATTTTTCATTAGAGCTTTTTTTGTATATATGCCGGACGAGAATTTGAGATATATATCTTGCTCTATTATTATAATAGCTTCACCTAAATGTTTAACAACCTTAGAAGTCAGTTCGTAATTTAAGTTGGCAGACTTCGAAATATAAAGAGTATTGTCAGGGGTATTTACTGCAATATCCTTTTGCCTTCCGACATCTTTGGTAAATTTATACTCGTCGACGTTTGTTCTATCGAATATAATAGACATGCGGCCCTTGGGGTAGTAATATAGATATTCTTCATATACACGAATTTGATCCAGGGCGACACCATATATATATTTTATGTCATCTACTGTGAAAATAATTTCGAATTTTGACGGTTTATCCTTATAGGCAGCGTCCAACCTGAATGGTGTTATTTGTATAAAGTCGTCTGGTTGATACAAATGTGATGTTCTTATTTGACGAATTATGAACGAGATTGCTCTTAATATGTTAGTCTTCCCAGATGCATTCGAACCATATATAGCAGCAGATTTTAATAAATTGATTTTATTAAAATTTATTATAGTATCCTCTAGAGATTTATCCTTGGACGCGACCATGCTCAACGTGACTTTATCCTTAATCGATAAGAAATTCTCAACGCTGAATTGTAGCAACATCTATATGCAACCTTGCTTAATTTATCTGGCTAGTTGTTTAGAGCTGTTTTTTGCGAATTTTCTGCGAAATTTGCGATTTAACACCAGCAAAGTAATTACCAATCAAGCATATATAATTGTTGCGGTGCAAATCACAATCTAAGTTTTCTCCTTTAACCACAGCCTTATCGTCTCTTCAATTGCTACCTTGATGTTTCCCTTTTTCATCCCTAACCGGAACGAATATGGCTGGAATAGGTATCGAGGAAGAGAATAAATGGGATGGGCTGCTGAGGAGGAGTCTAGCAACCCCATTGAAAGATATTGGAAATCTACATCAGGTCTAACTCTTTCAAATCGCTTTCTATTTCCTCAAATCGCGCTCCCAAGTTCACATCCATCCCATTTAGTCGGGTTACGAGTGCCCTATTATCACGTGGAATTTTGCCGTTTTTCGAAACAGCAGCTCGCGTATAAACAGGCAATTGCCTCTCAAATGACCTACCGTTGCTATATGGAAATTCACTAAGATCGTGAATCGAATCCGTCAAGTCATTTATTCCCTGTCTAGTCGCGATTTGATCTTTGTCACGTTCGCTTTTCTGGGTTGCCCCCCCAATGAATCACAATAAGAGTGATGACCGTATTGATGGCGAGCAACGCCGTGTGATGGGCACCGATAAAATCACTCCAAAACACGTCACATTAAGACCTCCAATTGTGACGATCGCGCTGATGACGCCGAGCAATGTTATCCAAACCCAATAGATCTCTAATTTGGCGCGCACCCAAGAATACAAGCTCATAAGATCTTGTATACGACACTGGAGATATAAGCCCTTGTCCGATAAATGACTTGCATTTATTCATCCCAATGTCTATCATTCCCGAGTAACACGCCTTTAGGAAGTTAATCATAGTCACCACCGCGATTGCACCACCATACCTGCACCACCATCAGATGCAAAAGAACTCGCTCGAATTGAGTGGATCAGGTTAAAATCAAGTTAAAGGTCTTGGGGCTCTGCGGCGCGGTATGGTTCGCGCTGCCTGATCCCTCGTATCGACCCCCAGCAGGTCCAGGGTCAAGCTTTATCTATTTTGTCGGAGATCTCCTTGGCCATGGCTGGTTACACCCTCTCTGAGAAGATCTTCTCCAGAGCCTCGAAGAAGGAGGTGAGGGCTGGCGAGTTCGTCATGGCCGATATAGACAGGGCCATGGTCCACGACATCACCGGCCCCCTGGCGGTGAAGGGGTTTTATGAGATCGCAGGCGAGGATGCGATGGTATGGGACCCTTCCAAGATAGTGATACTCTTTGATCATCAGGTCCCGGCAGATAGCCTCGCTGCCGCCGAAAACCACATCATGCTCCGAAAGTTCGCAAAAGAGCAGGGGATCCTCAACTACGACATCTTCGAGGGGGTCTGCCACCAGGTGATGCCGGAGAAGGGGCACGCCCTCCCCGGCGACCTAATCGTCGGCTCTGACTCCCATACCTGCACCTACGGGGCCCTGGGGGCATTCTCGACCGGGATCGGGAGCACCGACATGGCCTCGGTCTTCGCCACCGGAAAGCTCTGGTTCATGGTCCCCGAGACCCTGCGGCTCAGAGCCGAGGGGAGGCTCTCCCGGCTCGTCACCTCCAAGGACGTGGTCCTGAGGATGATCGGCGACATCGGAGCCGACGGCGCCACCTACAAGGCCTGCGAGTTTGCGGGCTCTGCGGTCTCGAAGATGTCGGTCTCCGAGAGGATGACCATGACCAACATGGCCATCGAGATGGGCGGAAAGGCCGGCCTCGTCGACCCGGACGAGACGACCTACAGCTACATCAAGGAACGGGTGGAGGGGTTCGACGAGAAGAAGGTCCTCCACGGCGACGAGGACGCCTCCTTTGAAGAAAGGGTCTGGGAGGTCGACGACCTGGGGCCCCAGGTGGCCGTCCCCCACAACGTCGACAACGTCAAGCCCGTCGGCGATCTGGCTGGGACCAGGATCGATCAGGTTTTCCTCGGCTCCTGCACCAACGGGAGGTTTGAGGACCTACTCCTTGCAGCCCAGGTCATGAATGGCGAGCCCCTGGCCCGGGGCGTGCGGATGGTGGTCATCCCCGCCAGCAGGACTGAGTACATGAAGGTCCTCCGGGCCGGCCTCGTGGAGCAGTTTATGGACGCAGGCGCCACCGTCGAGTCTCCCTGCTGCGGCCCCTGCATGGGCGGAAGCTTTGGCCTCCTCGGCGATGGCGAGGTCTCCCTCTCCACCTCCAACCGGAACTTCCAGGGGAGGCAGGGAAGCCCCAAGGCCTTCGTCTACCTCTGCTCGCCCGCGACCGCGGCCGCCGGAGCCATCACCGGCGAGATCACCGATCCCAGAGAGATCTGACCTTGAAAGTCGCCTTCAAGCTCGGCTACCTCGGCGGCGGATATCACGGCTTTCAGCTCCAGCCCGACGTACTGACCGTCCAGTCCGTGGTCAGAGAGGCCCTCCGGGGCCTGGCCTTAAACGACGGGAGCTTCTGCTACGCCGGGAGGACCGACCGGGGAGTCAACGCCCTCGGCCAGGTGATCGACTTCTTCATCGATCCCGGAAAGGTGGACCTTGCGGTCCCAAGGGTGGTCAACAGCAGGCTTCCTCCCGACGTCTGGGCCTGGGCCTGGGCGGAGGTTCCCGAAAACTTCAGCGCCCGCCACGCCGCCCTCTGGCGCGAGTACAGGTACATTCTTCCCAAGGACGGCCTCGACCTGGACCTGATGCGGGAAGCTGCCTGCGAGCTTCTAGGAGTCCACGACTTTCGAAACCTCTCCTCGGAGAAGATAAGGCCCACCACCCGAAATTTGATGAGGCTCGACATCTCAGAGCAGAACGGTTCGCTAATCCTAGACGTCAGGTCCGACGGCTTTCTCTGGAACATGGTGAGAAAGATCGCCTCCGTCCTGGAGATGGTGGGGTCTGGCCAGCGAGATCTGGACTGGGTTCGAGCCCTCCTCGATTCCCAGACGAACCAGGGCGTTGTCGCGGCCCCCGCTGAAGGCTTAATCCTGATGGACGTCGGCTATCGTGGCGTCGAGTGGACCGTCGAGCCCTACTCCATGAGGATGGCTCAGGAGAGGATGTCAAAAGTTTGGAGAAAAGAGATGGCCCTGGCGGAGGCCACGGGGATCCTGGCCAGGTCCATGTCCGTCTGAGGCGCTTTACAGTTACAGTTCGATGTTCAAAGGATTATCTCGATTCCCAGCTCTTCGGCCAGCTCCTTGTAGCGGTTGCGGATGGTGACCTCCGTCACCCCGGCGACGTCCGCCACCTCTCGCTGGGTTCTCCGATCCCCGCAGAGGATCGAGGCGATGTATATGGCCGCCGCAGCAACGCCCGTGGGGCCCCTGCCGCTGGTGAGCTCCTTTTCAGCCGCCTGCCGGAGTATCTCTATGCCCTTCGCCTGGACCTCGCCTTTGAGGGTGAGGCCGGAGCAGAAGCGGGGTATGTAATCTATGGGGCTTGTGGGCATCAGCTTGAGGGAGAGTTCCCTTGATACGAACCTGTAGGTTCTTCCGATCTCCTTTCTGCTGACCCTCGAGACCTCGGCGATCTCGTCGAGGGTTCTTGGAACGTTGCACTGTCTGCAGGCCGCATAAAGGGCCGCAGCGGCGACGCCTTCTATGCTTCTTCCCCTGATCAGGTTCTTGTCGACGGCCTTCCTGTAGATGACGGCGGCCGTCTCCCTCACGTTTCTTGAGAGGCCCAGGGCCGAGGCCATCCTATCCAGCTCGGACAGGGCGAAGGCGAGGTTTCTCTCAGTGGCGTTGCTGACCCTGATCCTCCTCTGCCACTTTCGGAGACGATAGAGCTGGGCCCTGTTCTTGGAGGAGATGGTCTTGCCGTAAGAGTCCCGGTTCCTCCAGTCTATCATGGTCGATAGGCCCTTGTCGTGGATGGTGTAGGTCATGGGTGCGCCTACCCTTGACCTCTTCATCCTCTGGTCGTGATCGAAGGCTCTCCACTCAGGTCCCTGGTCGATGAAGTTCTCGTCGATGACGAGACCGCAGTCGCTGCAGACCAGCTCTGCCCTCTCGTAGTCGTGGACCAGGGCGTGGCTGCCGCACTCTGGACACTCGACGATGAACTTCTCGAACTCGTCTACCTTCTCCTTCTCTCGCCTGAGCTTGATCTTCTCCTGGATCTTCTCTTTCTCAGACCGTTCGATCTCCCTAATCTTTTCTATTTCTTCCACTAAATCCGCGCTCCTCGAAATAGAGTTTCTTTCCCAGGTGAACTGCCGCATCGACGTTTCGATAAGGCTTGACGACGATGTAGGGGTGATCCGTTGGACCGAATATGTCAAAAACCCGGCCGATCCTGACTTTCTTGTGATCTACGACGACAGAATTGATCCTCGGAAGCTCTGCATTTTTTCCGCCAATTATCGGCTCTCCGCGCACAATCAACTTCTTTTGAACTAAATGCTGGGTGGTGCCCAACCTCTTCAATCGGTCACCTCACCCCATCCTGTTCGGTGCAATCATATATAAAGATTCCGCAAACATTTTATTTGATGATTTTCTGCTCCGGACTCAAAGTTTATCTCCTCGAAGAGACGTCCATAGCGGTTATGTTCGAAAGGCTTCCAACCGTCCCCACATCTCAGGAGCTGGTGGACCGGGCCTTCAGAAGGTCGACGAGGGCGTCTTCAGGCCAGAAAAAGGACGAATCGATGCTGATGACTGCCGGAAACATCCTCTCAGACAACCTGACAAACCTGGTCCGAAAGTACCCCTCCTTCATGAACATTCCGCCCTTCTACTACGACCTTGCCGACGCTGTGGTGGGGGTCGACGAGATGAGGATCCACCTATCCAGGGTCTCATGGGCTGGCTCTCAGATCAGGTCCATCACCAAAGAACACCTGGCGAAGATGAAGGGAACTGCAGACAGACCATCGGTTAGAAAGGCCGCTTTCGGTAGGATGGCCTCGGTGATGAAGTCGATCGAGCCGGACCTTCTATTCCTGAACGATGCCCGCCAGAAGCTGAGATTTATGCCAACTGTGGACCCGGACGTTCCCACCATCATCATCGCAGGATATCCGAACGTCGGCAAATCCAGCTTCATGATCGCCGTCACCGGAGCGAGGCCCGAGATCGCAAGCTACCCCTTCACCACGAAAGGGGTGGGTGTGGGCCACTTCGTCCGTGATCATCAGCGCTACCAGGTGGTGGACACTCCAGGACTTCTGGATCGACCCCTATCCCAGAGAAACGAGATCGAGCTTCAGGCGATTGCCGCCCTCCGTCACCTACGGGGCGTCGTTCTCTTCATCCTGGACCCGAGCGAGTACTGCGGCTTTTCCCTGGCTGACCAGATGAGACTTCTGGCCGACGTGAGGGGCTGGCTCAACCTCCCGGTGCTGGTGGTGGCGAACAAGATCGACCTCGTCGCCTACGAGGGCGCAGACATGACCATGTCCACATTGAGCGGCTCCGGGGTGGTAGAGGTCCTGGACCGGATGGTTGAGATGCTGGAAAAAGTCGGCGAAGAAATGGGCGAAGAAATGGGCGAAGAAATGGGCGAAGAAGGCGGACGGCATGAAAAATGAAAAAACTGAGGCTTTGTGAGGCTCCTTCGGGTCGTCGGCGAAGACGAGATGAGAGCTCGTTGTGGTTTGCCTTTCAACTTGACTCTTTGATGATGTAGTTGACCATCGCCGGAGAGAGCTTCGACTCCCAGGAGATCCTCGATGAGATCTCTTCGATGTTCAGCCCATCAGACCGCAGGTCGCTTATTCTTTTTATTATCTTGTCGTTGACGACGTAATATTCGTCGATGTCCTTTCTGTGGCCCCAGACGTCTCCTTCTATGATCTGGACCCCCTGCGTTTCCAGGAAAGTTCGACCGGTATTGGGCATGTTCTTGTAATACGAGGGCGGTACCTGTACGGCCCTCAGTCTTGGGCTGGACTGTAACAGTTTGAACATGTCGGTGCTGGAGGCCCTGAAAGCCAGGTGGACCGTCTGATCATTTCTCGTGAGGTCGTTAATATCTTCCTTGGAGCTTACTATCCTGATCTTCATCATGATCTACACCCAAATTATTATAATTCTATATCCAGACCTTTCCGGCAACTTGCCATCCAGCCCATTTGCCTCTTTGAGCCCCTTGGATCCTGATCGCAGGAGGAACTGCCGATTACAAACTATATTCAAAGGTCCAGATGACTTGACTGGAATGCTCGACTCGCTCAAGCCGCCATTTTCATCATGTACTTGACCATCGCAGGGGAGAGCTTGGATTCTCTGGAGACCCTTCCAGCGATCTCGTCGACGTTTATCCCCTCGGACTGGAGGTTGTTTATCCTCTCGATCACTTTGTCGTCGACGGTGTAGTATTCGTCGATGTCCTTTCGGTGCCCCCAGACGTCACCCTCGATGATCTCCACGCCCTGCATCTCCAAGAACATCTGTCCTGCGTGGGACATGGTCTTGTAATAGGAGGAGGGGACCTGGATCGCCCTGAGCCTTGGACAGGACTGGAGGAGCCTGAATATGTCCGTGTTGGACGCCCTGAAGGCCAAGTGTATCATCTGTTCGTTTCGGTTAAGCTCATCAATCTCTTTCTTAGAACTGACCACCCTGATTTTCATCATCACAGCACCTCTGTGATAAGACGTTATTGTTCCTCGCATATAAGTTTATTGCACTCTAACAGTTTTGCTCCATATTAGCAAAATAGCCGACGAGAGGTAAGGTGGAGCATCTTTTGACCTCTCGTCCCGGACATATGATTATATATCTGGATGAGATTGCATCAATTCGCCTGTTTTATATTGGATCTCGGCGCATTCGGTGGTTTTGTCTGAAGATGGGCGCCAACTCCGGATATATTATGGATATTTAAATGGCTTCGCGAAGGCCTGCCCAGGTCTGGTGCTCCGTTCGCTGGCGCCCTCCAGTTCTGTCCGATAGAGCCGTGGGTGAGCCTGAGGACGAGAAGCTCCTCGAAGAAGTACTTCTCTTTTGCCACCACCTCCACCGACAGCCCCTCTTTCCGGGCTTTCTTCACGACCTCCAGTGGGCCGCTGAGGCTTGAGACGAGGAGGAGGGCGCGCCCCCTTTCGGGCTCCAGGTGGTCGCTCACCATCTCCAGGAAGCGGTTTATCGTATCTCTGCCAGTTTTCCCGCCGTCGAAGGCGAAGTTGAGCCATCCCTTTAGGACCTCTTCCTCTCCGGTGGGAAGGTAGGGTGGGTTGAAGAGGACGAGATCGAACTTGGACCGGATGCCGCAGAAGAGGTCCGCCTGTACAGTGTCGATCCCAGCCCGTTGAATGATCTTCACAGAGTTGGGGTTGACGTCGGTGGCGAGGACATTTTTGGACAGCGAGACCAGCCTTTTCGATATCATCCCGTGGCCGCAACCCATCTCCAGGACGCGATCTTCGGGGCCCACCTCTTCCAGGGCGACTCTGAGGAGGAGGTGAGTGTCCTCGGCCGGCTCGTAAACGTCTTCCAGACCAACGTCCTCTGGGTCCTCGGCCGCTGAACTTTGGCAGCTGCTCTGGTGCTCCGGCCTTTTCTGACTCGCTTTTTTCGTCATGATCCGCCCTCGGTCTTCAAAAGCCACAGGTCCTCGCCCCCTGACCCTCTTGATTCCGTCCATCCCGTCACCGCCCATCCGCCGTCCTTGGTCGAGACGATCGATCTTCCCAGGTCGAAGCCCGAACCTCCGAAGGTCTTCTCCCAGACCTTCTCCCCGTCGGCGGCAACCTTGACCAGCCAGAGGTCCTGGTCTCCCCTGCCCTGAGATTCGGTGTATCCCACGACGATGAGGCCGCCCTCTTCCTTCAGGGCTGACCAGCCGCCGTCGTCGCCTGGTCCGCCGAAGGTCTTCTCCCAGACCTTCTCCCCTTCAAGATCGGTCCTGGCAAGCCAGAGGTCCCTTCCACCTGAGCCTTCGGACTCTGTTACGCCGCCAATGACGTAGCCGTCCTCCATCTCCAGGACGAAGTTCCCCCTATCGTCGCCACCTTTTCCAAAGGTCTTCTCCCAGACCCTCTCCCCGTCGGCGTCCGCCTTCAGCAGCCAGACATCCTTTCCGCCCGATCCGTATGATTCGGTGGTTCCAGCGGCGAGGTAGCCGTCTTCGGTCTCCAAGATCGAGGTTATGCCGTCGTTTTTGGAGCCGCCCATGGTCACTTCCCACTCTAGGTTCCCGTCGGAGTCGGTCTTCAAGATCCAGCCGTCAGAGCCGCCGGACCCGCGGGAGGTGGTCACTCCGGCCACGGCGTAGCCGCCGTCCTTCGTCTCCAGGACGGAGAGGTCCCAGTCGTCGCCCGTCCCCACGAAGGTCTTCTCCCACCTCTCGTAGCCGTCGGAGTAGGTCTTGACCAGCAAGAGGTCTTTTCCTCCTGAGCTCTCAGACTCGGTGACCCCCGTCATCAGGTAGCCGCCGTCCTTCGTCTCCAGGACTGCCCACCCCTCGTCATCGCCCGGCCCGCCGACGGTCCTCTCCCATTCCATCTCGCCCTCGGAATCGGTCTTGACCAGCCAGAGGTCTCTATCACCAGCTCCCTTCGAGGCGGTGTAGCCCGTGACGATGAGCCCAGCGTCTCTCGTCTCCTGGAGGGCAAGCCCGCGCTCGTCCTTCGCACCTCCAAAGGCCTCCTCCCATTCGAGGTCGGGGGCCTGGGCCAGGGCTGGAAGGTATAGGGCCGAGATGAGCAGGGCTGATCCGATCAAATATGCGATTATGGCCGTACTCTTTGGCATCGTCGACCCTTCTCTCTCAAAGTCTGTGGATCCTATCATGATCAGAGCCTAAAGGTATCGGTCAAAGGCCACGAATATGATCAGGATCAAAACCGGTAGAGCCCATAAGAACGACCCCTTCTCGGGAACTCCGCCTTCTGATTCATCGTCGCCGCCTTCGTCTCCGCTGCCGTTCTCTTCCTGGAGGGATCCGTTATCTTCGATCCCGGCAGAGGCCGGATCGTCCATCTCTTCGTCCTCGACCGTTATCCGCAGGCGGGAGGATTCCAGGGTGCAGGCGGTTCCGTCGTCGTCCCGGTAACAGACGCTGGTGGGTGAGATCTCGAAGCTGCCGGCCTCGGGGCATGATATGGTGTATTCCAAAACAGTCGTCTCCCCCGGCAGGAGGAGCTGGGAGAGCTCCGTCTCTCCGGAGGTGAGCCGAGCCCAGGCGGGAACCGTCTCCTCCACCGAGGCTTTCGTCCTCCGGTTGCCGACGTTCGTCGCCGTCAAAGTCACCGTCACCTCTTCGCCCGTCTTGATCCTTCTGGCGGAAACCTCTTTTTCGACCTCCACCAGGGGACCGATTACGTCCACGACGGGGCTTGTCGATGTGACCTTGTAGACCTTACCGTCGATGGAGTAGGCTGCCTCTGCTGGCGGAAGGATCTGTCCTTCCCCGGGCTTTTTTGCGCTGATGGAGTAGCTGGCGGTCTGTGTGCTCCCCGGGGGGATAGTCATCTTCCAGTTCAGGGCGGTGTCTGCCTGAAAGTCTCGGCCAGCCGAGTCGGTTAACTCCACCCCGACTGTCCTGTCTCCGCCGTTGCTGAGGGTGAGGCGGACGAAGCTCTTCTTTCCGAACTTGATCGAATCTTCTGTATATTTGTGAACCTTGAGCGGTCCGAAGAGGTCAAAGCTCGTCCCGCCCCAGGATTCGTGAGGATCACCTTCGGAGTCAAGGTATCGGGCGTGGGCTTTGACCAAGACTTCTTCGGGGCCGGGAACCGATGGCACCTTGAACCTCTCCGTGATCAGGTCGATCTCTTCCGTTTCCGGGTCATCGTCCCAGCTCTCGCCGGGAGCAAGGGTCGATCTAGAATACTTTGATTGGAAGACGGCCGGTTCCGAAGTCAACTCGATCGTCACCTCCTCCGCCTCTGCCACTCCCTCGTTCTCTATCTCCATCTCAAGCTTGGCCCAATCTCCGGATTCGTAGGCGTCCTCGTCTGAGATCACCCGGACCCGAAGCTCGGGAAATGCGCGGAGGAGGAGGACGACTTCGGCGCGGGGCTCGACCGACTCGTCCAGCTGGTAGTCTCTCACCCTGACCTCCTCGACCACCACCATCACCTCGTCGTCGAGAGAGAAGCTATCGCCCGACTTCAGAGCTCTGGTGGCGATCAGCTCCTCATCCCTGTAAAGCTTCAGCATCACCATTCGAGGCGTCACGTCCTCGGGGGTGAAGTCCGCCGCCTCCAGGGAATATGCGCCGATCGAGAGGGTCTCTCCCCAGAGGAGTTCCCCTTCAACCCGGTCGCCCCACTCGACCGCCGTTCCGATCATCGATGCCAGGAGGAGATAGGCGAGGAGGGTCTTCATCGAATCAACGCCTGAAGAAGATTATGTAGATTGCGAGGATCGCTCCGACCGTCGAGAGGTACAGGGTCGCGCTTCCTGCATCGCGGCCTTCGTCCTCACCCCTCTCATTGGGCTTCGGCTCGTTTTTGTCGGATGTCACCTTCTCTTCCTGGCCTGTCTCTGATCTGTCAGCGGAGGCTTTGACCTCGACGGAGTCTGACCCCGTCTTCTCATCGCTCATTTCGATCTCGGATGATGGATCTTTCTCTTCAACGTCTTTCGTCGAGGTAGTCTTCGAGGTGGTCGCGGTCTTACTGGGGGTCGTTTTAGGGTTGGTCGTTTTGGAGGTGGTTGCCGTTGAAGCGGCCTTCTCCTCGCTTTCGAAGCTCATGCCCTGAGGGGCGTAGAAGGTGACCACATCAGTTCCATCGACCCTGACCGTCTTTCTCTTCTCGTACTCGATCTTCGTCTCCGGGTCCTGCCATCTCACCGCCAGCTCGTGGGTCCCCTCTTCGATGTCGAACTTGCCCAAGTCGGTGGTGCTCTCCTTTTTGGCGGTCTTCTGCTTTTCGTACTCGCCGTCTATGTACAGGTAGGCGTCGAGGTCTTCCTGGTTCTCGTTTCTGAGCATCACGTTGACCTCGAACTCCTCGGGCTCCTTGTTCTGGGTGGTGTAGAGGGTGACCGCCGTCTCATCCTCCAGCGTCGCTATCTGCTCCTCTTGGTGGGTCTTTTTGGTGTCGTCGTCCCACCAGGTGATCTTGAACCTGTGAGATCCCGCCTCAAGCTCGTAGTTGCCGAACTTTTTCTCCTTCTCCTTGGAGACGTCCTCGGTGCCCTTCAGCTCTGAGTCTATGAAGAGGGATACGCTCAGGGTGTCGTCGTCGTTGTTGAAGACGTAGACCACCGCCTCGGCCATCGTCGGCTCGGTCTCTTCATCTTCTTCTTCTTCTTCGCCCTTTTCAGTCTCCACTGAGGCGACCATCTCCGAAGAGTTCATCTTGACCGCCTCACCATCGTTTGAGATCGTCCCGAGGTCGGAGAAAGCCGATACATCTTCTGGTTCTGTCGATCCCGGTGTCGCCCCCTCTTCGGAAATCCCCTCTTCAGAGCTGGCAGCGAGCCCGAAAATCTCCTCTTGGGTCTTTGGTTGTGTGATCGCTGGCGCTTCATCGATCTCCCCGTATTGGTTCGCCACCAGGTCTCCGGCCCCCAGATGGGATGCTGATAAAAGGATGATGAGCAAAGCTTGAGATAGGAGGGCCGTCACCGAGGCGATCCCATGACTAGAATGCTTCCGGTCCATATAGAACATCTGAGATTGAACTTTATCATTTATGAATTATACGTCTCCTCGGAAATAGGTAGTCTACCCTAATTAGGTTTATATATCATTTTTATCGATAGTATGTTCGGGGTAAGCAATGAAGGCAAATCGATTAGTTTTAGCTGGTTCGTTTTGCTGGAACA
>Ga0272442_10008107_pt1 | contig 13418 bp, 11 predicted proteins | sample SSMForm2O_FD_200262 | JGI IMG/M metagenome (GOLD analysis project Ga0272442, IMG submission 200262) | Marine sediment archaeal communities from Little Sippewissett salt marsh, Falmouth, MA, United States - SSM-Form-2O | ecosystem: Environmental > Aquatic > Marine > Wetlands > Sediment ...
CGCCAGCACAACATCCTCGCCCAGTTGGGCATCGACACGCAGCAGGCGTACGGCTACACGGTGCTGGAGCCGATCATCCAGCTGCGCAAGTCGGGCGTTCGGACGGTGGGCAAGGCGCTGGGGCTGCCGAAGGAGATCTACGCTCGCCCGCCGTTCCCGGGTCCGGCCCTGGCGGCGCGGGTGATCGGGGCCGTCACGCCCGAGCGCGTCGCGCTGGTCCGCGCGGCCACAACGATCGTCGAGGAAGAGCTCGCCGACTCCGGGGCGTTCCAGTACCTGGCCGTCCTCCACGAGGACCGCGTCACCGGCCTGCGGGACGGCAAGCGGGACTTCGGCTACCAGATCGAGGTCCGCTGCTGGGAGAGCACCGACGCCGTCACGGCCGAGCCGACCAACGTACCGTTCGCCACGCTCCGGAGAATCGCCGACCGCATTACCTCCGACGTGCCCGGCGTCGTCAGCGTGACGTACAACATCGCGACCAAGCCACCGTCGTGCATCGAGGCCGTCTAAGCAGGCCCCGGCCCCAAGAAACCTGAGAAAGTCCCGAACCTCGCGGAAGGGTGAACGACAAACCCGTCGCGAGCCCCTCGCGAATCGACCAGCAAGTGACCCAACGATGCGGAGAATGAGCCAAGACATCCCGAACGGGCCCCTGCCTGTGGCCCTGCCGGCCGGCGCCGGACGCGTCTGACGCGACCGGCCTCGACGCCCGTGGTGGGCGCCGCGCCAACATAAGCCCCGGGCCCGGCCCCGCGCCGAGCCCCAATGGGTGCGGTCTGTATGGCGATCCGAAAGGACCCTACACCGACAAGAGTAGCTCGCTCGACATGTTGATGTCGTCACGGGAGAGGCGCGCAGGTGTCTCTCCCTTTTTTTCCCGGCCGCGGGTGGCGGCCAGACCAGTGCCCGCAAACCAAAGGAGTGACGCGTGAGACGACCCAGAGGGTACTTGCTGCTACCGGTAGCCGGGGTCCTGGCGGCGTGGGCATGGTCGGCCGGCGCGGCCCGGGCCCAACTCCACAACGGCCCGTGCGACGACAACTGCATCCTCTGCCGGACCAAGCGGCAGCTCCACGAGTCCATCAGTTGGCTGAAGCTCGGGGCCGACCTGCGCTACCGGTTCTACCGCATGGACAACTGGAAGCTCGACAAGCATCACCCGGACCACGAGTTCCTCTTCCAGCGAGGCCGGGCCCGCGCCTGGGCGAAGATCACCCCGCTGGAAAACCTCGAGCTCAACGTCCGGATGATGGGCGAGCCACGCTACTGGTGCAAGCCGGACTCCAAGGAGACCTGGACGCACTGCGAGGCGTTCCTGGACCAACTCAACGTGCGGTGGACCCGGGCCCTGAACCTGCCGCTGACGGTGACGGCCGGGCGACAGGACTTCAAGCTCGACGAGGGCTGGCTCGTCCGCGACGGCACGCCGCTCGACGGCGGCCGAAGCACGTTCTTCGACGCCGTTCGCGGCACGTGGCAAGCCGACGCCATCGACACGACGATCGACCTGATGTACGTCCACAACCACGCGAACTCGTCCTGGCTGCACCGCCCGGCCAACGACGCCGACTTCGATATCGCCGAGCACGACGAGCAGGGCGCGATCGTTCACGTCACGAACCGGTCCCTCAAGGGCCACACCCTCGGGGCGTACTTCATCTACAAGAACGACGAGAAGGTCTCCCCCAGGGGCTGGGACGCGGACCTGTACACGTTCGGCCTGCGGGCCAAGGGCGCGATCGACGAGCACTGGAAGTACCGCGCGGAGATCGCCCCGCAGTTCGGGCACAAGAACGGCACGAAGGTCTGCGCCCTCGGCTCGAACAACGAGCTGGCCTACCACCTTAACGACGCGTGGAAGAACGTCCTCCGCACGCAGTACGAGTACCGCAGCGGCGACCCCCACACGCAGAACGGCGCGTTCGATATCCTTTGGGGGCGGTGGTACCAGGGCTCCAACCTGTGGCACTTCTACGTCGCCAAGCTCGAGGCCGTGATGGCCGCCCCGAGCAACTACCACCGCGTCTCCGTCGGCTGGAAGGCCAAGCCCGCCAAGAAGTGGTGGTTCGCGGCCGACTACCACCTGCTGTTCCGCGACCGCAACACGTTCTCGGGGCGGACGGGCTTCAGCGACAGCGGCTGCTTCCGCGGGCAACTGATCAGCAGCATCGTCGGTTTCGATCAGAACCAGCACGTCAAGCACCACGTGATGCTCGACCTTTTCTTTCCGGGCGACTACTACACCAGCGCTCGCAACGACGCGGCCTTCTTCCTGAAGTACCAGGTCATCTTCACCTGGTAGCCCCGGCCATGGAAAGGAGATCGGACATGAGATACGGATTGATCTTCGTGGCGGCGCTGCTGGTGTCGGCCGGCTGCGACAAGCCGTCCCAGCCGGCGGGTGGTGGCTCGGGCGCGCCGCCGGTGACGTTGACCATCGGGCACGTCGGGCACGACCACCACCTGGCGCTGTACGTGGCCGCCCTGGAGGGCCGGCGGTTCCTCAGGGACTACGGGCTGGGGCTCAAGGAGGTCAAGGCCCGGGCGGTCTACGACCTCATCGACGCCAACGAGACGGTGGCTCGTCTTCGCCTGGTGAAGGTGGGGGGCGGCTCGCGGATGCCGGCGGCGATGAGTCGCGGGGAGATCGAGATCGGCCTGGGGGGCACGCTGCCCGTCGCCAAGTTCGCCGACGCCGGCCAGCCGTTCAAGATTATCTGCCCCCTCCAGGCCGACGGCGACATGCTGGTGATGCGGACCGACTCGCCCGCGAGGGACTGGGCGACCTTCGTCGCGGCGGCGAAGGCCTCGGATAAGCCGCTGCGCATCGGCTACAAGGCCCCCGTCGCGGTCGCCAAGCTCATCTTCGAGCGGGCCCTGACGGCCGAGGGCATCCCCTACGGCTTCGACCAGGGCGGCAAGGTCCGGATCGTCCTCGTGAACTTCGGCTCCGAGAAGAGCCCCATCCCGCTGATGGAAAGCGGCTCGATCGACGGGTTCGTCATGAACCAGCCCGCCGTCGCCGTCGCCGTCGACAAAGGCCTGGGCAAGGCCGTCTGCGAACTCCGCGACCTGCCGCCGGCGGGAACCTGGCACGACCACCCCTGCTGCTGTGTCGCCGCCACGACCGAGACGCTCGCCCAGCACCCTCGGGCGATCAAGACGCTCCTGAAGGTCATCCTCCTGAGCACGCAGCTCATCCGGGCCGATGAGAAGCTCGCCATCCGCTCCGCCAGCCGGTGGACCAAGTACAGCGAGAAGGTCGAGGCCGCCTCGATCCCCACCATCACCTACGTCGCCGAGCCGACCGACGCCTGGCTGGCCGGCATGAGGACCTGGGCGAAGATGATGCGCGAGATCAAGCTGTTCAAGGGCAAGTACGCCAAGGCGACCGGCGAGGCGTTCGTCGCGGACGTCTGCGACCTGCGCCTCTGCCGGGCCGCCGCCACCGAACTCCGCCAGAAAGGACTGCTGAAGTAGACATGAAGCCCGTCCGGCTGATCCGCAAGGTGGCGCTCGGGGCGATCGTGCCCGCCGTCGTGCTGCTCGTTTGGCACGTCGCGGCCGAGAGCAGCGTCGTCGTGCCGTCCGTCGCGGCCGTGGGCGACGTGCTCGCGCATCCGTTCCGCGAGCCGCCTTCTCTGGACGCCACCAGCCTCGCCGACGGCGCGGCCGCCAGCGTTCTTCGCGTGGTCTGCGGGTTCGCCCTGGCCATCGCGACGGCCGTGCCGCTCGGCGTGCTGATGGGGCGCTGGCGAGCCGCCATGGACGCGCTGAGCCCCACCATCGCCGCCGCCATGGTCGTCAGCCCCATCGCCTGGATGCCGATCGCCATCATCGTCTTCGGGCTGTCGAGCCCGGCCACGGCGATGTACGGCGACGACGCCTGGCGCCACGGCGCGCTGGACGAGCTGCGGTTCGCGATCGTCGCGGTGGTGTGGTTCGGGGCGTTCATTCCGATCGTCATCAACACAGCCTCGGGCGTCGGGCACGTTCGCCACGCGCACGTCGAGGCCGCCCGCGTCCTCGGCGCGGGGCCGGGGCAGGTCCTGCGGAAGGTGGTCCTGCCGAGCGCGGCCCCGGCGATCGTCACGGGGCTTCGCCTCGGCGGCGGCATCGCCTGGCGGGTGATTATCGTCGCGGAGATCTTCCCCGGCACGCGCGGCGGGCTCGGGTACATGATCACCACGGCCCACGAGCAGGCCTCGTACGAATACGCCTTCGCCAGCGTGCTGGTCATCGGCGCGATCGGGCTGGCGCTCGACGGACTGCTCCGCCTGGCCGAGGCACGCGTCGGGCGATGGCGCCCGAGGGAGCGCTAGCCATGATCCGCTTCGAGAACGTCGGCAAGTGCTTCACCACGGCCGCGAGGGGCGAGGTCTGGGCCCTGCGGGACCTGAGCCTGACCTGCCCGGCGGGCGAGTTGACCTGCGTGGTCGGCCCGAGCGGGTGCGGCAAGACGACACTGCTTCGCATGGCGGCCGGCCTGGAGACCCCCACGGCGGGAGTCGTCCGCGTCGACGGGCAGAGCGTCGCCGGGCCCCCCGCGGACATCGGGCTCGTCAGCCAGGAGGGCGACCTGTTGCCCTGGCGGCGCGTCGGGCGAAACGTCGCGCTGGGCCTGGAGATCCGCCACATCCCCCGGCGAGTCCGCAAGGCGCGGGTGCTGAAGACGCTCGGGCGGCTCGGCCTGCCCGAGAACGTCGTCCGCAGCTTCCCCCACGAGCTGTCCGGCGGCATGCGTCAGCGCGTCGCACTGGCCCGCGCCCTGTGCCCCAACCCCCGCGTGCTGCTCATGGACGAGCCGTTCTCCAGCGTCGACGAGCCCACCCGCAACCGCCTCCAGGGCGAGCTGCTGGCGCTCTGGCAAGCCGACCGCCAGACCGTCCTGTACGTCACGCACAGTATCGAGGAGGCCGTCTTCCTCGCCGACCGCGTCGTCGTCATGACCTTCGGGCGCGTCGTCCAGACCATCGACGTCGCGCTGAGACGCCCGAGAGACCGCCTGGGCGAGGCCTTCGTCAAGGTCCTGCTGACCGTCCGCCGCGCCCTGGCCGAGCACGCCACCGCCACGGGCGAATCGAGGAGCGGCCAGTGAGCGACCCGCCGACTAGCGCGCTTGGCGCAGCCAGCCCGGCGGCGAGATAATACCGCGGCGACCGCGGCGGCCCTGGACGCCGCAAATGGGAGAGAACACCGTGCCCGACGCGAAACAGAACCTGCTGCGGAAGCTGCCCTCGGTGGACCGCCTGCTGGCCGGCGAGACGGTCGCGGGCTGGCTCGCCCGGCACCCCCGCCCGCTCGTGACCGACTGCCTGCGCGAGGCCCTGGGCGAGCTCCGCCGACAGATCCTGGCCGACGCCGCCGGGCGCTGCGGCGCCACCCACGTGACCGAGGCGTTCGTCCTGGGCCGGGCCGAGGCGCTGCTGGCCGACCGCACGCGCTCGCACGTCCGCCACGCCATCAACGCCACGGGCATCATCCTGCACACGGCGCTCGGGCGCGCGGTCTGGCCGGAGTGCGTCGTCGACGACATGATCGCCGGCCTCAAGGGCTACGTCACGCTCGCGATCGACCGCGAGACGGGCAAGCGGTCCGAGCGCCACCATCGCGTCGAGGGAATCCTGTGCGAGCTGACCGGCGCGGAGGCGGCCACTGTCGTCAACAACAACGCCGGCGCGACGCTGCTGGTCCTGGCGGCCCTGGCGGCCGGGCGAGAGACCATCGTCTCCCGCGGGCAGCTCATCGAGATCGGCGGGGCCTTTCGCCTGCCCGACGTGATGGCCCAGAGCGGCGCGACGATGGTCGAGGTCGGCACGACCAACCGCACGCACCTGCGCGACTACGAAGGCGCGATCACCGAACAGACGGCGATGATCTTCCGCGCCCACCCGAGCAACTACCGCATCCTGGGCTTCACGAAGCAGGTGCCGCTGGAGGCGTTGGTGGCCCTGGCGCACTCTCGCGGGCTGACGATGATCGACGACCTCGGCGCCGGGGCGCTGGTCGGCCTCGAACGGTTCGGCCTGCCCCACGAGCCGACGGTCCAGGAATCGCTCGCCGCCGGCGCCGACGTGGTGGTCTCCAGCACCGACAAGCTCATCGGCGCCAGCCAGGGCGGGCTGATCGTCGGGCGAGCCGAGGCCATCGAACGCGTTCGCACCCACCCGCTGGCCCGGGCGCTCCGCGCGGACAAGACCTGCCTGATGGCCCTCGAACGCACGCTGGCACTGTTCCGCGATCCCGATCTGCTCGTCCGCGAGCACCCGCTGTACCGCATGCTGGCGACCGCCCCCGACGTGCTGCGGACCCGAGCCGACGCCCTGGCCACAGCGATCGCCGAGGCCGCCCCGAAGGCCCGAATCGACGTCCTGCCCGGCGAGGGCTTTCTCGGCAGCGGCTCGCTACCCATGGAAAAGCTGCCCACCTTCGTCGTGGCCGTCACGCTGGACGCGCTCGACCCCGGCGAGTTGGCCCGACAACTGCGGCTCGACGACGCCTGCCTCTTCGCCCGCATCGACGCCGGGCGCGTCGTCCTGGACGTCCGCACGATGACCGACGAGCAGGTCCCCGTCGCGGCAGCCGCTATCGCGAGGGTCCACCCGTGACCGCGCCGCGGAAGAACATCATGCTCGGCACGGCCGGGCACGTCGACCATGGAAAGACCGCCCTGGTCAAGCTGCTCACCGGCTGCGACACCGACACGCTGGCGGCCGAGAAGCAGCGCGGGCTCACCATCGAGCTGGGCTTCGCCCCCTGCCAGATGGCCGACGAGCGAATCCTCGGTATCGTGGACGTGCCGGGGCACGTGGACTTCATCCGCAACATGGCCGCCGGGGCCCACGGGGTGGACGTGGTGATTCTCGTGGTGGCCGCCGACGACGGCGTCATGCCCCAGACGCGAGAGCACCTGGACATCCTCACGCTGATGGGCGTCCGCCACGGACTCGTCGCGCTGACGAAGATCGACCTGGTGGACGCCGAGATGCGCCGACTCGCCGCCGACGACGTTCGCGAGTTCGTCCGCGGCACGTTCCTCGACGGCGCACCGGTCTGCCCGATCTCCAACGTCACCGGCGAGGGCTTCGACGGTTTCTTCGCCGCAATGAACGCCGCCGCCGACGCGGCCGAGCCCCACGAGGTGACCGGCCTGTTCCGCCAGTGGGTCGAGCGCAGCTTCCTCGTGCGCGGGTTCGGAACGGTCGTCTCGGGCATCCCCACCAGCGGGCGGGTCCGCGTGGGCGACCGCCTGTCGCTCCTGCCCGGCGGGCAGGTCGGACGCGTGCGCGGCATGGAGGTCTACGGGCAACTGGCCGACGTCGGCCGGGCCGGCGAGTGCGTCGCGCTCAACCTCGCCGACGTCGACGTCGAACACCTCACCCGCGGAACCGTCCTCTGCGCGGGCGAGTGCTTCGAGCCCGTCACGATGGCCGAGGCCAACCTCCGCCTGCTCGACAGCGTCCCCCAGCCCCTCAAGGACTACACCGAGGCCCATCTTCACGTCGGGGCCGGCGAGGTCATGGCCCACCTGGCCCTGCTCGAAGGCGACCGCATCGCCCCGGGCACCCGCGGGCTGGTGCAGCTCCGCCTGCGCGAGCCGCTGGGCCTGGCCATCGGCGAGCGGTTCGTGCTCCGCGCAAGCCTCCCCGGACTCGCCGGCGGGCGCGTCACCACCATCGGCGGCGGGCGCATCCTCGATACGACCAACCTCCGCCTCCGTCGCAAGAGGCCCTGGACGCTCCAGCGACTCGGCGCCCGCCGCGACGCCATCGACTCGCCCCGCGACTTCTGCGCGCAGGTGCTCGCCGAGTCCGACACGCCCCTGTCGCCCGCCCAACTCGCCGGCCGAGCCCAATGGCCCGAAGACGAGGCCCGCAACCGCCTCGAAGCCCTCCACAAAGACGGCGCCGCCCGGAAGCTGCCCTCGGGGCTCTACGCCGCGGCCGGTAACGTCCGGGCCGCCGCCGAGGCCATCCGCGAGGCGATCGCCGAGTTCCACGACGCCAACCCCTCGCGCCTCGGCGCCGAGGGCGAGGCGATCCGCCAACGGCTCGGCGACCGCGGGCCCCTCTTCGACGCCGCCCTGGAAGACCTTATCGAGGCCGGCACGGTCCAACGCCACGCCGCCGTGCTCGCCCTCGCCGGACGGTCCGCGAAGATCTCCCCGGCCGACCGCGACCTGCTCGATCGCGTCGAGACGCTCCTGCGACAAGGCCACCTCGCGCCCCCGGGGCCCGAGAAGCTCGCCAAGGACCTCCGCCAGGAGCGCCCGCGCATCGACGAGATGATCCGCCTGCTGATCGACTCGGGCGCCGCCGTCCGGCTCGACGCGAAGGTCGTCCTGCACCGCGATGCCGTCGAGGCCGCCCGGCAGGTCGTCCTCGACCTGTTCAAGCGGTCGCCCAGCTTCGAGACCGTCCAGTTCCGCGACGCGCTCGGCGTCAGCCGCAAGTTCGCCGTGCCCCTGCTGGACTACTTCGACACCGTCCGCCTGACCGTTCGCGGCGGCAGCCGGCGGACCCCCGGCGCCGAGGCCCGGCGACTGGCCGAGCCGCCCGCGGGGGCAGACCCCGCCTGAGCCCGGAGGAATCCCCCGCTGCGGACCCTTGGCGGTCGGGGGGCGTGGCACTACAATCCTCGCGGCCATGCGAGAGTCCGCCGCGGCCCCTCGACGAAAGGAAGACGATGATGCGAGCCGAGTGGTTGTTGGTCTCTCCGCTGTCAACCGTCTTCGTGCAGGCGGCCGTGTACGCCCAGCCGGGCCGGTTCGCCAAGCGAACCCCGGGCGACGGCACGAGAGATGCTCGGCCATGCTCGTGGGCGAGAGACACTTCGCGAGCCTTCGTGGAGGCACCGAGCCGATCGAGATTCCCGCCGACCGGTACACGCTGAACAGCTACAGCCAGACCGTCGGCGAGGAAACGAAGTTCATGCTGAAGTAGCCCACCCCCGCGCGCGACCGAAGCCAACGGCGGGGCCAACCTGGCCGTAAGGAACCCGATATGACCAAGATTGACCTCGCCAAGCGACGCCGCGTGATGCAGCGCTCGATCAAGCTCGGACACTGTGTCTGCGACCCGCGAAAGCCCTGCCCCTGCGACGTGTTCAAGAGCGACGGCATCTGCCTCTGCGCCGGCGAGCGAGCCGAGCCCGTGCCCATCGAGCAGGTCCGCCTCACCCAACTGGTCCACAACGCCGGGTGCGCCTCGAAGATCGCTCCGACGGACCTCGAGAGCATCCTCGCGAGACTGCCCGCCATCGACGACCCGGCCGTGCTCTGCGGACTGCCCGCCGGCGACGACGCCGGTATCTACCGACTCGCCAACGGACAATGCCTCGTCCAGACCGTCGACGTCATGACGCCCTGCGTGGACGACCCCGAGACCTTCGGGCGGATCTGCGCGGCCAACTGCCTCTCCGACGTCTACGCCATGGGAGGCCGACCCCACACGGCCCTGAGCATCCTGGCGTTCCCGGCCGAGACGCTCCCCGGGCAGATCATGTACGAGATGCTCCGCGGCGCGATGGCGGTCTTCGCCGAGGCCGGCGTCGCCCTGATCGGCGGGCACAGCATCAAGGACGAGGAGATCAAGCTCGGCTTCGCGATCACGGGCACGATCGACGAGGCCGACGCCGTCGAGCACGGCGGCGCCCGCCCGGGCGACGTGGTCGTGCTGACCAAGCCGCTCGGCGTGGGCGTGCTGAACTTCGCCCGGCAGATTGGCCGGCCCGGCGGCGACCTGGCGGCGGCCCAGGAATCGATGGCCACTCTCAACGCCCCCGCCGCCGAGGCCATGAACGAAGTCGGCGTCTCCGCTTGCACCGACGTGACCGGCTTCGGGCTCTTCGGGCACCTCATCGCCATGTGCCGCCACTCCCACGTGACGGCCCAGATCTACGCCGACCGCTTGCCCGCCTTCGCCGGCGCGCGCGACGCGCTGGCCGACGGCGTCGTCCCCGGCGCGGTCGAGCGGAACAGCGAGTACGTCGCCGAGGACCTCGCCGTTGCCGACGGCGTCGACGAGGCCGACGTCTACCTCGGCTTCGACGCGCAAACGTCCGGCGGGCTCCTGCTGGCCGTGCCCGCCGACAAGCACGCGGCCTTGCTCGACGCCCTCACCCGACGCGGCGTCCAACCCACGACCGTCGGGCGGATCGTCGAGGAATCCGACGGCAAGATTCTCGTGACCCTCGCCGACCAGGACGCCGCGGCGGCACCGGTGCAAGAGATCGTCGATACACCCGGGGTGCCGGCCGGCGAGACCACCGAGGCCCCGCACGACGACGCCTGCTGCGGCACCCCCACGGACAACACGCCCTGCTGCGGCGCCGCCGCGCCGGCCCAGGCCGCGACGTCCTCCGCCGACAAGGCCCAAGACGCCTGGACCGCCTTGCTCCGCGCGACGGCCGAAGCCGGGGCACTCGACGGGAAGACCAAGGAGCTCATTACCTTCGCGCTCGTGATCCTCGCCCGCTGCGGGCCGTGCGTCCGGGTACACCACAAGCAGGCCACGCGCATGGGCATCACGCCCGAACAGCTCGCCGAGGCCCTGTGGTGTGCCATCTCCATCGGCGGCGCGCCCGTCAAGCTCTTCTACGAGGAGGCCCTCGCCGACGCCGACGCCGACGCCGACGCCGGCGGATCCTGCTGCGGCTCGCACTGACCGGCCGGCGATCGCGTGCCCGCCGGATTCCTGTTGCCGAGCCTGCCAGGCCTTGCTAGCATTGATGGGGCGTGGTCGCGGTCGTGTCCTGTTCGCCGCCGGGAGCCTTGGGAATGACGTGGATCTGGCCAACCAGACGGCTGGTCGTGCCCGCAGCCGCCTTGGCCCTGTCGTTTGCGGCCTCGGTCGCGCCGGCGGCGGAGGTGCCGGCGGCCGGCACGAAGGTCGTCATGACCCCCGCGAGGGGCTCGGGCGTCCTGAAGGTGGTCACGCCCGCCAAGGCCGTCCACGGGGGCAAGCTGTTCCGCATCACCGGCGCCAGCGGCCCGCTTGCCGTCGGCGGCAGCAGCGTACTGTTCGGCGTTCGCTACCTCCAGGCCACCAACGCGTTCTACGGGGCCATGGACCTCAACGGCAACGGCAAGCTCGACGCCAGGGAATACGTCAAGTTCAGCACATCGCGGTCGGCGACCTACAACGTCAAGATCGACGGCCAGGCCTACGCCATTCGGGTGGCCGACGTCCGCGTCGGCACGCGAGCCGGCGGCGGCATCACCATGGTCTACGGCGGCTACATTGTCCTGACGTACTTCCAGGGCAACTTCGCCGGCACGACGGTCCGCCTGTACGACGACAACGCCGACGGCAAGCTCACCCAGGACGGCCAAGACGCCATCTCGTTCGGCCGGTCCACCTTCGCCCTGCCGCTCGGAAAGGTCCACCAAATCGGCCAGCACCACTGGCAACTCGACGTCGCCGCCGACGGCTTGTCGATCACCTTCGCACCGGCCGGCGAACTCGAACTCGGGATCGTCGAGCTGCCCTACCGGCGCGGGCTGAAGGTCCTGGCATTGACCGACGACCAGGGCCGGTCCTACGACCTGCTCACCAGCGGGCGGACGGGCATCCCGGCCGGAAGCTACCACCTGCGATACGGCGTGCTGACCGCCGGGAAGCTCATGACCGTCATCGCGCCCACCGACGCCTGCCCCGCCTACGATATCCAGGCCGGCAAGATCAACACGCTACGGCTGGGCAAGCCGATCCGCGTGTCCTTCCGCGCAACGTACACGGGCGGCAACCTCAGGGTCAGCCCGCAAGTCCAGGTCTTCGGCGCCGGCGGAGAAGAGTATTCCTTCGACTTCAGCGGCGGCACGGGCCGGCCTCACGTGCTCCTCATGGCGGGGTCCAAGTTGCTCCAGGACATCCCCATGAAGTATGGCTGAGGCGGCGGGCTCTGCACGTACTCAGGGCGAGTACCTTCCAAGATGACACAGGACAGCGGGGCCGTTGGGCTTCGCGTTCAGGTCCCTGTTCTCGGCACGGTCAGCGGGACGCGATCACTGGCGGACATCGCGGCCAACAAGCCGTCCGCCCCGGCCGCGACCGAACCCGCCGTCGCCACGCGCGACATCGACGGCCCGGCCCCGACCGTCAAACCCGCGCCCGGCGTCGCCATCGCGCCGAAACCCAAGCATACCCCGCCCGCGCCCAAGCCGCCGGCGAATACGACCGAGCCCCCCAAGCCTGCCAAGCCCCCGGTCACAGCCGCCAACAACGAGGACCGCGCCAAACGACTCCTCCAACTCGCGGACAACTACCTCCACGCCGGCCTGAAGTCCTCCGCCATCGGCAAGCTCAAGGAAGTCATCCGAAAGTACCCCAAGACCAACGCCGCCGAAACGGCCGAGGACAAGCTCCTCAACCTCGGCGTCGAGTAGCTACGGAATCACCACGGTCTGCCCGTACGTCTCCAGCGGGATTGGCCCGGCGTTGTATACCAGATTGGCCGTGAACGTGCCGCGAATGCCCGGGCGCACTTGCCACAAGTGCGAGCACGTGCCGCCTCACCCATACCTCATGCGCCCGGTGTGTACGACGGCCCCGTCGCCGTCGACCACCGACACCGCCGGCACGTCCGGGCGCCGCCCGCCGGCCAGACGCACCGCGCGAAGCCGCTTGCCGCTGGCGTCCGCCAACTGCATCGAGAACGACACCCGCCGACCCCGTTGAACCGCCACCAGCCGCGCCTGGATCGGCGTGGCCAGTTGGCTCACCGAAACCCATCGTCGCGACGCCGTCAGCGCCTGCGCCTCCCGCGGCCCCAGGATGCCCCATGCCAGGAATCGCGGCACGGCCAGACCCAACGCGAGAATCCCCCCCACGCCCAACGCGACCCACAGCAGCCACGCGTAGCTTCGCGCCGGCGCCCGGCGGCTCACGACCGGCGAGAGCACCGGCACCACCGCCCCGCCGCAGTATCGGCACGACCGGCCCTGCGCGGCCGCTCCCGGCGGGATTAACGCCTGAAGCCCGCACTGTCCACAGCGGTAGTCCGTCATGGCCCATGCTCCGTGCCCCCGTTGGCCCTATCGGCCGGTGCGGCGAGGCCCTTGACATTGCCCCGGCCCGGCGATCGCATCACGGAGGCGAATGGGAATCGAACCCACCCGGGACTTTGTCGAGCCCCACACTGGTTTTGAAGACCAGGGGCGCCACCAGGCCGCCAGTCGCCTCCTTCTGCTGTCCATTCTATCGCGCCCATGCCGGCTCAATCAACCTGCCACCTTGGGCTTCCTCCGGGCCACCGAACAGCCGGTATACTGCACCGCCCTCGGCCCCCGCGTGCTTCTTCCCTGTTGCTTTGCTTCGTGGAGGGTTCCGCGTACTCCCTGGTTCCCTTGCCCCTGGAGTCTTCTTTGCCTGGGTTTTCTGAGCGTCTCAGCTCTGAGAAAGGGCCGCGGCGCCCAA
>Ga0272442_10008108_pt1 | contig 13417 bp, 7 predicted proteins | sample SSMForm2O_FD_200262 | JGI IMG/M metagenome (GOLD analysis project Ga0272442, IMG submission 200262) | Marine sediment archaeal communities from Little Sippewissett salt marsh, Falmouth, MA, United States - SSM-Form-2O | ecosystem: Environmental > Aquatic > Marine > Wetlands > Sediment ...
AGATACAGAACCAGTCCATCGCAGATTGATGGGGGATGTTTCGAATCAAGCCTTCAAAACAGGCGGGAATAAATAAAACGAGGGCTCCGACAGCCGCTGAATACGATACCGACGCGAGCGGAGAGAGCGTCTTCATGACGATTTTGCCGATGAGAGAGTAGGACATCCAGCAGAGGACACAGCCAAAAATGTACAGTTCCCCCCGCCCCAGACCTTCGTCAACAATCCGGCGGATATCCCCCTTCGAGACGACAATGATCGCCCCGCAGACCGAGAGAACAATCCCCAGAACATTGAGCCAGGTGATCTTTTCTTTCAGGAAGAGGACCGAGCCGATTGTGATGAATATCGGACACGTCGCAATAATAAGGGACGCGCGAGAGGCTTCGATCATCTTCAGTCCCTTGTAGAACATCACGTTGTACGCGGCGATGCCGATGAGCCCAAGCAGGATGACATAGAAAATTTGAAACGTCCTGAGCCGAGGAAGCCTGCCTTCGATCTTCCGGGTCAGCACGAGCAAAAACGTTGAAGCAATGGCGAAACGGAGGAAACTGATTGAATAAGGTCCGACGTTCTGGGCGACGAGCCGTCCGGCCACAAACGTGCCTCCCCAAAACAACGCCGTCAAAATCAGTTTCACATAGATTTTCATAAACTCGTCCAAAAGCCATTTTACAGCGTTGCATTCTGACGACTCCAACCTCCGCCGTCAATAGTATGCGTCGTCTTTGTGAAGAATTTATGTCACTATCTCCACGCCAAAAGTGAAGCACGAGGATTCTCCGTTGCTTTTCACCGAGCCAGTGGGTAAAAAGTAGAGAAACGATACCATCGATCTCAGGTAGGAAACGATCTATGAAAAAGAGTGTATTATCACGACGGGATTTCATTCGCGGATCATCACTTGCCGCCGCCGGAACGATTGTCGAGGCCATATCCGGCCGATCTTACTCAGCTCATCGGGACGTAGCCGCTGAAGGAGAATCAATTCAAGCGCTTATCCAAAAGGCCGGCAACGCCGATAGCGACAAGTCACGTTTGAATTATCTGAAAAAACTTCAAAATCAGCCGGGACTGAAAACATCCTTCAAAAATGATCTCACTAAACTCATCACTCAGATTGAGCGCTGGCTGCACGAAAAACGGCTGGATTATTTCGGTCGGGAAGTCAGAAAAAAAAAGGACTTTGATTTCGGGATTCTCGAAAGTTCCGCGCTTGATCCATTGACATGGCTGTATCGGGGAAGAATGGTCATCTGGTACGCGATGGAGTCCGGCAGCGTTTGGAGCATTCCGGAAAGACGACGCGAGTTCTTCGATATTGCCCGGGGATTTTTTGAAAAATACGCCGAGGCGTTTCCCAAAAACAAGATCGCCAAGATGTATCTCGGGCATCCCACAGGACCGTATAAGTACTACCAAGCGCCGCCGGAAGCGCCGGAATGGGCCGTGTTTCAGCGGGAAGGCCTTGAACGCTTGACGGACATCATCGAATGGTGGATCGACCACCGAATGCAGGACGATGGTCAGTACGGCGGCGGCTGGGGCGATGATTGCGAGATGTGGCGATGGTGGGTGCCGATCCTGATCGGATTCGACAGCCCGACAATCAGCCGGGCCCAGGCCCGCTTCTCCAAAGCACTCTTAGATCAACCCCACATGAGAAAAGGCTATACGACTAACATGTCGGACGTCGAGCATACGGCCGAGGATTCCGCCGATGTCATTACGCCCATGATGCACCTCGATCCGGACAACGACCTCTGGCGCCAACATGCCCTTCGTCTGGCCGAGTTCATGGAGTCCTTCTGGACCGGTCGAAACGAACGAGGATTCTTACAATTCAAGAGTACGTACTTTACCGCCGACCGAATCGACGCCAGCCCGGCGCGGGCGTGCGATACGGTCTATCATCCGCGTGCGGTTCAGCCGACGTTGCTGTACTGGCAGAGGACGGGCGATGAGCGGCTGACCCGTCTTTTCGCCGCCTGGATGGATACGTGGGTGGACGCCGCTTCGCGGGCCGAGCGCGGCAAACCCGCCGGGATTCTCCCGACGGCGATCCACTGGCCCGACGGTCGCGTCGGTGGCCTGGGACCGAATTGGTGGGATCCGAGGAACCACGGAGAAAACACCTTGTATCTGTTTCCCAGTGCGATGGGCCTGATGACGCACACGCTTCTGCTGACGTATCACATGACCGGGCGGGCGAAATACCTCGAGCCTATCCGCTCGATGGCGGAGATTCGTCTGAGATATCTTAACGCGCCGCCCGAAAACCCGCCGGCGGTCGGGACTGAAGCCTGGTGCGCATCCAAGCTGGGTGGACTGACGAGTGTCATCACCAAATACAGATTTCTAACCGGCAGCAGGAAATTCGATACGTTTCTGGCCAAACAAATGTCACCATACACACGTTTTATTCTGCGGGGTGATCGCAGTACCCTTGAATCAGACCTGCGGCAAAACGCCGAAGCCCTGCGGATCAACTTCGAAGGCTACACCAGCGAGGTGCGTTATACCGACCGTGTGTTGCGTTTCCCGACCTTATTCGCCGATAACGGAATTTTAGGCAAAGCGTTGGGAACGATCCATGCGCCGGACCCGTCGCTGCTCTACTCGATGGTCACGGGCGATCCGGGAGACGCCGGATATTTTCCATTGAACGCGGTCCGCTGGATCACGCCGCCTCGCGAGATCGCCGCACTGGTCACCGAATCCACAAAGAGCCAATTGTCAGCGGAACTGTTCCACTTCGGCGAGAACGAACGCGCCATGTCCGCCGAGTTTTATCTGCTCGATCCGGGCACATATCGAGCTTCACTCTCAACCCATAAGAACGGACTGTCAAAAACACTGAAAGAGTTTGAGCTCATTGTGAAAGATCGCAAGACATGTGTTTCTTTCATGTTGCCATCACGCCAGCTTTGCGTGCTGCTCATCCGTCGTTGTTAAAGCGAAAAAGTGAAATTGTGCTGTGGAGAGAAGGTAATGGTGATAATGATTTTAAAAAAGGCCCCTGCACAGGCAAGAACGAGTGTATTCCTTGAATTCGATTTACAATTGTAATGTCTGAAATACTCGCCTTCTGCCTCACAGGGGCTCTTCTTGCATTCGTCGTGACTCCTGATACTTTTGGTTTTGTTGTATTACGGTGCATCGGCAGAGTCTCTCATTTGTCTTGAGCTTTTCTTGAGCTCATCAGAGTGGTCGGTGACAACCGGTTCAACACAGGTAATCACGCGGAGTTTGAGAGATTCTCTCGCTCTTTTTCTACCGCCCAAAACTCCAGCTTAACAGCTTTGCCATTTTCTCTCAAACCAATGCCCCTTCCCGGCTTAACCCCGATAATGACAAACATCCCCACCAAAAATTTTTCTTACAAATTTTTCAAAGAGCAATATTTTTCCCTCTCGCACGAATATATCAATGAAGAATAAAGGATTGAGTTCCGGGTTGAAAGCCGACGTTGTTGGAGTCTGTTCTTGGGCGTGACTTCTTAGTTCCCGTTGGCCCTCGTCATCGTGCTGCTGAGAATCGCGTTAAGGAGCAGCCGGAACGTTCCGTGCGGCTGCCCGCGATGTTGCACTCTGAATCCCAACAGAATAATTTTCCCCTCGCCGAATCGTACCTCGACGATGGCCGGCTTATCGGCGATCAGGTCTTTGCCTCTGATCCACCCACTTTCGAGAAGGACCGTATCGGAATACCGGGCCACCACACGGGCCGGGAAACGCCTTTCCGGACTCCGCGCATCATTTTTCTTTTTCTCCGAGCCTTCCGTCAGCTCGAACGCCTGCGACTTCTTGAAATACCCGGAGATCCATTCGGGCGAGCCGTAACCGACCGGATGGTCCCGATCGACCCAGATACGCAGAATCGAGCCTGGACAGTAGAACTCCTTCGAGGATTTACCCGCAACGAGATTACGAACCGGAATGTTGAAATGCCTGATCGGCAGGTTGCAGGAGCCGTCGATACAGACAAGCGTTCCGCCCTCCCGGACGAAATTTTGAAGGGTGATGATGCCTTCGGATCCGATGCCGCCGGCATATTGCGGCTCGGTCGTATCGACGGCGCGCCCGTCAACGATGGAGCCTGAGCTGACGGACGGCAGAATCAGGCAATCGTACCGGCTCCTCAGATTGCCCGCCCGGATCTCAGCATTATGCATGGATACATAGTCGAATTCAAAATTATCCAACACCAGGCGGGTCCATCCTTCCGTCATGCTGGCCGTCCAGGGCTGATACAGCCCCACGCGGGGCGGCGAAATATCCCAAAGCGCCGCCTTGACCTGCGCATAGGATTTGGGGACGCCCGTCACGTCCGACGAAATCCCTTCGACGAGTTCCGGCAATTCCTCGGAGACCTCTTCGGTCTGGGGAATGAAAAAAGAGCCGGATGGGACCTCCGTGCCGGCCATGGCTTTCCAACGCGTCTGGAAGGGGATCACGTGAAAACGCATCCCCGCCTCGAACAGGCGGTTGGCCAATCGATAGTTGTCATTGACGCCGGCTCGCACCATGTAGCCGCGGGTCATGTCCGGCGATTCCGTCACCTCCCCCTGGGGGAGCGTCACGACGTCCAGCTTCGCGGCCCGAGCCTCAAACGGCCGGTTCACGCTGACCCGATGCACCCCCATTTGCAAAGGCAGCGTCCAGCCCGCCATGTCATACGGCGCCTCGGGCGGTCCGCCCGGATAAGCCGACCGATTCGGATACACCTGACGTTCCATCATATCGTTCAGATGAGCGCGATACGGCTGCGAGCAATAAAGAATATACGTCCCCTCCGGATACGGCACCCCGTCGGCGGAGAACGCCTCCTCGGCCCGATACACCTCGACGCCCGTGGCGTGCAGAACGGACAGCATCTCGATGACGGTTCGGGGATCGGACTGATCCGAAGGTACCAGCCATGCAAAAGGCGGCTCGGTTTTGCCCTTTTCAATGGCGTCGCGGGCCTGCTTGATCGTGTTGCTCTTAAACAAATCGTGGTATCTCGCCGCCAAGGTGAAAAGGCTCATGCAGGCGATCTTCTCGTAATCGACGATGTCCCGCAACCGCCACCATCCGCCCGGCCACGGCTCGGGAAAATTCGTCGCGATCGCATAATCCGGCATACCTCGCCGGCTTCCGCGCAGCTCGCTCTTGCGCTGGAAAACCGGCGAAGCAATCAATACGCTGGCGGCTTCGGTCAGGATGCCCGTGATGTTGTGGCGGTAGGCCACCGTGCGAAATCCGCCCTGCCACCAGTTGTCGTACATCGCACTGTTAAGGACGCCTTTCCTTCCCGCTCGCGTCAGGGCCGCCCCCATATGTCCCCCGATGATCAGCATCATATGGTCGTTCAGAGGATGGACGTTCGGATTCTTGGGATCGAAGAACGGCGGCACGAAGAACCGCGCGCCGGAATTGCCCATCTGGTGAATATCGTAAACGACGTTGGGCAGCCATTGCTTGTAGATGACCTGGGTAATCAGGCGGGTCTCCTTCAGGTTGAGCATAAACCAGTCCCGGTTCGTATCGTGGCCGGCGTAGGTGTGATACAGCCACGGCATCCCCGTGCCCTCCCAGGGCGTTCCGAGCGAGCGCTCGTACCAGTCGATGACCTTGTTCAGGCCGTCGGGATTGGCGCTGGGGATCAGAATGACGATGACCCGCTTGAGGATGTTCTCGATTTCGGGCGAGGTGCCCGTCGCCAGATCGTAAAGCAATTCCATCGCCATCTGGCTCGAGGCGATCTCCGTGGAATGGAGATTGCAATTCACCAGGACGACCACCTTTGCATTCGCTACGAGCTTACGCTGCTGTTGGGTATTCGTGATCAAGCGCGGATCGGCAATCTGTCTCTGATGCGCCATAGCCGTAAATAATTGTTTCGGCGACGCATCATCCGTGATGTCGGCGATGATCATATTCCGGCCTTCGGTCGTCCGTCCGATATGGCGGACGTTGACCCGCTCAGAATGCTTCGCCACGTGCTCGAAATAGTCCCGAATTTTCTCATACCGGGCCAGCTTGAAATCGGCTCCGACCTCGTGCCCGATCATCGCTTTGGGTGGTTGCACCGTGGCCGCACGGCCGTAACCGGCTATAACGCCACAAAGACACAAAGGCACAAAGAAAAACTGAATCAAGGTATCCCGTTTCATACTATGTCTCCAATAAAAAAAGATAATTCAAAAACTTAGTGTCTTAGTGTCTTTGTGGCAAGAGGAAATGCAATAAAAAAAGAAAACATCGAGAATCCCTGAGGGACTGCCCGATGTTTTCCGGAGGGGAGAAAAAATCGTTCTATGAACTTGCCGATCTTATCGACTTTGTTGCAACTGCACTTTAGTTAAAATACCTTTCCATTGATGATTTAATATCGTCTATGGACTATTGAAAAAATCGTAAAGACCTGGCATGACTGTCGTTAATTCATCTGTTCTGCGGAAGCCTCATGCGTGTAAGCAAATAGTCAATATTCTTTTGTCAATAGTCAATATTATTACGTTATCGGGCAATAAAGGTTCGGTTTTTTCCCTATGGTTGCAGATATTTCATATGAGCGGTAAACTACACAAGAGACGAGCTTATTGCGTGGTTGTTGAATATCTCGACGACACGGGAGCGCCTTGCCATGAAGTCTGACCGGGAACTCATAGAATTGGCGAATCAGGGTGATCCGGACGCCTTCGCGGCCCTATACAACCGGTACCGGGATTGGGTTTACCGGCTAGCCTGCCGATTCACGGGCAATCAGCAGGATGCGCTGGATGTTCTCCAGGAGACTTTTACCTACCTTTTAGGCAAATTTCCGGGTTTTGCGCTTACCGCCGCGATGACAACCTTTTTATATCCGACGGTCAAACATCTTTCGAGGACGATTCGTGCCAAGAAAAACCGGTTCACATCCGATAATGAGGTTTCGTGCGAATTGGTAGCAACCGGCTCAGAGGAGCCAACGGACCCTAGTCGCTCGGAACTGGCTACCGTTATCAGTATCTTATCGGATGAGTCGCGCGAGATTTTGCTGATGCGATTCGTGGATGATATGAGCCTTCAGGAGATTGCCACCGCACTCGATATCCCGATTGGCACCGTTAAGTCCAGGCTGCACCGTGCCTTGCGGACGCTGCGGGATGACCGCCGGACGCGAGATTATTTCCTTCCATAAGAAAAGAATCACGTTTGACGATGTTCAAGTTGAAACACGCTATCCCTTTGACGCTTGGGTGGCAGCCTCATCTCGACGTCGTTTATCGAGATAGGGATGGCGAACGGGAAAAACCATCCCCAAGCGACGCTTGAAGCTGCCACCCTTTCCAAGATTTTTTCCTCGAATAAGCAGATTTTCCATCAGCGGGCCAGAAAATCTTGGAAACCGGGAACCTTTTGGGTGCTTCGGATGCTTAATGTATTGGAGCTTTAATTATGACTGAAAGAATGCAACATTTTGACGAGAACCTGGATCTGCAAGTTTCCCCGAAACTTTCAAAAGATCTCAGCGCCCTTTTTGAACCCAAACATCCCGTGCCGCCGGAAGTCGATCGGGCAGTTTCCGACAAGATTCATAGACATCTTGTCGGGATCAAGCCTTTGGAAGGCAAACGCCGGCGATTCCACTGGGTGGCCCTTTGGAAGGTCGCCGCGGCGGCGGCCGTTGTCATTTTCGCTTTTAGTCTGGACCTTACGAAAAAGCCCGAGCCGTTGACAAATCGTTCTGTATTAACCGGAGCCCAAGCTACCGATATCGATCTCAACGGACGAGTGGATATCCTCGACGCCTTCACATTGGCTCGGCAGATCGAGAACGCTGACCATATCGCTACAAAATGGGATATGAACGGCGATGGTCTTGTGGATCATAGCGACGTGGATATCGTTGCTCTGGCCGCCGTCCGTCTGGAAAAGGGAGTCTTATAATGAGTAAGATTTTTATCATCATTCTCACCAGCGTCTCCGTGATGGTTCCCGTCCTGGCCCAGCAATCTGCCCAAGATGAACCGGTCGACGGGCCGAAAACTCGTTTTTCGCCCTTGCATATTGATATCGATTCCGGCCGCCAGTCTCTCGCGGCTTATCAATTCGAGCTCAAGGTCGTCACCGGGTGGATCAAAATCGTCGGTGTCGAAGGCGGCCGCCACAAAGCCTTCAAGGAGGCCCCGTATTACGACCCCGCCGCTTTAACGAAGGACCGAATTATCATCGCCGCCTTTAATACGGGACGCGATTTACCGACAAAGCGAACGCGAATCGCGACCGTTCATCTGCAAATCATCGGTGAGGTTGAGCCGGAGTACGAACTGAAGCTCATCGTCGCCGCCGATGAAGAGGGAAAAGAAATATCCGCCAAAATCTCATATGAAAAAGGAGAATCAAAGTGAAAAAGAAAGCCTTGATCGCCTCCATTCTTCTTGGCCTCATGATTGTGCTATTGGCCGGCTACTTTCTCGTGGGCTGCTCGACGATGAAAGATCGCCTGGCCCGAATATCAAAAGAGCAGGCGAACAAAGAAGTGGCTGCTTCCAACAAAGACGAAAGTCATCTTCCCGTTTCCAAGCTACACGTCACTGCACAGCCCACACCGGAAAAACTAAAAAGCCCGGCTGAGGCGCGTCATCAAAATATTGACGGCATTATTGCCGGCGTACCTGTGGACAGCCCCGAACAGGTTTTATTGCGGGAACGCGATCGTGTTATCTTCTCCGCTAAAAAGCCCGATTCAACAATGATGAGAGTGGACGTTGGCGATAAAACCGAACCGGAAGGCGAATCGGAAGAATCTCGCACTCGAATCCTAACCGACCATATGGCGGTTGTCGGTGACGGACGCGCACGGGAGCCTGCCAGCCGTGGCTCCGGCGGAATGATGGGGGGCATGGGAACCGGCAAGAACATGGACCGATATGGCGGCATGGGGGATTATAGCGAAAGTTTAAAGTCAACATACGCAGTAAAACCACCAAGCCAGCCGACAGGGCAAATGCCGAACGTGGTTCGTCGCAGAGGAAGCACTTCTCTGTCTTTATCTGCTCGTACAGTAGGGAGACGTCCGAACGTCGGATCCATTCCGGCTGAACTTATTCATGTCTCAGCGGATGAGATTTGGGTGATCGCCAAGTCTGAAATGCAGGCGGTCCCGTCTCCGGATGGAGAGGAAGCGCCCGGCTGCGGAGCAATGCTGGCCAGGCGGCCCGAAGAGAACAAAGAAATCCCCCTGCCCCTCAAACACACGGACGTCAAAGGACACATCAGCGGTTACATCGCCACCGTGGACGTCACACAAAAGTTTCACAATCCCTACGATGAGAAGATCGAAGCGGTGTATGTCTTTCCGCTGCCCCAAAACGCAGCGATCAACGAGTTTATTATGACCATCGGCGAGCGCCGAATTCGCGGCATTATTCGCGAGCGGAAAGAGGCGGAGAAGATTTATCAACAGGCTCGCAGACAAGGGCACGTTGCGTCGCTTTTGACTCAGGAGCGGCCGAATATCTTCACGCAAAAGGTCGCCAATATCGAGCCGGGCAAGGCCATCGACGTCAACATCAAATATTTCAACACCCTGGCCTACGTGAACGGCTGGTACGAATTCGTGTTCCCGATGGTCGTCGGGCCGCGATTCAATCCTCCCGGCTCAACCGATGGCGTCGGCGCCGTCGCACGCGGCAAAGCCGGCATCTCGAACCAGAAGACCGAAGTCCAGTATCTCAAGCCCGGTGAGCGCAGCGGCCATGATATCTCGCTGGCCGTGGATATCGACGCGGGCGTAGCCATCGAAAAGGTCACTTGTTCCAGCCATGTGATTACTAACCGCTCAACAACGCCTGAGAAGCGAACCGTCAAGCTCAGCAGCCTCGACAGCATCCCCAACAAAGACTTCGTCCTCCGTTACAAGGTCGCGGGTAAGACCGTCAAGTCGGCCCTGGTCACCCATCACGACGAGCGAGGCGGATTTTTCACGCTGATGCTGTATCCGCCGGACAATCTATCGCATCTCAAACGCGCGCCGATGGAGATGATTTTCGTTCTCGATTGCTCCGGCAGCATGAGCGGCAAACCCATCGCCAAGGCCAAACAGGCAATCCTCCGCGCTCTGAAAAAATTGCAGCCGGACGACACGTTTCAAGTCATCCGCTTTTCCAATAACGCCTCCCAATTCGGCCCCGATCCCGTTCCTGCTACACCGGATAATATCCGTAAAGCGATTGTGTATGTCGAAAACCTTCATGGCAGCGGAGGGACCATGATGATCGAAGGGATCAAGGCGGCCCTGGACTTCGCCCACGACCCAAAGAGGTTTCGCCTGGTCTCGTTTATGACCGACGGCTATATCGGCAATGAGGGGCAAATCCTCGCCGCGGTGCACGAGCGTCTCGACGTCAGTCGAATCTTCAGCTTCGGCGTGGGTACCTCCGTCAATCGCTACCTGCTCGACCGGATGGCCAAGCTCGGAAAGGGCGCCGTCGCTTATATCGGTCTTGAGGATAACGCCGCCGAGGTGGTCGATCTGTTTTACGAGCGCATCAGCCATCCGGCCCTCACGGATGTCACGGTCGATTGGGGCGATTTGGACGTGACGGACGTATTTCCCTCTCGCATCCCCGATCTGTTCGTGGGCCGGCCCGTCATCCTGACCGGCCGATTTAACGGCCAGGGCAGCACGACGGTTCGCGTCACGGGCAGTATCGGCGACCTGACTCAGGAAATCACCATCCCGGTCAATCTGAGCGATTCGGCTTCTACGCACAAGGGTATTGCCTGTGTATGGGCCCGCAAAAGGATCGAAACGCTGGCTAATCAAACAACCTACGATTCCGATCCGGATCTGCCTAGCGAGATTAAGCAGGTCGCCCTCGAATACGGCCTGATGTCGGCCTACACGGCCTTTATCGCCGTCGATTCGTCCCGCAAGACGACCGGCGACCACGGCATTACTGTCGCCGTCCCGGTTCCCGTCCCCGACGGCGTGCGGTACGAAACCACCGTCCAGAACTGACATTGACGATTGACGACTGACGATTTGAGTCCTCAGCCCGGTGGCTGCGCATCGAGGCCCTTCATTAGTCAATAGTCAATATTCAATAGTCAATATTTTTATTGCTTTTCTCCATCGAACGGTGTAACTTTCCATATTCAGAGCATGCGTTAAGCGTTTCTTTGGGCAAAATTTCAAATTCGGCAGGAGATTTTCAAAAAAAGTTGTGAATTTGCGGCTCGCCGTGCGTTATTACCGTTGAACGTTAAAAAACAGGCAATATCTCACTTTGAAAGGAAAGGTCATGGTCAAGTCAAAAAGTTTCAAGCTCGCCGTTATTGTTCCTGCCGTGGTTATGTTGACTGCCGGGGGCGTGTGGGCACAAAGAGCGAAAAAACAGGGGGCCGTCGGCTTGATGGGCTCCATTCCCGCCGAGAGTTTGTTGTGCGTGCGGATCAACAAGCTCGATGAGAGTTTGGGGGCTGTTAATGCGTATCTGGTCGGGATCGCGCCCGAACCTTTTGACGCCAAGGCGATGGTGTTCTCCAGACTGGGTAAACTGCTTGGTGACGAGAATTTGAGAGGCGTGAATCGGAAAGGGAATGCGGCCTTGTTCGCCGTGATCGTTCCGGGCGAGGGAGCGGGGCAAAATCCGATGGCAAATATGTTCATGGGGGCGTTGCTGCCGGTTAGAAACTACGACAATTTTATTTCCCGGAATCCCCATTGCGGCCAACCCGATGATGCGGGGATCTCGACGATCACCGTGGATGGCGGGGCGCAGGGCTTGGCGACGAAATTCCGCCGATATGCCTTGCTTTGCCCGCCCCATTTGCGCGAGAAACTGCCCCAGGTCAAAAAAATGATGGCCCAGCGAAAACGCAGTCTCGTCAGCCGCCTTGACGACAATGAAAAGAAACTTGCGGCCACCTCATCGGTATGGCTTCACGTAAACGTCAAGCAAGGCGCCCCGCTCATCAAGCCGATGCTGTTTGGCAAACTCGAACAGATTAAAGCCGAGTTGCAAAAAGCCAAAGAAAGCGGCGAAGCCCCAATGATGATCGACCCGTCCGGCGTCATTGGTTTCTACGGCGAGATGTTCAAGATGTTATTAGAGGGAACTGACCACGTCGCTGTTGGACTATCACCCAGTTCCGAAGCATGTAACCTCACGTTGAGTCTCAAGCCCATCCCCGGGACGGAGATGGAAACGATCGTCGGCCAGGAATTGGGTGGGGGTCTCGATGATATGCTGGGCTATCTCGGCGATAACACCATGATGAACCTGGCCTCGAAGGTGGACCGGGCGAGCTTAACCGCGGGGTATATGAAGCTCTTCGAGCTCATCGGCCAGATGATCCCCGGCGGCCTCCCCGAAGCGGATCTGGAGGAATTAAAAGACCTCACGACTCAGGGGATCAATGCCCTGGGCGATAGATTCGCGATATCGGCCGGGGTTAACCCCGAAGGCTCGCCGTCGTTTTGGGCGAAGTACGTTTTCGAGGTGAAGGACGAAGAGGCGTTTGAAAAAATAATTGAAAAAGAAATTGAAATGATGGAGGAAGGCGTCTTCGATAAGCTCTACAAGAGCTTTGGGATGGAAATGGACGTGAACATCGAGCGCGACGCCGGAACCTACAAGGGCGCCACAATTGCCGCGGCAAAAGTGAAGTTTAAAACCAGTGAAGAGACACCCGCCCAACCGACGGCCATCGGGTCGTTGCAAAGCAAGGCGCTCGAGAGCATATTCGGCGATGGGCTGGATTACCGCTGGGCCTTCGTTAAAGGGCATTGCGTTTATACGGTCGGCGCCGACGCGAACGGAAAGATTCGTGAGTTGATCGATCAGGTCCGCGCCGGCGGTCCGAAAGGGATTGCTTCGGAGATGAAAACGGCGATGGGCGCTCTCGACAACAGCAGCGAAGCGGATGCCGTCGGCACCTTCAATTACGTTCGCATGCTCGATATGGCCCTTGGTTTTATGCTCCCGGCCAGCGACTCAGGCATAAAAATCAATACAACGTCCAAGAGCAATATCGCTTTTGCCGGCCGGACGACGGACGGTATCATGACGTTCCAGATGGTACTGCCAAAGAGCCACCTCCAGGAAATCAAATCGGCCTTCGAGACGCTGATTCCGGAAATCGAAAAGCAACACCAGAAATAAAGCACCAACCGATTCAGGAAGAAATCATCCTCGATTGACTAAAGGCAACGGGTGAGTGAAAGCGTGATGCCCTACGTATAGCATCACGCTTTCTTATTTATGTCGTACCCGTCCGACAAACCACACCTGCATTTCTCAGACGGGATTTACAGGACAATCTTGTTATCCTGTCAAATTCATGGACTCACAGCCCGGTTATAGATACGGATGTCGTCGATCAGGCCGGACCAAAAGGTGTTTGGAGCGAGAGTGTTGCTGACGCCGAAATACAGGCCG
>Ga0272442_10008109_pt1 | contig 13416 bp, 9 predicted proteins | sample SSMForm2O_FD_200262 | JGI IMG/M metagenome (GOLD analysis project Ga0272442, IMG submission 200262) | Marine sediment archaeal communities from Little Sippewissett salt marsh, Falmouth, MA, United States - SSM-Form-2O | ecosystem: Environmental > Aquatic > Marine > Wetlands > Sediment ...
CAGGCCCGCCCCTATACTACCCAGCAGCAAGGCGCCGGGCGCTGGAATGGTTGGTGTCGCCACGACCGTGGGATTGGCGACGATGTAGCCGGCGTCGCCACTGACGTAGTTGCTCAGCGTATCGCCAAAGACCCAGTTGAAGCCGCACACACCGAGGTACTGATCGTTGGCCCCATCGTAAGCGAGGTTCAACTGGCGCGGGGCGCCGGAGCCCAGCCCAGCCCAGCTCGCGTTGGCCTCGGGCGTGGCAATCTGCAAGCCCGCGACGTCACTGAAGGTCAGTCCGTCGCCGCCCGTGTCGAGACTCGTGATCCAGCTCGTGTCAGCATTTTCGTAGACCTTGACCACCTTGTCGGCGATGTCGGCCCAGCCCAGATCGTACCCGTTGTTGTACAGCGGTTGGAAGGCTGGATTGGAAGGCTCGTTCGCGATGACGGCGTAGTCGGTGCCGTTGGTCACCCAAATGTTGAAGTACGGCGCCACGGCAGGACCGGAACCGGCCGGGAAGCGTGTGGGATCGTCCAGCCGGTCGATCTTCAGTTGAGCGATGTCACCAATGGTCAGACCATTCAAGGCATCAGTGCCGTAAGCGGCCTTCATGCCACCCTCGGAAATCACGAACTCCTTGGCCGCCGTGGTGCCGACCATCACGTCGTTGATGGCGGGCGTCGTACCGCTGATATTGTCTCCCCCGCCGCGACGAATCACAAAGGAATCCCAGCTACCGAATGCACTACCCGTTAGCGCCAGAACGGCAACCACAGCTACCAGACCTGCCATCTTGTTCATCACACTCGCCTCCACCTGTACCAGACCATCGGGTCGACATAAAAAGACCATCCCCCCAAGGGGCGATAACGCATCTGCAAGATAGGGAAGTGGCTTCAGAGTTCGCTTCGCAAGGTGCAGCCCGCACTCCCAAACCGATAGTATAGCCGAAATCACCCCTCCTTGTCAAGCGAAATCTGCCTGACCGACAGCGGCGAGACCTCGACTGACGACCCCGGCCGGCACAGACAGATTCTCTCGTGATTCTGGACGGATTCTGCTCCCGCGCGCTCCAGAATGGCGCATAGTTTACATAGGGGGAGAAATGGAGGGGCATATGGTAAGTCGACTGCCACACGTGATTGACCGGTCGTCACAGCTTCCGTCGCGGGGGTCGTGTCCATCCAAACCGGAGGCGCCCGATTCTCGGACTCCTCTGGCGCCTTGGCTCCGCGCGATCGCGCCGGTGGCGGTCGTTCTGTCGATGTCCGCGTTCACCCTCGTCACGATCGTCCTGATCGTTACCACCGTCGCCCAGGCGATCCCGCAATCCGAGGGAGGTCACTGGCACAGAATTTCCCCCTGGTCCCGCTGGGATTCCAGTCCGAAGATTTCTGTCGGCGATTCCGGGGCGCCATACCTCGACCTTGCGCCGCTCAACGACCCGGCGCCGGCCCAGAGCCGCGTGGACACAGCCTACGCCACGTCGTGGATGTCGGAGCAATAGCCAGCCCCTGAGCCCACGTGTCAGTCAAGGGAATCCCTGGAATTCTCCGTGAACTTGATGATTTCGTTCATCATGTGCACGGATTCACTGGGGAACCGCCCTACCGCCGTCTCACCGGAGAGCATCACGAAGTCGGTTCCGTCGAGGATCGCATTGGCGACATCGGTCACCTCGGCCCGCGTGGGCCGGCTGTGCTCGGTCATGTGTTCGAGCATCTGCGTCGCGGTGATGACGAACTTGCCCGCCTCATTACACTTGCGAATAATTCGCTTCTGCACGATGGGCACCTGATAGATGGGAATGGCCACGCCCATATCGCCCCGCGCGACCATGACACCATCGGCGGCCTGGATGATCGCATCGATGTTGTCGATCGCCTGCGGGTTCTCGATCTTGGGCACGATCCCGCACTTGGGCAGGTGCGGCTTGACCAGCCGGGCCACGTCCTCGACGTCCTTGGCGTCCCGCACGAAGGACAGCGCCACGTAATCCACACCGTGCTCGATCCCGAACGCCAGGTCCTTCTTGTCCTTGTCCGTCATCGCGTCGAATTCGAGGTTCGCCCCGGGCATGTTGATGCCCTTACGCTCCTTCAGGATGCCACCCTCGATGACAACCGCCTTCAGACTGCTGGCCGAGGACTTCTTGACACGCAGCGCCAGGTTGCCGTCGTCGATGTAGATGAACTGTCCCGCCTTGATCCGCGTCAGGTCGCCCGTGTAATCGAAGGGAATCGTCCGCGCCCCTGTCGCGCTCTCGTCGTTCGTCAGCCAGACCGTCGAACGGGTCTTCAACTCGCGTGTCTTGGCGCCCTGGAAACGTCCCACCCGAATGCGGAAACCCTCCAGGTCCTGCATGATGCGAATGTGCCGCCGGTACTTCTTGTTGAGTCGCCGGACCAGCGCGATGGACTCGGCGTGCTGAGCGTGACTGCCGTGTGAGAAGTTCAGCCGGACCACGTCCAGCCCCGCGACGAACATCTTGCGAAGAACCGTCGCATTCGCACTGGCCGGTCCCAACGTGGCGACGATCTTGGTCCTGGGCATCTTCTCAGCACTCCTTTCCAAGTCATAGGCGTCTACCCTGTTTGCTGGCGTCAGTCTACCGCCAGCCATGTCCCCCGATCAACAATTAACCTTCTCGTCCTGCCGGGTGAACGCTATAATCGACCGTCAATCTGAGATCGAGAGTCGGTGCACTGGGATCGTTAGGGCAACGAACGAATCTTCGCAACGCAGCGCACCGCCACGGAAACCGGGAGACACGGACCATGCAGCCACTGTTCATCATTGGCATGATTGTGGTGTTCGCCGTCGTGGCGATCTTCGCCCATCTCAGCGCCAAGCAACGCCGCGAAGCCATGCGTGCCCTGGCCGCGAAACTCGGCCTGCGCTTCGACCCAAACAAGCGCCGCGATCTGGCCCGCCGTTACGAGTTCATCGACCGGATGCGGGCCGGCCGCAACCGCTATGCCTTCAACATCCTCTCGGGCAACTATCAAGGCCACGATGTCATCCTGTTCGACTACCACTACAAGACCGGCTCCGGCAAGAACACCCACCACCACTATCTTTCCTTCTTCATCCTGCGCCTGCCGATCTCCGTCCCGGAACTCGTCATCGGCCCCGAAGGCTTCTTCTCCAAAATCGCCCAGGCCGTCGGCTATGACGATATCGATTTCGAGTCGCACGAGTTCAGCTGCAGGTTCTGCGTCCGCTCGCGCGACAAGAAGTTCGCCTACGACGTGTGCAACGCCCAAATGATCGACTACCTCCTCGCCAACGCCGACCTGACCATGGAAATGGAACGCGACTCACTGGCGATTTCGTTTCAGCGCCGCTTGAGCCCCGAGCGGATCGAGCCGAACCTGCAAAGACTCATTGCCGTCCGGTCCCTCATGCCCGACTACTTGTTTGCACGGAGTTGACTATGTGGTTGCCGTTTGCCGCCCTCGCCGCCGTCGTCCTGCTACCCATCGTTTACGTGATCCTGACGTACAATACGCTCGTCGCCCTGCGCAACCACATTCGCGACGCGTGGGCCAATATCGATACGGAACTGAAGCGACGCTACGAGCTGATTCCGAACCTGGTCGCCACCGTCAAGGGCTACGCCGCTCATGAGAAGGAAGTCTTCGAACGCATCACCGAGCTGCGATCGCAATGCATGGCCGGCCAGGGCAATCCGAGTCAACAGGCCGTCAGCGAGAACCTGTTGGTCGCGGCCTTGCAGAGGATGATGCTCGTGGTGGAGAACTACCCGCAACTGAAAGCGGACCAGCACTTCCTCGAACTCCAGCACGAACTGATCAACACCGAGGACCGCATCCAGGCGGCCCGCCGCTTCTTCAACGGAAACGTCCGTGACTACCGCAACAAGTGCGAGACCTTCCCGAGCAGCCTCATCGCCGGCTCCTTCGGCTTCCAGCCCCAGGACTACTTCAACGTCGACCCCGCCGTCCGCGAGGTCCCCAGCGCCAGTTTTGGGGCGTAGATGCGCACGGGCAGTCGCGGGATTCTCATCAACTCACTAAATGCCCTGGCCTTTCTTCACAGGAAGGACATGCGATCACATCCAAGTGCGTGACACTTAGAAGTTGTAGGTCAGCCCGGCGTAGAACATCATGCCGGCGTTGTAAGGAAACGAGTTCGGCGAACCGGTATAGGCCAGGGTCGGCACGTAGACCTTTTCGTCGAGCAGGTTCTCCGCTCGCAGCGTCAGGATGCACTGCTTCTTCTCTAGCCCCATCCACTCCGACGTGTCGATATCCACATTCAGCGAAACCAGATTCACCGCCTCCGGCTCCGGGTTGACCACCAGCGGCGAGTCGACATGCGGAGGCGTGCCGTAGTGCGTGTAGAAAACGGCCGCCGAGCCCCAGTCCCAGGTGTAGGCGGTGCCCAGCTTGAACATGTTCTCCGGCACAACCGTGTGATCGAGGCCCGCATCCGAATCACTCTCCTGATGCGTGAAGGAGCCCAGCACGTGCCAGCGCGGCGTAAGATAGTGCTTGCCTTCGAATTCAATGCCGTCGAATTTCTGCTCGCCCCCATTTATATACGTGGAGGGATTGCTGGCGGTTGGATCGAAGAAAATCTGCCCGTCGATTGTGCTGTCGAAATATGTCAAAGCGGCATACGTGTGCTTGTCGTTGTAGAAGAGCTGCACGTCGTAGGTCGCGATCACCTCGGGCTCCAGGTTCTTGTTGCCCACGAGTATAAGCGGATCGTCGATGTCCGACTCCATCGCGATCGGTCCTCGAAAGGCTTCACCACGCAATACCTTCAGGCCCCACTTCTCGAACGGCGTCAGGATCACACCGTATCGAGAAATCAGATCGGAGTAGCCTTGCGCCGATTCATTCCACTGCGTACCCGCGATGAGCTTGACGGCATCGCTGATCCGGTAATCCGCCTGCGCGTACGCGCTCCGCGGTTCGTAGTCGTAGGAGGGAATCGACTGGAAGTCATCCGGCGTGTAGTTCGACTGATACTCCTGGAGAAACCCCGCGACCACGTTCAGATCATCCAGCGGATTGGCCAGCAGGGTCACCTCGCCGAGGATATCGGAGGTGTTCGTCCCAATCCAGGGGGCAGCGGGGCTGCCCAGGACGTTCTCTTGGAGATTGTAGGTGACGTTGAAGTCCAGGCTGTACCGTTCGTGCAGGTCAACGCGATACCCCAGGTTCGCAAAGAGCCGCTTCGTACGAGTTTCATGGTGCGCATTCGACCAGAAAGGCATGACACCCAGGATAAAGGTCTCCATGTCGGCGGCGAAGACATCAAACGTCAGGCCTCCGTAGTCCACGTGCGCCGCCCCGGAGACGCTCCGGTCGAACCGGTCGGCGCTGTCGTAGGCCCCCATCTGATCGACCATGCGATAGTCGTATCCATCCTGCCCCGCTGTCCGCACGTCGGCCGTGTAGCCGAAGTCACCGGACCGACCGCCCAACGACACAGTCGTATCGTAGTACCCGCGATTGCCCATCATCGCCGATATCGAAAGCTGATCCTCCTCCGGGATCGGCCGCGATTTGAGATTCACCACACCCGTAAAGGCGTTGGTCCCATAAAGCACGGAGCCCGGACCACGCACCACCTCGATCCCGTCTAGCGCCTCGATAGGGAACGCCATGTTGATGGGGAAGTTGTGGCCTTGAGCACTCTCGCGTATGGGCCGTCCGTTCAGAAGAAACAGCGTGTGCAATGCTGAATGGGCCGACAGATCGCCACGAAAGGCCGTGGCATTCTCGGAGTACACAAAGGAGCTGCACGTGTAGACGCTGGGCTGGCGTTGCATGAGCCCGAAGAGAGTGCGGTCCCCGTATAGCTCGATTTCTTCACGAGGAACAGCGATAACGATGTTCGGCGCCTCCGTTATGGACTCGGGCTTCTTCGATGCCACCGAGACCTCGACATCGAGCAGTTCCTCGAAATCCATCTCAAGCAGATCCTCGGCCGCTGCATCGTTGGCCGCCGCCATCGACGGGACGACCGCCAGAACCCAAACGGTTGCCCAGATGACGAACGAAGAACGCCCCAGCGCCATCAGAACACCTCCAAGAATGCCAGAACTCACGCGTCGGGACCTGATCTTGGTACGGCAGATGGGACCATGAGAGATGCTTGGCGATGTCGTATGACAATACCCCCCAGGGCCACCGGACCGTCCCCCCAAGATGGGAAACACCCGATGTGATAACCATTAAGGGTATCGGTTGGTTGATGCTCCGACTTTAGGCAGGGCGCTGCCCGGAGATGCGGCGTCTAGAAGTTGTAGGTCAGTCCGGCATAGACCGTTAGGCCGGGGCCGTAAGGGAAATACCCCCACATATCGGTGTCGGCGGGATCTTCATCGAGAAGGTTCTCGACTTTCAACGTGAAGATCGACTGTCCCGTCTCCAATCCCATCCATCTCGACGTGTCGAGTCGCAGGTTCATCGAGACCTGGTTCACCGCATCCGGACTCTCCGTCACCAGGGCGGGGTTCAGATGGGGCACCGCATCGAAGTAGTTGTAGAAGAACGAAATGGAACCCTCGTCCCAGACATAGCCGGTTCCCAGCTTGAACATGTTCTCCGGAACCGGACTGGCGCTGATGCCGGCGTCGGGATCGTTGTCCTGGTGCAAAAAGGAACCGAGCACGTGCCAGTTCGGTGTGATGAAATGCTTGGCTTCAACTTCCAGGCCGTCAAACTTGTGCTCGCCCCCGTTCATGTACGACATAGGCATGGAAGTGGTGTCGTAGACGATGATGTCGTCGATCACACTGTCGAAGTACGTTATGGCTGCATACGTCTTCTCCGTGCTGTAGAAGAGCTGGATATCATAGGTCGTGATCGTCTCCGGTTCGAGATCCGGGTTGCCGACGACCAGCGGATCCGCCAACTCCGTCTCCATAGCCACCGGGGCCCGAAAGGCCTCGCCACGCAGAAGCTTGAGCCCCCAGTTCTCCAAGGGCGTCAACACGATCCCAAAGCGAGAGGAGGCCTACGGCTGCGACTTGATGGTACGGATGGAGATGATGCGCACCGGTTCCCGAGGTCTGCTCGCCGGCGGGTCAACCGGCACCGTGCCGATGCTGTCCACGACGTGCATGCCCCGGATGACCTGCCCGAAAACCGTGTGTTTGCCCGTCAGCCAAGGCGTATCGGCCAGGTTGATGAAAAACTGCGAACCGTTGGTGTTGGGCCCGGAGTTCGCCATCGCCAGGAAGCCCCGCTTGGGGGCGTGCGACTTAAGCTTGTCGTTGTACTTGTAGCCCAGGTTCGTGTACACCTCTTTGAGAGTCAGCGCCCTGACGCGCTTGTCCACCTCCATCTGGCGCTGCTTGAGTTGCTCGTCCGACGTGATCCCCATGGCGCGGAATAGCGGACGCAGGACGGTGTTGTTGAAGTCTTCTTGACTGCGGACCCCCATCCAGGGGTGCGGTTTCATCTGCGCATCGACGGCCTTCATGGTGTGCAGACCCAGCGCATCGGCATTGATTTCGTCCGCGAAGCGATACCCCGGATTGCCCCGGCCGGTCCCCAGCGGGCACCCGCCCTGGATCATGAAGCCCTTGATGACCCGATGGAAGATCAGATTGTCGTAAAACGGACGCTTGACCTTCTGCCCGGTATTGGGATCGGTGAACTCTTTAACCCCCTCGGCCAGACCGATGAAGTTGGCCACTGTCTGCGGCGCTTCCTTCGCGAACAGCTTGACCACGATCTCGCCCTTATTGGTCTTGATCACGCACTGCGGGTCCGGTGCCTCGGCCTTTTCTTCCGCCGCCAGAGCCGGCAGCACAAGCACGGCCACGATAATCAATGCCATAAACCGATTCATATTGGCTCCTTCATCCGTATCACAATCCGGCTCGTTCAACGCGGACCTCATGATAACACCGTCCCCGGCCTCTGGCCAGTCGGCATTTGCCCGCGAGCGACGGAAAATGACACCAGCGCACCGACCAGCAGGATTCGCAATACGGTGAATAGAAAACGCAGAACGGCGTTGCCCCAGCCTCGCAGGCCCGCTAACCTTAACACAACGATGACTGTCCCAAACCCGACGGCATCGCTGACCAAAACATCCAAACGGGTGCCACGAAGACACCAGGGAAAGGCTTGAATTCATGACAACAGTGACAAACCGAACACTGGTAATGGAAACCATGGTATCTCTGGCACTCGTTCTGGTGCTCTGGGCCGGGCCCACCGCCCCTGCCCAGGAGAATGCGGCGACTGAGGTGGCTTATACCGTCAACCCCGCCCGCGTCCTGAATCAGATCGACGAGAAGATCTATGGTCATTTCTACGAGCACATCTACCATTCCGCCAACGGGGGACTCTGGGGCGAGTTGGTCTGGAACCGCAGCTTCGAGCAGAACGCGACCGGTCGCTGGAGCATCGACGATGGCCAGGTCATCCAGGCCGGCATGGGCACCGATCAGCGACTCATGTTCGGCGATCCCTCCTGGACCGACTACGAATTCACCCTCGAAGCCCGGAAGACCGGCGGCAGCGAAGGCTTCCTCATCCTCTTCCGCGAAACCAGTCCGCGAGCCCACTACTGGTACAACATCGGTGGCTGGGGCAACGTCCGCCACCAGTTGGAGAAGGCCCGCCCGAATCGGGGACGCGGCGCCGTCGGTCCATCCGCACGCGGCCGAATCCAGACCGGCAAGTGGTACAAGATACGCGTCCGCTGCGCAGGCAACCACACCCAGATATGGCTCGACGACGAGCAGGTCCTCGATTACACCGACACGCGTTCCCCAAACCTCGAGGGCAGAGTCGGCGTCGGCACCTGGGCGACAACAGCCAAGTTCCGCCATCTCAAAGTCACCACCCTCGATGGTGAAGTCCTCTTCGAAGGTCTGCCGCCATCGGTGGAGAACACCTTCGCCGCGCGACACTGGACAGTGCTAGGCTCAGCCGACGCGGATATCGAGTCCGACAATCCCTTCAACAGCAGCGCCTCCGTCCGCATTAAGAGCGACGCCGGCCGCAGCGGCCTGGCGCAAACCCGCCTCGCCATCCAGGCAGGCGAGACATACGTCGGATCGCTCTGGGCTCGCGGCTCGGCACCGGGCGGTCTTGTGACACGTCTGGTCACTGGCGACCGGACTCTCGCCGAGCAGGAACTGGACGCGCCGGGCCGCACCTGGAGTGAGTTGAGGTTTCGCCTCCGCCCGCAGGTCTCCGACGCCAACGCCACGCTACAGGTCCTCGTCAACGGCAAGGCTGACGTCGCCATCGATCAAATCAGCATGACGCCCCAGTCCTGGAAGGCCCACGGTGGCTTCCGCCCCGACCTGCTCGACGCTGTCGCTAAGCTCAAGCCCCCCATCATCCGCTGGCCCGGCGGTTGTTTCGCGTCTCCTTACCGCTGGAAGGACGGCATCGGCCCCCAGCACGCCCGCTGCGTCACACGCCGCGAACTCTGGGACGACCTGGACATCAACAGCCTCGGCACCGACGAGTTCATCGCCCTCTGTCGCAAGGTCGGCGCCGAACCGCTGATCGTCGTCAACATCGGTACCCCGCAGTGGAACGCCGACGCCGACACGTATGATTTCCTCCAGGACGCCCTCGACTGGATGGAGTACTGCAACGGCCCGGCCGACTCCAAGTGGGGCAAGGTCCGCGCCGCCAACGGCCACCCCGAGCCTTACAACGTCAAGTACTGGGAGATCGACAATGAGACGTGGGGCATGGGCGTCGAGAATTACATCGCCGCCGTCCAGCGATTCGCGCCCGCGATGCGCCGGGCCGACCCCTCAATCAAGCTGGCCGCCTGCGGCAGTGGCGGCTTCAACCTGGACTGGAACCGCCAGGTGATTGAAAACTGTGCCGACCTGATCGACTACATCAGCATCCATCACTACGAGCGTCCGGATCGCTTCGCCCAAGGGCCTTACAACTACGAACGCTTCTTCCGCCAGACTGGAGAGATCATCGCCCGCTCCGACAATCCCAAAATGAAGATCTACTGCTCCGAGTGGAATGCCCAGAGCACCGACTGGCGCACCGGGCTCTATGCCGGCGGCCTGCTCAACGCCTTCGAACGCTGCGGCGACATCTTCGAAATCGGCGGACCCGCCCTCTTCCTCCGCCACGTCTCGGCAACCGCCTGGGACAACGCCTTCATCAACTTCGACCAATCCTCCTGGTTCCCCGCCCCCAACTACGTGATCATGCAACTGTGGCGTAACCACTACGCCCCCAGTCGAATCGAGATCGGCCCGGACACCGACGCCCTCAACACTGTCGCCACCAAGTCGCACGATGGCAAAACCCTCTACGTCAAGACCGTCAACCCGGGACAAGCCCCCGCCGCCGTGTCACTGACCCTCGCCGAAGGCTTCGCCCCTACAACCGCCACCATGCAAGTCGTCGCGCCGGGTTCCCTCGACGCCCGCAACAGCCTGGAGCGGCCGCACGCCATCCGCCCCGAACCCGGACGCATCAACTTCGACAACGGCACCATGCGCTTCACCCTGCCGCCCCAAGCCGCCGCCGTCGTCACCATCAACCTCTAAGCCTCGCACATTCGCCGGCACTAGCAGCCAGCAATACTTGACGGGCCGGGTGACATCATCCACCCGGCCCAGCGTCTTTCCGAGAAGGCCACCGGCGACGGCACGTCAGAAAACCCTGGAATCAGCCGGCTCACAAAGCTACTATCGAGCGAACGAATCCCGCACCCCGGCGGATTCCCGGAAGGAGACCACGATGAACAACCGGACTGCACGGCCGACCATCATGTTCATGGTACTGGCCTGGAGCCTCGGCGCCATCCCGGCGCAGGCCAGCATCAAGCCACCGACCGAAGAACGTGACCTCGTAGTCCTCATCGCCCGGTATAAGCCCAGCCTATACCGCCTCGTCGGCCAACAGCCCACGCCCTTCGGCACCGCCCAATTCTACAGCCCCCAAGCCATCGTCGCCGACCCCGCGCAGAAGTGCTTCTACGTATTCGACGAGCCAAAACTGGCCAACGAAACCAGGAAGGTCTGGCGCATCGAGGCCGATGGGACCGCGAAAGTCGTCTTCCAGGCCCACAGCACCGCCAACGCGGGCCCGTTCTCCACTCCGACAAGTCTCGGCCTGGCTCGCGACGGCCGACCTCTGATCGCCGACACCGGCACCGGCCTGTGGCGACTGGAAACCGACGGCCGACTCCAGCGACTCTTCGACGGCAAGGACAAACCGCTATACCGAATCTCGGCCGCCACCGATTCTCGCTGGGGACTGGTCCTGGCCACCAGCTATCTCTACGCGATCACGGGTGGACAAATGCTGAACCTGCCCAGGGAACGCAGCGCATCATGGAGTCCCACCCCTTCATACGCTGGCCTCTTCACTAGAGACCTGGCGATCGTTCCCCTGGGCAGAACAGGCGTGGGCAACTCGACCGGCCGGCAGGTGCCCATCCGCATCTGGAAGAATCAAGGCGGCCTCTACCTCGTCGATCCCCAAGAACGCAAGCCCGAGGTCCGCAACCTCATGGTCAACCAGAAGCCCGGCGGCGAAGAATACGACACGTACTGGCGCGCCGCCACCCAGGTCTTCGTCGATGCCGCCGGCCGCGCCGTACTCGTCGACGCCGGTAGCGTGTGGAAACGAACCGAATTAGTCTACACCGGATCGACGCGCCGAACGAAACACCCCCAGACGCGAAAGACCAAATCGGTCATCAATGGCGGCATCTTCGTCCTGTATCCGGACGGCCGCTTCGAAGATCTGACGTTCAAGACGCCCAACCAGAGTTCGGGCCCCATGCGGCGTCCCCACGGTGCCGCCCAATGGTCTGACGACACCTACCTCGTCGCCGATCCCGAGATGCACGTCGAAGGCATCACCGGCACCGGCGGCCTGCTCCTGCTGAACCTCGACGGCGCCCGTCAGGCACGCTGGCCCTTCGGCGAGCGTCTGCGTCCCCTCGGTGTGGCAATCCTGCGCGACGCCGGTCCGCCGGCACAAGCCACCCCCACGCGCCGCATCCGCCTGGCCGACCTGGCCGGAACCCGAATGGCCGGCAGGATCACACGCGTGACCAGCGCCTCCTGGCAACGCAAGCCCGCCGGTGGCGGTGGCATGATGGGTCCGGTCGGGCTGAACTGGGAAAATCAACCCAGCCAACAGGCCGAAGCCAAGCTCCGCTCCCTCTTCGAGAACGCACGCTGGTCGATCGCCCCTGACGGCACACTGCGCTTCGCCGCTAATGGCGTCAACCCGCAAACCCAGGGAACGCCCCTGGTCATGCAGGGTACCGTCACGGCCCACGCCGAGACGATCAGCGTTTCGGCCCGCTACAAGACGCAAAGCATGTTCGATACGCAACTCGGGTCGCTCGACGCCCGCCTGTACGGCACCGAGCCCCACGCGGTGAAGATCGACATGACCATCACCGTCTTCACCAAAACCGAACGACTCAAAGGCGCCTTCGAGCAGACAATGTCACTGCAGAGCAACTAACCTTCTCACAGCCCAAATCCGCAAAGGCATAACATGCAAACAGCGACACAAACGAAGACCCTCCTCTTCTGCATCGTCTTGAGTTGTTCCTTCCTCGGCACTGCCGCATTCGGCACGTCCGCCTTCCCCGGCGCCGAAGGCTTCGGCGCCCAGGCCCTCGGTGGCCGCGGCGGACAGGTCCTCTTCGTCACCAACCTCAACGACGCCGGCCCGGGCAGCCTCCGCGACGCCGTACAAGCCGAGGGCCCGCGGACCGTCATCTTCCAGGTCTCCGGCACCATCGCCCTGGAGTCCACGCTCGCCATCAGAGAACCCTACATCACCATCGCCGGACAGACCGCCCCGGGCGACGGCATCTGCCTGAAGAACTACGCCCTCTCTATCGCCGCCGACCACGTCATCGTCCGCTACCTCCGCTGCCGCCCCGGCGACAACACCGAATCGGAGCCCGACGCCATATCCATCGGCGCCGGCCGGAACATCATCGTCGACCACTGCTCCGCCAGTTGGGCCGTAGATGAAACCCTCTCCGCCTCCACCAGCGGCAACCTCGGCGACCTCACCGTCCAGTGGTGCATCATCTCCGAAAGCCTCGATGATTCGTCCCACCACAAAGGCGCCCACGGCTACGGCTCACTCATTCGCGGCGGATGGGGCAATGGCTACACCTTCCACCACAATCTCTACGCCCACCACCACGCCCGCCTCCCGCGACCGGGCAACTACAACGACCGCACCAAAGACCCCGATGGCCTCATCCTCGATTTTCGCAACAACGTGATCTACAACTGGGGTGGTAGCGCCGCCGGCTACAACTCCGACGGCTCCAATGGTGTCGACAGCATTACCCGCATGAACTTCGTCGGCAACTACTACCAGTCCGGCGCTGACTCCGACGGCACGCTCGCCTTCTCCGAGCGCACGCCCTCAGCCCAGGCCTACTTCGCCGGCAATG
>Ga0272442_10008110_pt1 | contig 13414 bp, 11 predicted proteins | sample SSMForm2O_FD_200262 | JGI IMG/M metagenome (GOLD analysis project Ga0272442, IMG submission 200262) | Marine sediment archaeal communities from Little Sippewissett salt marsh, Falmouth, MA, United States - SSM-Form-2O | ecosystem: Environmental > Aquatic > Marine > Wetlands > Sediment ...
TTTTAAATTTATTGGTCTTTATTTTGAGTAACAAAAATGTAACTAAAGCTGTAAATAAAATCATTACCAATAGTGAAGCGCTATTTGTAAAATCTGTTGGGAAATAGAAAAACAATAATCTAATTAAAATGTATGAAAAAGGTAAAGTCAAATATGGAAAAACCTTCCAAATACCAGGTAAGTCATCTACTGTTTTAATCAATAAAATCAACAAATGAGATATTAAAATAGCCATGATTGCAATAATTGACAACCAACCGAAAATAGAAAATAAGGCCGAATACCAATTTTGCCATAGCATTAATGACACATAAAAAAACAGATAAGATGTTAAGAACAATAACAATATGTAGAGTGGTTTATGTAAAATATTGTCCTTTATGTTTCTTAAATCATATAGCATGTCAACTTTTTTCTTTGTTTCTTGCCCAATATAGCTAGGTCTTATACCCATACCTAAAAATATTAGCAATAAAAAAAACCCAAAATGACCTGGATGCAATAAATCAATATTAAATAAAAAACCTATGAAATTCGTAGTAAACGAATGAAGATTAGACCCAAAAGATATCATTTGCCCAGCAAAAGTATAATCAAGTGTTGTAGATAGAACAAAACCATTTTCAATCAAGAAAAACAAACAAATTAAAAGTAATAATGCTGGTATAAAAAATGGCCCCATAAAAAGAAAACTGTTTGCAAGCCATTCAAAAACTCCTTTTTTTTCTTTTTTTGGTTTAACCCGTCCATAATCTACACTAATATAAAAATCTGATATTCCGCTTTTTGTAACAGTGTAACCTAGTGCATGGCATATTGTCTGAAATAGAATACCTAAAAAATTAGTAAAACGGCAAAGAGGTTCATGTTTTGGCCTAATTAGTGATAAAAAATATTTCTGACTTTCGATGAATATTAATTGTATAAACCAGAATAAAAGCACCCCTAAAATAGGTGCAAGTGGCGCAAAAATCACTATATCAACTGCTGAGCCTTCCATCTCTCTCCAAAAAACTGTAGCAACTGTTAATATAAAATCTTATCTTTTACACAACTTCAACTTTTATTTCATTTCCATTATAATCATATGCTCTCCATGATGAAAAATCATAGGGAGCGGCTACAATAATATGGACCTTTCCTGTTTTTCTGAAAAGCTGTAAGTCCGCATCTGATGGTTTTGCACTTGGACCTGGATGGCTATGAACACTTCCTACGATACTAAAATCTATTGGCAACATATGGAACTTAAATATTGCATGGCTTTCACCAGAAATTGTCCCTGGTAAAATAACAAGTTCAATAATTGTATCTTTTTTATTTTCATCAATTCGTAAAAGCCCACCAAACTCATTTGGGTATGTAGATTTTGAACTTTCTAGTATTAAATCAATGCATTTTTTTTTAATCTTCCAATTAATATGTATTGCCCTTCTTTTTTTCTTTTTAAAAAAGTTCATTTTCTTATCGCACCAGCTTTAAACGTACCATTTGATAAAATGACTCGCCAAATCTAATAAATTTTGCTTTTTTCTCAGATTCGGTTATTTCAATTTTACTATCTGTTGTAACATTATGAGGGAATTCACCATCTATAACGATTTTTGTTTCTTTGCTTTTAAATAATAATTTAATTTTGACCTTCTTTTTTAGAGGTACAACCCAAGGTCTTGCTGCAAGTTTAAAAGGTGCAAGGGGGGCTATAACCATAGCATTTACACTGGGATCTAGTATTGGGCCTCCTGCAGATAGAGCATAACTTGTACTGCCTGTTGGTGTTGCAACAATCACGCCATCTGCTCCAAATGTTTCAAGAAGCTCATCATCTATCAAGACCTGCAGATATATCATTTTGGCAATACGCGCTGTTTGAACAGTAACTTCGTTTGCAGCATCAGGGAGTCTTTTACCATCAAGTGTTGCTTTCAGCTTTGCCCGTTCTTCAATGTTATAATTCCCGTCAATTACACGTTTTAATCCTTCTTTTGCATATTTTGCTTCTATTTCTGATAGAAAACCCATTCCTCCTGAGTTTATCGCAAATATTGGTTTGTCAATTTTTTCAAGAGCTCTTAAGATTGTCCCATCTCCACCGACTGTAACTACGATATCAGTATTTTTGTTAAGTTCCTCAAGGGAATATCCTTTAAGATTATGGTTTTTGGCAAAGCTTTTTTCAGTAAATATTTCACCTTGATTTTTTAAAAAATCATAAACATCCTTTGCAACAGAACATGCTTTTTTAACATGGAAATTACAAACAATGCCCCATTTCATATTTTTTTTATCTCCTTAATTTCTTTTCCGTGTTTTATTAAAGCATTGAGCTTTGTTGATATTGGTAAATTTTTTGCTACTTCTTTTACCAGCCCATGAGTACTGATTTCATCAAATTTAACTTTTGAAAGGGCGTGAGCTAGTTTATTAAATGTTTTATCATCCATATCTAGCATTAGTTCTTTTACTAGATAATTGCGTTTTATTTTTTGTCCAAATGCTTCTTTCCATCCTTTTTCATATTGTGATAAAAACTCTTTACTGAAGTCTTTTTCTTTAACAGCTTTTGCTATTATTTCTCCTGCTATTTTCCCTCCTTCTAGGCAATGTGTTAGACCTCCGCCGGTAATTGGATCTACATGACGTGCTGCATCACCAATTAAAATAAAATTATCTAGCACTGTTTCTTCAGCTGGGTTGGAGACCGGTACCGCTCCTGCAAGAAAACGAATAGTTTTTCCTTTGTTTAATCGCGGATCGTTTTCTATAAAATTATCAAGTAATTTTTTTGCCATTCCTGATTCTGAGAGGCTTGCAAGTATTCCTATGCCGACATTGGCTACGCCTTTTTCCTTTGGAAATACCCATATGTAGCCGCCTGGTGCTATTTCTTTTCCAAGATAAAATTCACAATATGCATCTTTAACATCAATATCTGTAAGTGTATATTGAGCACATGTTTCTAAATCTCTTGGTTTTAATAGAGTATTAATTCCTGCCCATTGTCCGACTTTTGATTCGACACCATCAGCACCAACAATTATATCTGCAAAAAATTCTAATTCCTCGTCAAAATGTTTTGCTTTAACACCAATTATTTTGTCTCCATCTTTTATAAGATCAGTTGCTTGAGCATTCATCATAAATTTAGCACCGGCTTTCATAGCGCTTTTTGCAAGTTCTTGATCAAAAATATCACGATAAACAACGTAACCCGTTTCATTGCCTGCTTGTTCAGCACCTAATGTAACACAAGTGCGATCAGGTGAAAATATACGGGCACCATCCATCCTTCCAGCTATCCATCTTTTTCCTTCAAGAATATTCCACTCATCAATTTTTCTACTAATGCCTTCACCACAGAGAACAGGGACGCCTACTTCACTACGTCTTTCAATAACTAAGACCTTTGCACCATTTTCAGCTGCAAAACGAGCTGTAACGCTACCAGCAGGGCCACTGCCGACAATTACAACATCATATTTCTCAGACATTTTGCATCTCTCCACTAATAGCTCCAATTGGACACGTTCTAATACAAATCGCACAGCTTATACATTTTTTAGAATCAACTAATGCTTTTCCACCAGTCCAAGCAATTGCATCCTGCGGACAAATAGATATGCAACCACCACATGCAAGACATTTTTCTGAATTAACCCATGCTTTAGGCTTTCCCATATGATTCACCTCTTGTTATGCCAGATGCTATTAAATGAGCCACACGAATCGGCTCAGGCACGACACCTCGTATTGTCGATATCTTTATTATTTCTTTTGTCTCATCAACATTTAATCCAACAAATTTTACATAAACAGGATTATGTGCTGTTTTTATCTCATGAAGATCTCCTTTTGATATTAAATCCCAGCGAGCTTTCCAATCATCAAAATGTCCCTTAAGAGCTTGTTTCATCTTTTCAAAATTAGGTTTATCTCTTGTTAAAGTAATTACTGGCAGACCTGTATCATTAAAAATTTCATCTATATCAACAACATTAAATCCACCAAGCGCAGTTCCATCAAGAAGAATTGCTCTAAGCTGGGTTTTATGTCTTGTTTTATTAATCATATTTTTACACACAAATGTTGCATCATTCCCATCTACTGTGATCTCTCCTTTTAGAACACATTCCAGGTATTCTCCTCCTCGCATAACTGCACCCACTATGGCTGTGGATTTATCATTAAATTTGAAAGGAGAATCATCTATTCCCAGCAATCTAATTTGTTGTTTCATCTAAAAAATAACCATTATATCTACTAAATAAACTTTTTCCTATAATGTAGTTTATTTATTTTTTCGATATGTTTAAAAACAATTTATTTTTCTTGGGATATGAGGAGGCATATTTATGAAATCTATAAGTCAAAAATTAATAATATTTGGAGCAGCTATTGTGCTAATATTCTCTGGAATGGTAATGATATCTAATGCAGAAGAAGACACCCAAGGTGATGTATGGCATCATAAAGTGTCAGCAGATGGCACTACCTGGACATATGAAGAAAGCACAGTCGAAAAAAATGATATAGACATCAAGGAGATATCTTATAGTTCAGATGGGACTACCTTAACTGTTACTATGGAAGTTTATGGAACTATTCAATCATCTGCAAATTATGCATATATGTTTTATTTTAACACCTCAGATGCAACGTATATTTTTACATATGTAGCTGGTGTAGCAAGTGCAATTGGTTATGATTGGGATTATTATTTGGATATGGGTAGTTTTGATCCAATGGATGTACTTGATCATATGACATTTGATGGAGCATTAACTGCAGAAGGAAGTAATTTAACTGGTACTGTTAGCCTTTTAGGAACTGATGAAGCAAGCGCTACCTGGGGTTATGCAACAGAATATCTTGTAGACTACACCGAAATAACTGGCCAGGTTGAATGGTGGGGCGATTATTGGCCTGACACTTTTTCGCCTTGGTATGGAATAGACACTGGAGATGATGACACAGGCGATGATGACACCGGAGATGACGATACTGGTGATGATGATACAGGAGACGATGATACTGGAGATGATGACACCGGAGAGAGCAACGGCGGCACAGAAGAAAAAACACCCGGATTTGAATTATTAACACTAATTGCAGCAATTGCAATAGCACTAATAATACTAAGAAAAAGAAGATAAAATCATCTTCTTTCTTTTTTTATAAAATTGATAAATTTCCAGTTACTTGATCGATTATATTGCTAGGTGCAGGACCAAGACCTAAAACAGTTTTCGTTCCAGCCGGTATTTCAGTATGTCCTGCATCCTCTATTATATATGCTGCAATCTTTAAATCCTCTGCTTGTTCTTTAAGAGGAAAAAAATCTTTTTCGGTTTCAACTTTTAAAACAGCTTTTTTCCCACCTTCACTTTGCCATCTATTAAACCATTTAGAATTATTCTTTTTAGTAGAAAGAGCACAAGAAACAGCTGCGTGTGCAACTTGTGCAGCAAGTTTACCTGGTGAAAGCTTAAGATCCATACGTGTCACAATCACCATTTTATATTCAAATTCCATCTTTTTCTCCTTGTTTATGTTCTATTTTTTGGTAAGATTCTCTACGCCATTTCTCTCCCATTATTTCGGCTTTATCTTGATCTACAAGACCTTTTACTAAAAGAGTCTTTCCCTCTTCTTCAATATGTTTTAGAGGAACTCCAAGATACTTACCTTTAGATTTAATAATTATCAGATCTTCATCTATTGCCACACTTTCTCCAATTTTTCTACCAATGCCATCTAAAACAAATCGGCATAGAAGACTAGCTTTGTAGTTTTCTTCTTCTTCAATTTCCTCTTTAATTTTACGTTTATTTCTTGAAAAAAAGAACGCTCCCATGCTAAACGAAATAAATGACAAAACTCTAGTACTCATTGCATTCCACAGCCACTGAATCCGCGATTCTATTATAAATCTTTGGAAACATACCTCTAGGCAATTATGAATGAATATGATGTAGGAATAGTTGGCGGCGGTCCGATTGGTGGGCATATTGCCAAAAAGATATCAGAAAAAAATTTTACTGTTGCAGTTTTTGAAAAAAATAAAAAAATAGGAACACCTCTTAATTGTGCAGGGCTTATAACTCCAAAAGTTTTTGACCTTCTTTGCTTTAAAAAAGACCTTGTAATTCAAAATCAAATCAAAGGAGCCAATATTCATTCACCATCAGACAAAATATTATCTATTGGTGGTGACAAAACCCATGCAATTGTAATAGATCGAACCAAATTTGATAAAGAAATAATCACTAGAGCAAAGGAGAAAGGTGCAAATATTTTTACAGGAAACAAAGTTTTATCAGTTCAAAAACATAAGAATTTAATAGAGCTTAAGACCTCCAAAAATGAAGATGTGAAATGTAAACTTTTAATTGGTGCTGATGGCCCTTTTTCAATTGTAAGAGATCGATTTGTCTTTCCAGAACCAATCGAATTTTTAAAGGGAGTTGGTGCTGAGGTTAAAGGCACTAGTTTAAATCCTGACTTTGTAGAAATTTTTATTGGAAATAAAATTGCACCAGGCTTTTTTGCATGGATAATTCCAATAAACAAAAAAGGAGATGAAGCAAGGATTGGTTTATGCATCGATAAAAAAGCTAAAAACTCTCCAAAATATTATTTTAGACAATTTTTTGAACACGCCTCAGAATTTCTTAAAGATGTGGAAATAACAAAAAATATCGGCGGGATTGTACCTCTCGGTGCTTTGAAAAAAACATATGATTCTAATATCATGCTTGTTGGTGATGCAGCAGCTCAAGTGAAGCCTACCTCGGGAGGAGGAATTTATACTGGTTTATTATGCGCTAATCATTGTTCAAATATTTCATTAGAGGCTCTTAAAAAAAATAATTTTAAAAGACAATATCTAAAAAAATACCATAAACTTTGGACATCAGATATTGGAAGAGAGCTTTTTTTGGGTATGAAGTTCAGAAAAATATTTAAGAATTTAACTGACAGTCAAATGGATAAATATATTAAAAAATTTCAAAATCCTAAAATCGTTGAAATAATTTCAAAACATGGAGATATTGATTATCCATCAAAACTTGTAAAACCTTTATTGAAAAAGGCACCTACGCTATTAAAGCTAATTCCAAGTATTATAAAGGAATAATATTTTTTTTATTTTCCTCCCGGCGGCGGTGGCACGTAATAATCCTCTTCTTCATATCCTGAAATTGGTTCTTCTTGTATGTTTTCAACTTGTGGCTTTCTTCCTTTCCTCTTTTTTCTAATCATGTATACTACAATTATCAGAATTATTACGATTATGATGCTGATTATACAAGGCATAAATAATCCGATAGTAAATAGAGTAGATGGAATCATTTTACATGATACAACTGTGGAAAGATTGTGTTCTGCTGCAGTAAAGGTTAATTCAAAATAGTATCTGCCGTCTTTTGTTTTATCAATAGTTATTACTCTTTCCCCTTTAACATCCTCTGCATCTATACTCAACCCCTGTGGAAATATCATTCGATATGTTACCTCTTGATCGGGTATCCCAGAAAAATTTATTTCTTTAACAGGAATGTCAGCTGAAGGAGGCAAATAGTTAAGTGTAAATGGAACAGGATAAATGCCGTTACCATATGAAGAAACCCTAACAGGGTTTTCATCCGTCATTTCTGTTATATCATTATCCCAATTTTCAAGCGATTCTTCAAAATCTTTTTTATCGGCCTTACAGCTTGCATCTAAACCTGGCAATATTTTTTTGTTTAATCTGTTTCTAAAAGAATCTTTGTTGTTATTTAAAAAGTTATCAACCTCATCTTGACTAAACACTTTTTCTTCAATGCAGAGCCTTAAAGCATCTGAATTTAGATACTCCAAAGATATTTTATTTGGGAGGCTGAACTCTGATGGTAAAGTTGTAACATTGATATCTTTGTCTTCTCTTATATTTATTCCAAAATTTAGCTCTGAATTTCCTGAAAAGAAACTAAGTAAATTCAAATCAGAGCTTTCAACTTCAATTTCAATAACAGTTTTTATTTTATTATTGTGGTATTTAGGCGGATCTTCAGATTCAAAATCTCCTGAAAACTCAATTGTATCATTCCAAGTATAGTTTTTCATTGATTGTAAAAATACTCCTTCTGGAAGTATAAGAGTAATATTATATGGATATCCAATATTAGATAACTCTGTTCCAAAATTTACATCATTTTTTGTAACATTTGCCTTAGCACCAGAATTTATTAGACCAAAAACAGCTCTACTACTTATATCATATATTTTTAGATTTACATCATCATCTTCGTAAATAATTTTTATTGAGGGATTATCATCCATATTATTGATCTCATATGCTGGTTGGCTGTTTATTGTTGTCGAGTCATCCCATCCTATTTTGAAGTCAAGTGTTTGATTAAACAAAGTGGTTTTTAAATTTGATTTGATTTTCTCTACAATTGGTTTTATTGTTGTTTGATTAAAATCTTCCCACGTAAGTAATCCATTTTCGATCAGTAATCTTATTCCATCAGCAGGTAAATGAGTTAAATTTGTTACAAACTCAGGCAGAACATTATATTGCGCAATATTGATTTTTTTTGTTAAAATATTTGATTCCAAATTTGTTTTTCTATCTTCTGCGTTTAATATAAAATCTAATCCTATATCTTCAGCATCTGAAGAAGATGTAGTGGGGTTCATCGAATCAATTTTTAGTTCAGCAGCTATAGTTGGATTCAGCCCAATGCCATTTCTAACGATCCACTCTATTTGATTGCCTTTTTTTACTCCATTTGTCTGTTCATAGTCTATGTTTTTTCCTAATTCAATAGTAAATGTATTGTTCCATCCTAACTCTGAATGTAAATCGAAATTATAATCAATATTTGCTCCCACGTCCAATAGTCCATTAACAAAATCATGAGCATTTACTGTTTCATTTAATCCAAAAAAATCCTTTGTTAGATTAACAGTATATTTTTCTACAAATTTTGAATCTTCATATGTTGGTATGTCATATAATGGAGTAACTTTTGCATTTTCAAATGATTGTTTAATAGTATTTTTAATTGTTATTTGCAGTTCACCTGCTATTGCTCCTAAAAGATATGGATTGCTACTTGATATTGAGTCTATTTCACTCCCAGTATAAGTTTTATCACTACCTGATCTAGTTATTCTTTCAACATCAACTTCTACATTTATTTTAAAGTCAGTTGCACTATCCATTTCAATAAAAAAATCACCTTCAATTATATTTTCTACAGAATCTTCTGCAGAAACTGGATTTGCTAATAAAAACAAAGATGTAATAAAAAATATAAAAATCAACACCGTTATTAGTTTATTTGATCGCGTTACATCCACCTCCAACAAATAAAGAATTAAACATGAATTATTATAAAAACTTTCTTACGAAATTTACGAAACCACTAAAAATAAGTTTTTTGTTTCAAATATTGTAATTATGTATATTATTAGTGGTACTGCATCAAAAACAGTTGCTGAGGATATATCTAAAGAACTTAATGTGCCTCTTGCAGAAATTATCTCAAAACGATTCCCTGACAATGAAATGTATATACAAATAACTGATGACATAGCAAATGAAGACATAGTAATTGTTCAAACTACTTACCCCGATCCAAATATTATTGAATTATTTTTATTACAAAACGCTGTTGAAGAATCTAATGCTAAAAGCATTACTGTAGTTATACCCTATTTTGGTTATGCAAGACAAGATACAAAATTCAAAGAAGGTGAACCGATAAGCGCAAAGGCATTAGCAAATCTAATTAGCTTAAGTGCAGATAAAGTAATAACAGTTGATCCTCATAAAGAACACATCCTTGATTTTTTTTCAACAACTGCACTCAGTTGCACAGCAGTTCCTGAACTTGCTAAATATTTAAAAAACAAAAAAATTGATATGGTACTTGCTCCAGATAAAGGCGCTTTAGAAAGAGCAAAGCAAGCATCAAAAATAATAGATTGTGACTTTGATTATATGGAAAAAAAACGAATTGATGGGAATACAATAGAAATAAAACCAAAAAGTCTCGATGCAAAAAACAAAAACGTTGCAATAATTGACGATATTATTTCAACTGGTGGAACAATGGCTAAATCAATAAAAGAACTTAAAAAATATGGGGCAAAAAAAGTATTTGTGTCCTGCACACATGGTCTTTTTGCAGGAGAAGCAATAAAAAAACTTACATATGCAGGGTGCGATGAAATTATTTCAACAGATACAATAGTAAGTAAGTTCAGTAAGGTAAAAATAGCGCCATGCATAGCAAAACTCCTTTAATTATATTAAACCGAATCATTTAGATAAGTTATTTATAAGACTATAGATTTACGGTTTTGATTATTCTTAGGTGAAACTAATGCGAAAAAGAGCCCAAATGAAAAGCAAACCTGTTCAAGATGAGCCAAAATATGTCTATCAGCCATCAAAGAAATCAACAGATAAGAAACCATTATTTTTTAACAAAAATTGGTGGATAGCAATAGCTCTTGTCGGTATTTTTTTCATTGTTTTATTTCATAATACATATTTCAATGCGACTAGTGAAATAGCTGTAGACTCTGAAACAGAAGGGTTTGAAAAATATTATCTTTCAGGTCCTGACCCATATTATAATATGAGACTTGTTGAAGGATTATATGAAACTGGCGAATATCCATATTATTCTGAACCTGATCCATTATTAAATTATCCATTGGGCTCTAAAGGTAACCGTGCTCCTTTGTTCAATATGATGGCAATGGGTTTCAGTAGGTTTTTAACTCCATTTATGAATGAAGTTGATGCAATTGGATATTCTATGCTGTTTATCCCTGCGCTTTTTGGAGCTTTACTTATATTTCCGGTGTATTTAATTGGTAAAACGCTTTTTGGGAAAAAATCAGGTTTAGTAGCTGCTTTTTTTATTGGCATAATTCCTATTCATCTTGCGTCTGGTCACGGTTCGGCATACTCTTTGTTTGACCACGATTCTTTCAACTTGTTATTGTATATGTTGACATTTTTATTCTTAATTTTAGCAATTAAAGAAAAGGATTCAACGAAGTCTTTATTGTATGCTATTTTGGGCGGTATACCGCTTGCAGGATTGTCTATGACATGGGTTGAGGCGCAGTTTCTCTATGCCGTCATTGCTGTTTATGCTATTGTTCAAATAATAATAGATATATTTACTAACAAAATTGATGTAAGGGTCTTTAGGACAACTTCAGTAATTTTATTAACAGGTTATATTTTGTCTTTGCCTATTACTTTAGCTCGTTATAATGGTTTTAACCCAGATTTGCCATTTTTCTTAACATTTGCAATTGTTGGATTTGGTTTAATATATTATATATTTGGTAGAAAGAAAATACCTTGGACTATTTCATTAACTGCAATTTTCAGTGTTGGAATATTTGGTTTATTAATGTTGTATTTCATTGAGCCTTTAACTAAAATCTTTCCATTTCTATCATCTTTTCAAAAAATTGCAGGTATAATCTATGGCACAGGTGGTATTTATGGGAATAAAGTTTCTATGACTATTGCAGAGGCTAACACTTATCAGATTAGTAATACTGTAATGTCTTTTGGGCCTGCCCTTTATTGGATTGGCTGGGCTGGTTTAATATTAACTTTTTATTTGTATTATAAACAAAAACTTCGTAGAGATTTTCTTTTTGTCATTGTTATATTCATAATTAATCTCTGGCTAGCAGGAACTGCCGGTCGTTTTTTGAATGATACTGTTCCTTGGATAGCAATTCTTGCCGGCTGGGTTATAATAGTGGTTATAAATAGGATTGACTATAAGCAGATGCTACGGAATATAAAGAGTGCAGGTGGTGGTTTGCATGGTTTACGGCGTGGTATCAAAGTTATGCATATTGTCGGTGCTTTGTTTATCGCTTTCATTGTAATTTTACCTAATGCATTTATCGCGTTTGATGCAGCGTTACCAAATAAACCTGTTCAGGATGAAGAAGATAATTGGGTTCCTCTAAAAGAAATTTATTTTGGTAGTGGACATTCAGGTGCTTATGGCCTTTCAATAGTTAAAGAAAAATATTGGGCTAATGCTTTTAATTGGCTTAGTAAACAGGATACACACATAGAACGAGATGTAAATCGTCCCGCGTTTATATCATGGTGGGACTATGGGTTTTATGAAGCAGCTTTAGGTGAGCATCCTACTGTTGCTGATAACTTCCAGGATGGTATACCGCCTGCAGCTAATTTTCATACGTCTACTAGTGAGCAAGAGGCAGTAACTATTTGGATAGTTCGATTATTAGAAGGTAATTTAGCAAGAAATGGGAAAATCTCAGATGATGTCAAAGATATTTTGAATAAATATTTTGAAGAAAATGTTACAAATGATATTTCAAGTTGGGTTGCTCTACCAACACTTTGCCCATCTTATGATGAGCCAATAGGAGCAGAATATGATAAAAACCTTAGTGAGGATTATCGCATTGGTCAACAATATGATTATAATGCTTTATATCAAGATGTTGCAAATATTATCGTTAATGATAATTCTACAAAACTAACTGATGAACAGATAACAAATCTTTATCATGATATTCAAGAGGCCACGGGTTGGAGTATAAGATATTATGGTGTTGAAGGTTATGATAGACAGATTTTCAACATCTTTGGTTTTTTAGCAGATAAGAGTACCTTACTTGTTGGTGCACCTGAGGATGATTTCACTGAGATGTTTTTTAATGGGGCTACATATTATAAAGGGTCTTCTGAGGTTGAGGAAAGATATGATAATGAACCTTTAAGGACTTATCTTGATTTACCTGATGATGTGAAAAGAAGGACAGCAGTGGAGTCCACTCCTCAAGAGCGTAAAGCTTTGTATTATGATACAATGTTTTATAAGACTTATATTGGCTGGGCTAATACGGGAGAGGATGGTAGTTTATCTGAGCCTAGTTGGCAGATTCCTTGTCTTAATATGAAGCATTTTTATGCAGAGTATATTTCTGATATGTCAAAATTCCAGTATTATGATACTGGTAAAGCTGCTGTTGTAATTGCAAAGTATTATGAGGGTGCTTTAATCGGTGGAAATGTGACTTTTGAGGGTGAAGATATTGCGGCTAGTGTGACTGTTCAAAAGAATCTTTCTTATACTTCTGATTATACTATTCCGATTGATCATGATAAAGATGATACTGATATGGATGGTGAGAATGCTACAGGGTTGTTTAATGTTATAGCTGGTGCTGGTAGTCAGTTGCAAATAAGTAGAAAACTTGGTATGGGTTCTTTTATTCTTACTAATATTACTTTTGAAGGTGAAAATGGTACAGCTTATGCTCCTATTACTGATGATGATGCCATGCGAGTAGAAGGGTCTAACTACAATAGGACCTTGAATATTGAAATTGAACC
>Ga0272442_10008111_pt1 | contig 13413 bp, 7 predicted proteins | sample SSMForm2O_FD_200262 | JGI IMG/M metagenome (GOLD analysis project Ga0272442, IMG submission 200262) | Marine sediment archaeal communities from Little Sippewissett salt marsh, Falmouth, MA, United States - SSM-Form-2O | ecosystem: Environmental > Aquatic > Marine > Wetlands > Sediment ...
AATCACCGCGGCAAGCAGGGGCGGCATCCGGAAGAGAAGGGCACGAATTAAAACCAAGAAGCGGAAGTCATTGTTACCGCGGCTGGGATTCGCCTTGCTGCTGGGATCGGTCATCGTTGTCGGGGCCTACATGCTGATTCAAAAGCCTTTAATCCCGATAAAAAAGACGGCCGCCGGTTTGGAGGAAAAACCTCCACCACCCGCTCCAACACAACACCCTGAAATCACCCCAAAAGACGACAGCGGGCCGGATGCAGCGGTTATCAAGTTCGTCTCCATGGCGATCGATTCCCGACCTCAAGGAGCGGAGATATTCCTGGACAACAAATTCGAGGGCATCACGCCGCTTCAAACCGAGCGCCCACCGGGAAGCTGCCGCATCCGCCTCAAGAAAGAACCGGAATACAAAGATTTCTCCGCGGATATAAACCTCACGGAAGGCGAGACATTCAATAAAACCTACCGCTTGAATCCCCTTTACAGACTTTCGATCACATCTGATCCTTTAGGTGCCGAGGTCACCGTCAACGGAAGCACTCACGGCAAAACTCCGGTTTCACTGGAGACTCCCGGAAGCACCTGCCGTCTCCGGCTCTCCAAGGAAGGAGGATGGTCCCCGATCGAGGAAGCGGTCACGCTGAAACCCGGCTTGACGAGCCTTTCCTTCACATTGAGGAAATCGGCCGCTCGGATTTCCATCGAAACCGACCCCTCCGAAGCCACCGTTCAATTGGGAGATCAAGAGGTCGGAACAACCCCTCTCTCATATTCCGTTGCGCTGGGAACCTATTCGATCACAATCTCGAAATCGGGATACCGGACACTTAAAGAAACCGTCAGTGTGTCACAGGATCTCCAAAAAACCTATCTTCTGCAAAAATTGGGAGTCGGCACCATCCGGATCACGGCCCTGCCCTATGCCTTTGTCTCAATCGACGGAGAAGCGGTCAGAGAGGTTCCCCCGCCGATCGATCGATCCATCGTCGAAGGTAGCCACACGCTCGAATTTGTTTCCCCCACCCTCAACAAGCGGCACAGCCTGCAAATCGAGATCCAACCCGGAGCATCCATCGAGGTTCGCATGAATATGGAAACCGGTAAAAGCCGGATCCTGAATATCGAATAAATTCCATCTCGTCTAACAGGGAGTCACGTTATGCGAAGCCAGAAGAATCCCGGTTTAAGAAAAAGAATTTGGGCCGCCTTCAGCTTGATTTCCCTCCTCGCGTGGACGGGTTTTGGTTTTCAGGAAGAAAAAAAGAGCCGTCAACCGGAAGGCATTACGATAAATCGACCGATCGTCCGCACTTCATCCCCCGGTTCCACCTCCCCTGCCCAGCAGGATGAATTCCGGCGGCTTCTGGAGGAAGGTAAACGACTTTTCGAAGAAGAAATGGATTTCGACGGGGCCGTCTCCTGTTATAAGCAGGCTGTGGATCTCGCATCCACCCCATCCCAGCGGGCACGGGTCTATTTTCTTATGTCCCTGGTTTACTTCGCCTCGACAAGTGAGGACGACCTGACCCGTTTTCAGGGAGCCTTGGCCGGAATATTTAAAAATGACTACGCCTATTCACCAGAGACGCGTCTCTGTCCACCTCAATACCTGGATCGTTTCCGAAACATGCAGGCGCAGTACGGCGCACTCCATTTCCGGTCCGATCCACCAGGAGCGGAAATCTACCTCAACGATGAAACGATTTCAGTCGGAATCACACCCCTGACCGTCGGGCTCAAGAGAGGCGCCGTGAAACTGCGCATCAAAAAAGGAAAACGAGAAAAAATAGACCTGCTGAATGTCGTAGGGGGGAAAAAGCTGGAAGTTCCGGTGTATGTATTGAAGGGGAAATCTCCTCTTCCTTTCATCTTGGGCGGCATCGCCGCGGCCGGGGGCATCGGCGCGGCTTTGCTCTTGAAAGGAAAAAACGGTTCCGCGGAAAACGGTGCGTCTCCGACCGCCGGCAGTATCCAGATCACGTCTACCCCCACCGGGGCTAATATCTATCTGGACGGCAGTGATACCGGTCAAGCCACCAATTTTACATTGAGCGACATCCCACCGGGAAGCCATGTCATAAAACTTCTGAAAGAAGGTTATGTCGATCACCAGGAAAATGTATCGGTAGCTGCGGGCGGCACCGCAATCCTGAATGTTTCTCTCACTCCACACCACATCACGGTCAGCCGGCCGGCATCGAATACGGTCTGGACAACCGGAGAGGAAGGGCGGATCGAATGGCAGAACTCAACCCAGTCCTCAGCAATCCAGCACAATTCTGCTCGGACGTTCTCGACCGCAAACCTTCGGAACTTTGCCCGCTTCAGAGCCGGAAACCGGCTCAGCCGCGGCTTCGCCACCGCCCACCGAAATTCGGCAGCTAGAACCATCCGACCGCACATACGGAGTCATTATACCTCTCAGAAAACTTCGCCGGGAATAACCGTTCCAATTTTATTCAAAAAATCGATGGGTGAAAACCCTCTCGAGATTATGCCGGTTTCCACCGGCGACATCGGAACCATTACCACTCAAAAAAATACACAAAGTGCATTCGCGGCCCCATCCGTATTTCCAGGTTTGATCAGGCCCGCCCAGAGCTTTTCCGGCAAGCCCCGTCCCCAGGCCATCTCGGAAATTAAGATCGATTTGTACCGGGGGACTTCGCTGCAGACGCCGATCGCCGCCAACACCTCGAACTCAGGCACCTATTCCTGGACCGTGGATTCCTCTCTCGCAACAGGAAACAATTATAAGGTCAGGGTTTCCTGTTTTTCGGACCCCGAAATTTACGGCGATAGCGCCTATTTCACCATCCAGAAGCAAACGACAAACAATCTTGCCCCCAACCCTTCCTTTGAAAACGGGACCGTATTCCCCAACAGTTGGGTCTCCACCATCAGCAACGGACTTGCTGATGTCACCTGGAGTATGCAAAAAAGCCATCACGGAAGCCGTTCCATCAGGATCGCCAATCCCCAAAGCGCCGATCTTTCCTATTCCGCCTCCATGGGGGTGGAAACCTCTAACTTCATCAACGTCGACACTTCCAGAATATATGATTTTTCCGCGTGGTATCTTTATGCCCAAAAACCCGAACCTACCAGTTCTTCGACTGTCATCATATTCATCGAAGAATATGATGCTTCCGGGAAATGGCTGCAGGCTTACGGAGACACGGGGCACGGCAGCGACGCGCAGGAAAATATGTGGTATCAATTCACCTGGTCCAGGGCCTTCAATTCCCTTACCGCAAAAATAAAACTCTGCGTAGTGTATCTTTGCGAAGAAAGGCAGGAGAACACGGTGCTCTTCTTCGATGACCTGAGCTTCACACGGCGCTGATCCCCCGGGGCAGCAGACGATATGTATATAGATGCAGAAAACAGCTTTATCATGATACGTCATGGGACATGACATGCTTTTCCGATTGAATATTTTTTAAATGGGATGATGAAGGCTCCACCAGAAAACGAGGTAAGATCCTCCTTACAGGTGGTTTCATTCTTTATTCTCACCTTTCTGGTATGGGCGAAACTCAGGGAATGGGTTCCAAGGAGGGATTATGAAATTTAAGATTTGTGTTATCAGTCTTATGATGATTTTGTTTTTTCAATGCAAAAAAGACAGCGGGAGTCCTACAAGCCCGGATACCAACGCAGCTCCACAGCTGGGAGCCATCGCGGATCAAACCGTAACCGCCGGGGAAACCTTGAACGTCAGTCTTTCCGCCTCCGACTCCAACAGCGATTCAATGACTTTTTCCATCAGTGAAAATCCCGGATTTTTATCGCTCACCGGAGCATCCCAGTCCGGAAATACCGCCAGCGCAACCCTGGTAATCGCTCCCGGCCCGGGATTATCCGGATCCCATAATGCGACCATCAAGGTAAGTGACGGGAATGGGGGTGAAGACAGCTGTTCGTTTTCCATCATTGTTACGGCCGTGGAACAGGGAGTATGGCTGGAATATTGGTCGGGGAGTCAACCATCTCGATTCAAACTGGGTCTAGTAAGGTATTATGGCGTTCGTTTTACTAAACCACCCGGCTGGGGCAGCTTTGCCATTGAAAAGGCCAAGATTATTTTTGCCGATTCCGGCCAGTCGATAAATCTCTGCCTTTGGAAGAACACCACCTTTAACAATGGAGATTACTGGCCTTCCGGAGGCCCTTTACGGAGCGGAGTCAAAGTCGTGCAAAGCGGAGCAAACACTTGGGACGTGACCGCTCTAAACTGGACCACAAGCAATAATCAATTCTTTGTCGGATTTGAACAAACCGGTGGCACCGTAACCTTGACAGGTGATGGTAACAACCAGCCGGAAAATCGAAGCTACCGCATGAATACGGGAAAAAGCTGGGAAAAAGAATACGGTTTCATGGCGAATTACTGCATTTCCATCTATGTAACCCAGCGTTAAGCGGCATATCGCAGTTCTTCATAATTTGATCCTCCGATTTTATCACTTGAATTCTGTTTTCTCTACGGGGTAAACTGAAAAGTGCTTCGCAGGGATTAAGCTTTATTTTCAAAAAACCACCCCATGAGAAAAGAAGGAGAGCCAGCATGAAAAAAATTATTCCGGGTATCGTCTCGCTCTTGCTTTTTTGGACGGCCGCCGCCGGATCGACGGACATCGACCCGCAGTCAAAAATATCGATCGACAATCTGCTTCAGTTCAATTCGGTCATTGGATCAACCCTTATGTGGTCCCCCGACGGAAAGCAGATCATCTGTTCTTCGAGCCTGAACGATGGAGGCCTGGTCGCTTTCGACGCCGACAACGGTCTTTTCGAACGACTGCCGTTCCAATTCAGCGGAGCCGGCCTCGCCATGTACTCACCGGATGGGAAATGGATCTCTTATATTTCATCCCAAAGCGGCGCTCCGGAGATCTGGCTCTGGTCGGTTTCCGACGGAAGCCACCGGCGGCTGACCGACCTGGGTGGGCGGATCGGCTCCTTGAGTTGGTCGCCTGACGGCAAGCAAATCGCTTTCTCCGAAGACATCTACGGCAGCTTCGATATTTGGACGGCTTCGATCCCCTCCGGCAAGCTTCAGCGCCTGACTTCGGATAAACTCTTTGAGGTTTACCCTGATTGGACGCCCGATTCCAAAAAAATCCTGTATGTCCGCATGGATGACCGGTGGGTGGACCATGATATCCTAGAGATCCCCGCGTCGGGAGGATCATCACGCCTAGTTCTTTCCGATAAAGATTTTTTCGACTACCGTGAAGGCCGCGCCTTCGGTTATCCTCAGGTTTCCCCCGATGGAACACACGTGCTTTTCCGATCCCACCGCAGCAATTGGATCAACTTCTGGACCGTACCGCTTACGGGAGGAGATCCGAAACCGATCGCCGCGGAGCAAGCAGATCAGAGCGGCGCCTGCTGGTCACCGGACGGGCGTTTTATCGCCTATACGTCCAATCATAACGGCACCCAGGATCTGCGCATCGTATCCGCCGACGGCGGCTCACCCCGCATTCTGGTGGCCCCGAAAATGGGCATGTGCGCCAATCCCCAGTGGTCGCCCGACGGCACCCGCATCGGCTACACCTTCGGTACCCCTATCGAACCCAATGACCTGTATGTCGTTTCAATAAAAAACGGCAAGCACAAACATCTCACCCGCTCCATGCCCAAAGGGAACTTCGCCCAACATCTGGTAACGCCGGAAAAAATCACCTATAAGAGCCCCGACGGATTCACGATTTCGGCCTATCTTTACAAACCGGCCGACATCCACCCGGGAGAGAAATTTCCCGGAGTCATGTGGCTGCACGGCGGTCCCACCGGCCAATTTCGCGACTCTCTTCAGGCTCGAGTACAATTTTTCATTCAGAACGGCTACGTGATCCTTCAGCCGAATGTGAGGGGAAGCTCCGGTTACGGACGGGATTTCGAAAAAGCCAACAATAAATCCTGGGGAATCGGCGACCTGAAAGACGTACTCGCCGGCGTCGATTACCTCAAAACACTTTCCTATGTCGACAAAAACAATATGGGCGTCACCGGCACCAGTTACGGCGGGATCTTGACCTTTGCGACCATCGCCAATGCTCCCGAGGTGTTCCAGGCTGCCATCCCCTGCTCCGGAGATGCCGATTGGGCCAGAGCTTACAAGGATGACCATGTCCATCATGTCAAGATGTGGGATTACGAACTCGGCCCGCTCAAAGACAACCAGGAACTCTATCGGCGCATTTCTCCCATCACCAACGTCCGCAATGTGACGACCCCGGTCTTCATGCCCTACGGGAAAGGACGTTATGCGGAATCCCCCCAATCAGAACTCTTTGCCGTTGCGCTTCAGAAATATTCCAAGGTTTTCCGCATCAAAGCATATCCAAACGAAACTTATTACGTCTATCGCACCGAGAACAAGCGGCAGTTATGGAAGGACATGCTGAAGTTTTTCAATAAATATCTGAAGAACGACAATATTGTTCACCCGGAATCATGAATCGGAAAAAAGGAGGGAATGTTCCATGCCTCGCAAATCTCTAAAATTCGGATGCATGACAGCGCTTTCATTGATGCTGGTAATCCTGTTTACGGGCACGGCCGCCGCCGACGGCGCCCAAAAGGTTCTCGTAAACTTTAACGACTACCACGGCTATACCGGAACCGTAAAATACATCCAGGCAGTGGCCGAAGCTTACCCCAACATCACCCGGCTGCTTAAAATCGGTGAAAGCACTATGGGGAGGCCGATCTATGTCCTGGTGATCTCCGATATGAAGACGGGAACGACCATCGACGCCCACGTTAAGCTGCGCCACATGCGAAAGGAGGGCGTTCAAAATGTAATCCCCATGAAATCCTACCAGGGGAAGCCCGGATTTTGGATCTGCGGCAGCACGCACGGCAATGAATATACCGGAACCGAAGTCTGCCTTTATATCATCGACAAGTTGGTTTCGGGTTACGGCGTGGACGACGAAGTATCCAAAATCGTCGCCCAGCAGACTTTCTATATCTGTCCCGTGGTTAATCCAGACGGCCTGTATAACAGTATCGAACGCGGGATCTCTCAACGCCAGAACAGCATGAAGAAGGATGATGACGGCGACGGCAGGATCAATGAAGACGGATTGGACGATCTCAACGGGGATGGCCATATCACCCGGTTTCGTTATCCGGACCCGGAAGGCCGGTACATCATCGACGATGAAGATCCCCGCGTGATGATTCGCCTGGAAAAAGGGGCAAGCAGCGACAAGCCGCGTTATTCCGTGATCCGGGAAGATAGGGATAACGATGGAGACGGGGAACGCGGAGAAGACCCCGAAGCGGGCATCGACCTGAACCGCAACTTTCCCGAAGGCTGGTTCAAGGAAACCATGGCCGGAGGAAGCGGCGATTATCCCACCTCCGCTCCCGAGACACATGCCCTGGCTGAATTTTTCACCAACCACACGAACATCCTCATGGCACAGAACTACCACACATCGGGCGGATTCACCTACCGGCCCATGGGAACAGCCCCTCATCCCCGGATGCATCCCCGGGACGTGGCCGTGCTGGATATGATCATGGGGAAGAAATACCTCGAGATCATAGGAGAAGAGATCCCGGAAGCCTGGCGCAGCCCGGAGACGCTCTCTGAACTCAAAGATAAACTCGCTAAAACCTCCAAAAACAAATACGCCGCCGCCCGTGGATATGTGCTCCCCCGTGGATGGCGGGTCAGCTATGACGAGGACCAGGACCGGCGGTACAGCTATGGGATGGCCACCGATTGGATGTACAAACAGCGGGGCATCTATGCGCTTACCACAGAGCTTTGGAATCCCGAGAACGACATCGAGGGTTTTCCCCGCTGCGAAGAACCGGATGCCCGAGTGAAGGTCCAGAGAGCCCTGCTTAAAATCCAGGATGAACGCTACGGCGGAAAATTATTCCTTCCCTGGAAATCATTCGAACACCCTGAGTTGGGACGAGGAGAGATCGGCGGCTGGATCCCCAAATATCAGAGTAATGCGCTCCCGGGAGATCCATTGATCGACGTCTGTGAAAAACACTGGCAGTTCGAAAAATTTCGTGCCGGACTCCAACCAATGCTTTCCATCTCCGACGTAAAAACTCAAGTCCTCACAGCCGCTCCCAACGCCGAAGCTACTGCCGCCCACAGCGGAGACCAGGTGATCATCTCCAAAGGAAAATCACGGGGAAGAACCAAGATCGTCAAAATCACCGCCGTGATTGAAAACCGGGGGGCGCTGCCGACTCACGTCGCGGAAGGAGAGGAACTGTCCGGGAATCGGGAAGACATCATCTGGCTTATCGGCGAACCCGGAAAAATCTCATTCCTTCAAGGCTCCGCATATCAGAAGCTGGGGGTTCTCGCCGGCATCCTAACGATCCCCGGTTATCATGAAAAAGCAAATCCTCCGGCATCAGAAGAGGCCGGCACTTTTTTCTATCCTCCGGGATATCCGATGTTCCGCCGACCGCCAAGGCTCAAACCGACGGAAGTTAAAACCGAAGGACCGAAACGAACGGTCACTTGGCTGGTCGCGGTCGAAGAGGGAGCAGCGCTTAAGATCGTCGCTACCTCGCAAAAAGGCGGAACCCAAGTCGAAAGCCTTGACATTCGATAACGGAGGGACACGATGAAAACATCAACCACCATAAAAAACATCACGGCGGTCACCCTGTTTTTTTTCCTGCTGGCCGCCTCCATAATTCCCGCTGCCGCCCAGATAAAAGCGCAAAAGAGTCCCGGAGGCTACCACGGCGAGCTCGACTTTCCCATAAGTTGGAAACGGTACTATGCTTACGCGGAATGGACTCAGATCATGAAGGACATCCAGAAGAAATATCCCCAGCTGTCCGATATCCAGAGCATAGGGAAAAGCCGCATGGGACGCGATCAGCTCCTGATCACCATCACGTCAAAATCCACCGGAAAACATCAGGACAAACCAGCCATGTGGGTGGATGGAGCCATTCACGGCAATGAGGTGAACGGGATTACCTGCTCGCTCTATCTCATGTGGTATCTTCTCACCCGCTATGACTACGATTCCTATGTGCATGAGCTTGTCGACAGCTGTACATTTTACATCCTCCCGGGATTGAATGTGGACGCTAATGATTCCTTCGTTCGCTATCCCAACACACCCCACAATCCGCGGGAACCGTATCGGCCGGAAGACAATGACGGAGACGGCCTTTACGACGAAGACCGCACCGAAGACGTCGACGGAGACGGCGAACTTTCCACCATGTACATTAAAGATTCTAAAGGGAATTTCAAACTTTCTCCCGACGGACGGCAGTTTCTTCCTATTTCCGACGATAAGGAAGGCGGAGCCCGGTTCCGAATGCTCGGTCCCGAAGGCTTTGACAACGATGGAGACGGTATGCTCAATGAGGACGACATAGGAGGTCCCGATCCCAACCGCAACTATCCATATGGATGGAACCTTCCCGACGGCAATCCCTATCCCATGTCGGAATCTGAAACCCGCAACGCGTATGAGTTCCAACTCGCCCATCCGAATATCTATGCCAGCTTCCATTACCACAACATCGGACGCTTGATCATGTTCCAGGTGCCCCCTGAAAAGCCGGCGCAAAACCAGTCCCCCGAACAGAAACTGCGCCGACGGCAGTACTTCGAACAGAGTCTGGCCGAGTTGAAGAAAACCAACAAGTACGCCCAGCTCTTCGATCGTCAGGTCCCCGAAGCCTACCAGCATGACATGGATATCCAAACGGAAATCGTGACAATGGGCGCCCGTATCCTGAAAAATTACAGCCCGGTTCTCGCCGGGCTCAGCGGGCAGGCTCATGCCGCTACTTATTATATGCTCGGCGCCTACAGCTATCTCATCGAACTCTGGGGAGCCCCGGACTTTGAAGCCGATGAAAACGGAGACGGCCGCGTGACCGACGAGGAGTATTTGAAATGGATCGACACTGAACTTACCGGAGAAGGGTGGATCGATCCCCACCCGGTCGACCACCCCGACCTGGGTAATATTTGGATCGGCGGCACCCGTAAGAAACACACCCAAAGAACCCCGCCTGCTCGTTACATCGAAATGGAAGCCTTTAAAAACGCGCAATTCGTGATGTACTGCGCCAGTCAGTTTCCCAAAATCATGATAACGGATATATCGGTGATCCCAAAAACAAACGATCTTTACTGGATTGAGGCGGAAGTGAAAAATGACAGGATTTACCCCACATCCTCCGACCGCTCCGTCCAGCTCAAAAAGGCCGTGATGGACGTCATCTCCATCGATTCATCGTCGAATATTTCCGTCATCGACATCGGTAAGGGCGAAACCATGATCGATCCCACCGATGTGACGGGAACCGCCCTTGCCGTCACCGAGACACCAACGGAATTCAGGCTCAAAGGCAAACAAACTCAGCGTTTCTGCTCTCTGGTGAAGATGAACGGCTCAAAGGGATGGATCCGATTTCAGGTTAAATCGCGCCATGGTGGAACCGATGATCGGAAGATCGAGCTCAATCTAAAGCGTTAATACCGGCATATCTACGATTTTCCAGCGGACCGGTAGATAGGGGCGGCCACGGAGTCTTCCCCTTGACGCGTAACCATGGCGGGGAGTTGGGAGAATTCTCCTCTCTAAAATGGATAATCCCTTGCCACGACGACGTTTGGAGTGATAGCATATTTTTAAGGGAACCGCCCCAGCGGACCCAAGAGCTGTTCATGAAAAATTCGGAAATCGAAGCTGCCGTTTTCACTATCATCCAAAGCTATGGGAAAGTCCTCGAAAAAACCGCCAAACGCCCTTACGGCACGGCGGAATCCATCCTCCCCTACAGCAAAAAAGTGATCAAAAACGCCATCAAGGTCGCCCTGACCTTGGAAGAGAAAGAGGACATGCGCAGGCAGCTCAAGTCAGGATATATCGCTCTGGCGAATTTCATCCCCGATCAGGAAGCGGAAAGCGCGGAAGAGGTCTCCCGGGAGATATTCTCTTTTTTAGAGATGGAGGAAGATCGGAAGAAAGATTTCCTGCAAGCCCGATTCAAGAGCGGCTTGCTGGGCGATTACGAAATCGCCGTTAAAATAACCTCCAAGATCGCGGTCGAACAGAAGCGGCTTCAGGAAGAGATCGAGGTATTCCTCGAAAACATGGAGCGGGATCCGAGTCGATCCGTAAAAGAGGATTGAGCCAAGCGGAAAACTCTCCCTGGCAAAGAATAGTTTTATGTGTTCGAGTGGATTACTTGTTATTCAGAAACCGAATCCCGGTTAGATATTCTCTTTGCCAAACAACCTTTCCGGTGGCTCTGACGGATTGCGAGGTCCCGTTCAAGGGACCGAAATCCATTTCGATAACCGAGCCGGGGGCAAGCTCTTCATTCAGCATAAGGCAGCAGCCGCCTTCACTGATATTTTGGGTGAACCCTTCACCCTCGAGGGGCTTTCGAATCTTATAGTTGATTTTTCGAACGGCTTCCACCCGTGCGGCCGATCGATCGTTGTTTCCTTTCAAACGCTTTGGAAATTTCACTTTCATTTTGAACCACATGTGTTCCCAAGATACCAAGTGCAAATATCTTATCAGATCACTTTTAAAAACGAAAGAACAAATCTTTTCCTCGATAAGATTCTTCCCGGATCCAAAGTTCCGGACTGAATGATCGAATTGTCAATCCGGACAAATAAAGGTATCATTAAGCGCCATGCTAAAAAAAACGAACGTTATCCTGATAGCCGGCTGCCTGCTGGTTAGCTCCGCCGTTTTCATACACTGCCGGAAACCCGAAGCCGTTGACTTCAATGTATTGGTGATAACCCTGGACACCACACGACCGGACAGCCTCGGCATCCATGGAAACGCCAAGCCGTCCCAGACGCCAAGCTTGGACAAACTGGCCCGGGAAGGAATACTCTTTAAACACGGGCTTACTCCCGTTCCGTTGACTCTGCCCGCCCACTGCAGCCTCTTCACCGGCAGATATCCTCCTTCGCACGGCGTCCGCAACAACGGCACTTATGTTTTGAGCGCCGAGGAGACCACGCTGGCAGAGATTTTTCGACAGCACGGTTACCGGACTTCCGCTGTTATCGCCTCCTTCACCCTGGCGGGAAAATTTGGACTGAGCCAAGGCTTCGACAGTTATGAGGAATCTCTGGAAAGTCGGCAGATGATCCGCGGTTTCTCCGCCGAGATCCCGGCCGACCGGGTTTTCGCCAAGTTCGATATGTTGCTGCGGGAAAAACGGGAACAGCCCTTTTTTACCTGGGTGCATTTTTATGATCCGCACCACCCTTATCTGGCGCACCCGGAAACCGATCGCCCCAAGGCTCTGAACAGCCGGGATAAATATGATGATGAAGTACACTTCATGGACAGCTATATCGGCAAAATGCTCGCCGCTTTGGAACGGACAGGCCAGAGAGAAAAAACTCTTATCGTCGTGGCCGGTGATCACGGGGAAGCGTTTGGTGAGCATCGGGAATTCGGGCATGGGATTTTCTGCTATGAGGAAAGCCTGCGTGTCCCCCTGATCCTGTATGCGCCGGCGCTGCTGGATGCCCGGGAGATCGAAGCACCCGTGAACCTGATCGATATCATGCCTACCGTGCTCTCGCTTTTGGGATGGGACACTCCTAAACAGGTGCAGGGACGGAACCTTCTTCCGATGATCCGCGGCCGCCGATCTATTGATCCCACTCCGCATTATCTAGAAAGCCTTTTCGGCAAGGAGGAAAACAACTGGGCGCCTTTGACCGGGCTGCAGGAAGGTCCGTATAAATATATCGCACTCCCGGAGCCGGAGTTATATGACCTGGATAAGGATCCTCTGGAATCCGACAACCTGTTCGCGGTCCAAAGCCATCGAGCCCGGGAAATGGACAAGAAACTGGGGGAAATCGTCAAAACGCTGGCCGCTTCTTCACCTGCCCCTAGTCCACGTAAGCTCGATGAGCGGGATCTGGAAAAATTGCAGGCATTGGGCTATGTGTCTTCCTTTTCCAATCGTTCCCGCAGCGAGATCGATCCTAAACAGGGAGTCGTTCTCTATTCCGAACTGGAAACGCTCAAAGCCGCTGTCAACCAGCGGCCTCCTGACGAAATCGAGAAAGAACTGATGCGCATCCAGGCTGAATACCCTCAAGTGGATCTGCCGTCCTTTTACGACATCAGGTATCGGATCGCTAAAATCAAAGGTCATGATGCTGGGTCCGTCGCCGTGCTGGAAGCAGCCCTGTCAGTTTTTCCGGAGCATGAAGAGTTTAAATTCCGCCTGGCTCGTGAACGGCAAGCTTCGGGAGACTGGGAAGCCGGCGCCCGGCTCTGCCGTGAACTCATAGAAAAAAATCCACGTTTTACCGCCGCTCATACGCTTCTGGGGGATATCGCCGCAAGCCAAAATCAATTCTCTGAATCCGCGGCACACTACCGCCGG
>Ga0272442_10008113_pt1 | contig 13412 bp, 10 predicted proteins | sample SSMForm2O_FD_200262 | JGI IMG/M metagenome (GOLD analysis project Ga0272442, IMG submission 200262) | Marine sediment archaeal communities from Little Sippewissett salt marsh, Falmouth, MA, United States - SSM-Form-2O | ecosystem: Environmental > Aquatic > Marine > Wetlands > Sediment ...
ACACATTAACGTTTTTTTTGAATTCTAGCCCATTCATCCTTAAGGCTTACTATCAGGTTAAAAACAGGTTGATCAGGTTTGGAGTCCTTATTGTCAACACAGAAATAACCTTTTCTCTCGAATTGAAATCTTGCTTCCGGTTGGGCATTTTTTAAGCTTGGTTCAAGCTGACAATTCGGTAAAATTTTAAGGGAATCCGGATTTACAGCTTCTTCGAAATTATCCAGTGTATTGGGATCTTCTTCGATGAAAAGCTTATCGTATATTCTAACTTCGGCTTTACAGGCATGAGGAACCGATACCCAGTGAAGAGTAGATTTTACTTTTCTCCCATCGGGTGCAGATCCGCCCTTGGTTGCCGGATCATATGTGCAGTGAAGGGCAATAATCTCTCCGGTTTGTTTGTCTTTTATTACTTTTTCACACCTGATGAAATAAGCATATCTCAATCTAACTTCACGTCCAGGTGCAAGACGATAGAATTTCTTGTGAGGAACTTCTTGGAAATCATCCTTTTCAATATATAATTCTCTGGAAAAGGGGACTCTTCTGGTTCCTGCAGTTTCGTCTTCGGGATTATTTATAGCCACATGTTCTTCGACCTGATCTTGGGGATAATTTGTTATGATTACCTTTAGTGGGTTCAAAACTGCCATACGGCGTTGAGTTGTTCGATTCAATTCAGTACGCAGTACATGTTCCAGCAAAGCAAGATCAACCATGGAATAACGCTTGGCAACCCCGATCCGGTCACAGAAATTCCTGATTGAGCTGGAAGTATATCCTCTGCGTCTTAAACCTCTCAAAGTAGGCATTCTGGGGTCATCCCAACCTGAGACGATTCCCCTGGTAACCAGTTTAAGAAGTTTTCTTTTACTGAGCACGGTATAGCTCAGATGCAATCTGGCGAATTCGATCTGCTGGGGATGATATATCTCCAGATTATCCAGGAACCAGTCGTAAAGAGGGCGGTTATTTTCAAATTCTATCGAACAGAGTGAATGAGTTATCCCTTCAATGGAATCTTCCAGACAGTGAGCAAAATCATACATTGGATAAATACACCACTTATTGCCTGAGCGGTGATGCTGGGCATGTCTAATCCTGTAAATTAGAGGATCGCGCATTAACATATTTGAAGCTGACATGTCTATCTTTGCCCTGAGTACATGCTCGCCATCATTGAATTCACCTTTTTTCATCCGTTCCAGCAGTTCCAGGTTTTCTTCAACAGATCGATTTCGATAAGAGCTTTCCAAGCCTGGCTGTTTAACCGTTCCCCGGTTTTTTCTGATATCTTCCAGGCTTGAGCTATCTACATAAGCTTTTCCTTTTTTTACCAATTTAACGGCGTATTCGTACATTTTGTCGAAATAATCGGAAGCAAAATAAAGTCGATCTTCCCAGTCGAATCCTAACCAGTGGATATCTTCCTGGATTGCTTCCACGTATTCCTCTTCTTCCTTTTCGGGGTTTGTGTCATCAAACCTGAGATTGCACATACCTTTATAATCCTGAGCGATACCAAAATCCAGGCAAATTGCCTTAGCATGGCCGATATGCAGATATCCGTTTGGCTCGGGAGGAAATCTGGTGTGTACTCTTCCGCTGAATTTACCGGTTTTATTGTCTTCTTCGATAATTGTTCTGATAAAATTTAGATGCTTTTCCGCTTTATTCTTTTCTATATTATTTTGGTTATTCATTTTCAACTCCGTCTATTTGAATTAATAATTTTATCGAATTTGTTATAGATACCGGTTAGGATCAATTGAGGATTAACGTGTCCTTCCAGTTTCCAGCGCATCTTTTCCAGAAAGTCCGTAAGTTCCGCTCCCTGCATTTGAAATAATGGAGCTGCGGATTTAAATTTAGTCAACAATTCTTTTTTATCCAGATTAACGATCAATTCGGGTTGGGTCTCAAGATAAAGCATGTCGTTTATCCAGACGGTCAATTGAGAGATGATTTCCCTTAATCGATCCTTACAGCGTGAAGATTTGAATTCCGCTGCAAAAGCGATGAATCTAAGATCATCACCGGAAATCAGAATATTAAGTAATTGAGTGAGATCTTCCCTGGACTGAATAGGGCTTTTTCCCGCTATTTGCCTTGCTTTTTTCATATTTCCGCCAGATATCCTGGCATACATACGAGCGTCGATCGGGTCGAGAAAATGCTTTTCGATCAATTCCTTTTCGATCACAGCCCGGGATAAAGGTTGAAAATTAACCTGCTGGCATCTTGAGATAATGGTCGGTAAAAGAGAGTTCGGTTTGGATGTTGTCAAGATTATAACAGTGTCGGAAGGAGGTTCTTCCAGGGTTTTAAGGAAGGCATTTGCTGCCTGGGTATTCATCTCATCAGCATGTTCGATAAGAAATACTTTATAATTACCTTCATTAGGGCTCATGCTGGCTCGATATTCGAGCAGACGGATGTTCTTAATCCTTATTTCGGTATTAGTGGAAAAATGATAATCCTGCCAGGGCTGTTCAATTTTCAGCTGAATGTATTTTGAATATTCTGCCTGTACTTTATCGGATTTGAACCTTCCGTACTGGTCTAATTCATAGTTTGGAAAGGGAAAGACATATACCAGATCGGGATGATTGAATTTGAGGAATTTCTGACAGGAGTTACAGGTTCCACAAGGTCTTTTTCCCGGCATAGCTAGACAATTCAAGGCCATTCCAAAATAAAGGGCAGTAGTGAATTTACCAACCCCATCTTGTCCTTGGAAGAGGTAACTGTTTGAGATTCTCTCGCTGGTAAGTGCATTTTTTAATAGGGCAATGATTCTTTCCTGTCCCTTGATCCTGCTGAACATTATAACTACTCCCCTGAAGTGATCCTGCTTACGTAGATGCTGTCGAATTCCTCTGCCAGGATATCCATGTAGATTATGTCCCAAGCTTTCCCGCTGATTAACTTAGCTTTTCTTCTTCTTCCGATCTCTCTGAAACCGATTTTTTGATAACAGCTAAGAGCCCTTTTGTTGTATTCGTAAACTTTAAGCATAATGTTGCGCAGGTTTAGGATATTAAATCCATAGTCCAGAACAAGGCGAGTAGCTTCAGAACCATAACCGTTATCCCAGTAGTCCTTTGCCCCGATAAAGATTCCCAATTCGGCTTTACGATTGAGTTGATCCAGATCGAACAGACTGCAGTTACCTATTAATTTATCTTTATCCAGGCCAACAATTGCAAATATTTGGTCTCCCTTTTCAATCATGTTCTTCAGGATGGTCTTCTCTTTTTCCAGATTAAGTTGCTGATGAAATATTTCCAGGTATTGACCTATTTCCAGATCGTTCAGCCACTCTGCATATTTAGCAGCGTCTTCGATCCTGATCGGAGAAAGGTAGCATCTTGATCCCACAATTTTCTTGTAGTAATCCATCTTACCTCAAACAGTTTTTAAGGCGTTTTACAACTTCATCCTTTCCCAGGATATTATATAAGGCTGGTAGATCCGGACCGTGAGTGTCCCCGATCATGGCAAGCCTGAGCGGAAAATAGAGATTTTTTCCTTTTACCGTTAGTTTCTCGCTGGTTTTCTGGATCAAAGAATTGATCTGATCTGGCTTGAAGGTGGGATCTTTTTCTAATTCTTCCAACCAGAACTGGAAGATCCTTTGCGAATCAGGAGCAGTTAAATAATATTCATCATCACTGGATATTTCATAGATCTCAAAAAAATCCCGATAGACATAGGGTAGTTCCGATAGCAAATTGACCCTTTCCTTGAGAAGTTCGACAATTGCGATCAAGCGTTGGTCATCGCCAGGATCGATCCCAGCTTCAGTAAAATATTTCCTTGACCTGTCAGCAATGTTCTTTGCTGGAAGATCTTTTATATACTTATTATTCATCCAATTCAGCTTTTCATGGTCAAATACAGCCCCTGCTTTGTTGATCCTTTTGAGACTGAAAGCTTTTTCCAGCTGCTGAAGTGAGAATATCTCCTCATTTCCGCTGGGGTGCCAACCCAGGAGTGCGACAAAATTCAGCAAAGATTCTGGGAGGTAACCTTTGTTGAGAAAGTCTTCCACTGCCACATCTCCCTGCCTTTTGCTGAGTTTGCTTTTATCTGGATTGAGCAGTAAGGGGAGATGAGCCATTTTTGGTACTTTCCAACCAAAACAATCATATAGATGCAGATGTTTGGGAACGCTGGACAACCACTCTTCACCCCTGATAATGTGACTGATCTGCATCAGGTGATCATCAACCACATTTGCCAGATGGTATGTGGGAAAACCGTCTGATTTTATCAGAACCTGATCATCAACCATTTCCCAGGGAAATGTTACCTTTTCCCTGACAATATCATAAAAAGTTACCTCACCTTCATCGGGAACCTTAAGCCTGATGACGTGTTTTTCGTTAGCTTCGACCCTCTTACGAGCTTCAGATGGAGGGATATTTCTGCAACGTTTGTCATACATTGGATGTTCATTGCGTGAGATCTGCTCTCTCCGCATAGCATCCAGTTCTTCCTGGGTACAGAAACAATAATAAGCATCTCCTTTGTCCAACAAATAATCCACCTGCTTCCGATAAAGATCGAGCCTTTGAGATTGATAATAAGGACCGTATTCGCCAGCTTTGTCAGGACCCTCATCGTAATCTAATCCCACTGTCTTGAGGGTGGAGACTAGATTTTCCACAGCTCCTTCCACAAACCGATTTCTGTCTGTGTCTTCGATTCTGAGAATGAATCTTCCCCCGGTTTTTTGGGCATAAAGATAATTGTAAAGAGCTGTTCTCAAACTTCCCACATGAAGATAACCAGTAGGGCTTGGGGCAAATCTAACCCTTATTTCATTATTCATTTTTACTCCCATCTAAGCTATGACTTTATCTAAGTTTTTTTTTGGAGTATGCTTGTCAATTTTAAAATTATCGGGCAAAATTAATCTAACTATTGACAAAATAATAGTTCAAAAAGCTTATTTGAAAAAATTTGGGAGGATAAATGAAGAAAAAAATCATGCTGTTTTTAGTATTTGGTTTTGCCATCCTGTTACTTTCTGGATGCTACCATGTAATGATCAAGGTCAATATTAATCCTGATGGTTCAGGAACTCTGGAAGAAAAATTCCTGGTATCGGATTTTATTTCCGAAATGGGAATGGGGGAACAGGATAATGATCAAGCTCGAACCTCAGAGGATCTGGAACAAATCTATGATGAAGAAGCACTTACCAAGAATGGATTGAATTACGGAGAAGGTCTTGTTTTAAAGGAAAGAAAGATCATTTCAGCTAATGAACAATCTGATTTAACAGGTTACAAGGCAATCTACGAATTTACTGATATCACTAAAATCAGGATCGATGAAAATTTCAGTTCGAAACTTGATATGAATACCGGAATGATGGGTTCAATGAGTGAAAGTGCTGTGAGATATATAACTTTTGATCTGGCAAGGGGAAAAACAAATAATTTGAGTATTAATTTTCCTCCGGATCCACCGGTTGGGGAAATGGAGGAAATCGATCGAAAACCGGAAAAAATTGAAGAGATAGATGAAGAAGAATTCAATATGATGAAAATGTTCTTCCAGGATATGTATTTTGGTTTAGAGGTGAACATCAATGGTAAGATCACTGAAACTAATGCTGATTTCCACGATGGTTCTAAAATAACTCTGATCGATATGGATTTTGCCAAGATGATGGAAAATGAAAAAGCTTTCAAAGCTATGATGAACAAGAAGGATTCTGATTCTGCAGCAATGGAAAAAATTCTCAAGGAAGATTTTTCCGAAGTGAGATACGAATCGAAAGATGTAGTAAAAGTTAAGTTCAAATAATAATTCCTATTAGAGGATTATTTCAAGTGAAGTTGATTTGTTAGTTACTCACTTGGGTTGAAATGGTGAATTTTGATTATAATCTATTGATCAGGAACCTGCCTTCATACCCGGGAATTCTGGGGCGATCTAAATATTTCAATTCGGTTGTTCTCGTTCCTTTTCTAGAGGAAAAGGGAGAATTGTTCCTGGTTTTAGAAAAAAGAGCTCAGGGCATCAAGCAGGAAGGAGAGATCTCTTTTCCGGGTGGTGCCTTTGATCCTGTTCAGGATAAGCTTATTAGGGATACAGCAATTAGAGAGACTCAGGAAGAACTTGGGATCCCAGTGGAAAAGATCAAAATAGATAAGAGATTTCATACCATAATTCATCCTAATAATACCTGTATCGATGTGTTTATTGGTAGATTACTGCTGGATTCCAGAAGGGAAATCATCCTGAACGAAAAGGAAGTTGAGAAGATCGTCCTGGTACCAGTTGATTTTTTCAGAAGTCAGAAACCGGATCTTTACAGGATCGAGATGGAGTTCAGATCCTATCACCTCAATCGAAAAGGCAAAAAGGAAACACTTTTCCCCGCTCAAAAACTGGGTGTTCCCAGAAAATATTGGGATAAATGGGGATTGTATGAGCATAAGGTGTTTGTCTATAAATACAAAGATGAAACAATCTGGGGGTTAACGGCTGAGATAATCAAAGAACTTGTAGAACTGATTGTTTGATCAACAGAAATTTTTTCGGGTGATATTTAGTTCGGCTGTATTTTCGCGCTTGATCTCGAAAAGTTCTAGCAATATATCAAAAATCGAAGCTCCTGTGATAGTTTTTTTGATAATCAATAATCCGGAGGTTAGTTCGATAGAATTAATGATCATTTTCAAATCGACTTCTTTCTCATTTCCTTTTTTGATTCGTTTTATTAAGCATTGGGGTGAATTCCTGAATTTGGTAATTACTTCTTTCATTTCCCGTTCATGAAATTCAGGGGGTAGATTAACCCAAAGAAGTTCATTCTGATAAACATGTCTTTGTTTCTTGAAATCCGGTAAGCTGTTTACTTTTTTTATGGTTATTTCCGAGGGTAAATTTTTGTTGATTGCCGAATTGATATGGCTAACGGGTAATTTCTCGCTGAGATAAAGATCAAGATATTCGTTTTCACCTGCGATCCCGATTGCTAGGGGAGGACCAAACTGTAATTTGGGATGGATATTAAATCCACGGCTGTAAACCAATGGTAAACCCGATGCTCTCAAAATAGTCTGAATTGTGCGGACAAGGTCAAGATGTCCTACGAATCTGAGATTTCCTCCTTTACTGTAAAATATTCGGAAAGGATAGGATTTATCCGGTGTAATTACTTGAGGATTTAACGAAGTAAGGGGTTTTGATAATTTTTCTTTACTGTATACAGGATAGAGATCATTGGTACAGATGCCACAATCAGTGCAATTTCCCTGGCGACAATCGGGTGTAGTTTCTTCCAGACGGGATTTTTCCCATTCCTGGAGCAGGAATTCACGGGAAATACCCAGATCGATATCATCCCAGGGCAGCTTTTGATCAAGAGGGATTTCAGCCAGATATCTATTAAGATCAAGGTTCAGCATGGAAGCTGCATTCTGCCAGCAAGAAAAATCAAAGAATTCCATCCAACCGTCATAGATAGCACCGAGTTCGTAAGCCTTCAGGATTAACTCACCTACTTTTTTATCACCTCTTCCTAAGATACATTCCAATTGGGATGCTTGGATCTCGTGGTATTTTATTTTGATGAAACCATATTTGGAAAAGGACTTTTTTATCCTATTTATTCTGGATGAAAGAACTTGCTCAGAGCACATAACTGCCCATTGAAAAGGAGTGTGATTTTTCGGCACAAAAGGTGAAATTGTAATGTTTAGCTTCATTCTCCCCTTTTTTATGGACATGATCTTGAATATCAAACTGATAATTGCTGTGATATCTTCATCTGTCTCAAAGGGAAGACCGATCATGAAATATAATTTGATCAGATTCCAACCCTTGTCAGCAGCAGTTTGAACCGTGTTTAGAATATCTTCTTCGTTTATATTTTTATTGATAATGTTACGCAGTCTTTGACTGCCAGCTTCCGGAGCAATGGTAAGACCGGTTTGTCTCAGTTCGTTCATTATCTGGATGATCTGATCATCAAGGTTGTCCAGTCTTAAAGAAGGCAATGAAAGACTTGTGCGGGAACGTTTGAATTCGGTGAACAGAGCAAGCATAACTGGTTTAATACAGGTGTAATCGCTTGATGATAAGGAGGATAAGGCAGCCTCCTGCCAACCCGACAGACGCATATCCTTTTCCAGCCGGGATAGAAGAATATCAGGATTCAATTCTCTTACCGGGCGGTAAAAGTACCCGGCATGACAAAAACGGCAGCCTCTGCTGCAACCTCGCATGATCTCGGAAACATAACGGTAGTGGGTTGGCATCTGCCAGGGAATGAGTTGATTACGGTGATAGGTTTGGGTATTGAGATCCCTTATTTTCCTTATTTTAATACTGCTGTTTTTTTGAGCTGATCTCGGTACATAGACTCCTTTTAGATTTGCTAATTCGGTAATGGTTGTGTCTCTGTTTTTACCTTTTGCTTGTTTGATTACATCCTTGATCTCAATAATCGCTTCTTCACCATCACCGATCAGAAAAGCATCAATAAATTGGGACAGAGGTTTGGGATTAGTGGCATTGGGTCCGCCGGCTAATATTATTGGCTCGTTTTCCTCTCTTTGATCTGCTTGGAGTTTTATGCCCGATAACTCCAGGATATAAAGGATGTTGGTATATGTCAGTTCTGACTGCAGGGTAAAACCGATAACGTCGAAATCAACCAGAGGTACTTTGTTTTCAAGACTGAACAAAGGAAGTCGATATTTTTTTAACATATCGCCAAAATCTGTCCAGGGGCAGTATGCCCGGTCTGCCATGGCATCGGTTGTTTCATTCAAAATAGTATAAAGTATTTTCAACCCAAGATGAGAAAATCCCACTTCATAAACATCGGGGTAGACCAGACAAAAATTTACCAGATCCGAGCCGGGTTTTTTATGAAAGGCATGGATCTCGTTATTTATATATCGTGATGGCTTTAAAACTGAGGAGAGTAGATGCTCGTATTTTACCCGGGAATATTTTTGTCTCTGGTTAGGGATCATAGTCGAAGGGGCTGTTTTCTCCGGTAAAAAGGAGTTGATCCAGATAGTCTGTTGTGTCGTGTAGGGCTTCTTGGATCAATTCCGGCAGAGGTTCTTCCTTCTGTTTGGTACTTACCAATTCCAATTCCGGGATCAGAGTGCTGATACTCTCGGGTTTTTCCTCTTCTTTCTCGATCTTTTCTTCGGTGGATCTCTGGAAAGGTGATTTGAATTTACCATCCTTATAGAATTTAACTGAGATCACAATTACGACAATGATCAGGATCACAAAAAAAATGAATGAGAGCAGATTGGTAGAAATTAGATATTTCTTAGGTTGAACCGGGCGGGAACGGTATAATTTATCCGGTATTTCCTGATATGTTTTTTCAAATTCTTCCAGAACAGCATCTACATCTGCTTCAACATACCGGGCATAAGTAATGATCATTGCTTTTGCATAACCCTTACCACCGAGATTATCGAAATTGTTATCTTCTATGCTGATCAGATTTTTTATCTGGATTTTAGTTTTGTTTGCCAGTTCTTCCAGGCTCAGATTTCTTTTATCCCTTATTTCCTTAAGATATTGCCCGATTGATTCCATAAATACACCTTTATCTTATTGAGAGCTTAGTTCACTTATTCTCTGCAACCTATCCGGTTCGTTGCTTTGTAACCATTTATCTTGAGAGAGAATCTCATATGCCAGCTTAAAATAATGTCCCGAAAGGTCTGGTTGATCCTTTAGTAAATATATTTCTCCCAGCTCTTCGTAAACATACCCATCTTTCGGAAGATTAAGTTGGTCAACCTCTTTTTCCAGTTCCAGTTGGATTTTTAAGGCTTCGTTTATATTACCGAGAGATCTCTGTGCTCGGGCAACAGACCAGGAAGATATTCTTGCTCCATTTTCATCTCCGATCTCATTACGCCAGGCAAGATCTTGCTGGAACATTTCCAGAGCTTTATTATATTTGGCTTGATCGTGGTAGGTCCAACCGATATTATTGTATAAAGGTCCCAGCCAGTTGCTTGTTCTTTTATCCTTTGAGTTACGAGCAAGTTCGAGAGCTTTCAGGTTCCAACTCAGTTGTTGATCGATCGGTTCTACAATTCCCATCATATGAGCAGCATCGAGACTGTAAAGATCAAGATTGCTTTTGGTGCCGAGTTGCCAGGCTTGCAAAAATAAAGGTCTGGCTTTTTCCTTTTTGCCTGCACTGTTATAAAGTCTACCCCTTTCAAGTAGATAACGCATCCTGGCAGTTTTTAGATCATCCACAAGCAGATCTTCAACCTGATCAAGTAGCTCGTGACCTTCATCAAATTTACTTTGCAATCCTTTGGTCCTGGCAAGCTGGGTGAGAAGCTGGAGGTGATAAGATTTGTCGTAATCCGCATCAGTAGTAATGATAGAATCTAAAAGAGTCTGGAATTTTAGTTCAGTTGATGCTGGATCATTATAATTCCACATTCGATCAAAATCGAGGGTTATATAACTCATTTTAACCTCTTTTTTTGATGATTGACAGGACAGTAATATTAAAAGAAAAACCAGTATAACTAACTTTTTTATCATAATTTCCTCAGGATAAAATGTTCATCATTCATAATGAAAAAGTCATCGTTTTTTTGTCCAGAAATAAAGCTTTTTTTAATCAGAATTAAGATTGATCTGCGATTGAGCCTTCTTTATTTTTTTTAATTTCAGGAAAAGATGATAAAGTAATATTGATGTTACACAGGCAGTAAAAATATCAGAAATTGGAAAGGCAATCCAGATTCCATCGAGATGGTAAAAACGGGGCAGTATCAAAACGAGAGGGATAAGGACAATGATCTGGCGGGAAATTGAAAGCAATAGAGCCGGTAGGGCTTTACCAAGAGCTAGAAAAGTTGTGGAACCAATTATATGTATCCCAACTATCGGTAGAGCCAGAAACATCAGCTTCAAAGCACGTTGTCCCAGCTCGATCAATTCAACGTCATTAGTGAAAATTCTCAACAACAGATGGGGGAAAAAAAACATAATTGTAAAACCTAAAGTAGCAACCAGTGTCGCAGCTAGTACCGATAATCTAATAGCTTTGAGGGCATTTCCTATTTTCCTTGCCCCGTAATTAAATCCTACGATTGGTTGCATTCCCTGGGCGATACCGAAGATGGGCATCAGGGTAAAACGAAGTAGACGATGGATTATTCCAAAAGCTGCCAGAGCTAGGTCTGAACCATAATGAGCGATACTGTTATTGATGATAATTACCAGAAGGCTCCCGGCAGCTTGACGGAAAAAACCCGAAATACCGATAGAAATCTGTTCTTTCAAGATTTTGGCGTGTGGTATGAAATGGGTCAATGTAAGTTTTAAAGAACTTCTGCCACTGGTGAAATAATAGATAATGTAAACAGTTGTAGCAGCTTGAGAGATTACCGTTGCTATAGCTGCACCCTCTACACCTAGATCAAGAACATAGATGAAGATAGGGTCGAGTATAATATTTATCAGAGCTGAAATGAGCATGGTCCCCATTGCTATCTTGGCTCTTCCCTCGGAACGAATAATATTGTTACTGCTGACCATAAAAATAAAGAACAATGATCCCAGGAGTATAACACTCATGTATTCTCTGGCATAGGGAAAGATGGTCTCGGTAGAACCGAAAGCCTGTAAGATTTGATGAAGGAAAGAATTTCCGAGCAGGGCAATAATGATCCCCAGGAAAACAGCGACTGATATAGTATTACCCAGGGTAGTATCGGCACGATCATAATCTTTGGAACCCAGACTGCGGGAGATCATGGAAGCCCCACCTATTCCCAGCATGTTCCCTGTAGCCAGCATTAACATCTGAAATGGAAATACTATAGCGATTCCGGCAATCCCTCTGGCACCGACCCAATGACCGACGAAAATCGTATCTACGATGTTGTAAAGAGCCATAACGATCATGCCGATGGTGGCTGGAGTAGAAAGTTTGAGCAGGAGTTTTAAGATCCGGTTGTCATCGAGAACTGTCTGCTTTCGTTCCTGCATATTAAAACCGGGAAAGAATAGTTTTATAAAACGAGATTATATCGATATAACCGATCCTATAATCAAGCATTTATCGAGAGAGCATCAACTAATTTTTCCAACAATTCGGGCTTGGTCGTAAGATCTGTTGATTTCAGGAAATCCTGTCTTTGCTGGAATCTGTCCTGCAAAAGTTCAAGATAGTTTCTTACGTTCTCACGTTGATAAGGATCGTATTTTTTGAAGTATCCAGGTAGTATCTTTTCAACACTTTGTCGTGTTGGTAGCAAGGCACCTGGGAGCACATCCCATTCCTGCCATTCCAGTAGATCTGTGAGAATAGCCGTCTGTAAGGTCAGAGAAGTTTGGAGTTTGATCTCCTCCAGATCTTTTTCAGATGAGTGCCAGTATTTTGCGCTGTTAAAGGTATAACATTCTGCTCCAGTTTCCAGAACTTTCAAAAAAGCTTCAACATCACGATATAGTTCATAGACCCGGAAAGGATTGGCAAATGGTTCAAAAACCAGTTTGTTCAGATCAGCTTCCGACACATTCTCAGCTCGATTTCTCCTGGTAATGAGAGCAGCTCCCATCGCAACAGCAAGATATTTGTCTTTGTATTTGATCAGTGGTGGCAAGACAGTATCTTTCATCAACCAGGCTAGAGCTTTTGGAAAGCTACATTTATTGACCCATTTCCCAAGCAGGTCCCGATCGAGGATAGCTCGACCATTAGCCTGACGAGCATCGAGCCCAAGAGGTAGCACCTTATTATCTACCGAGATCAGAGCATGGTTCATAAGAGCGATACAGTATTTCCAGTCGGGGTGATCAATATTGCGGCTGTCGGTTTTATCGAACAGAGATGGTTCCCAGACCCGGCATACCTTATCTTGAGTATCGATTTGGAAGGCATCATCATGAAGAATTACCTTTTTAAAACCTTTGGGTAAAGTCCCGCCATTATCGGCAGAATTAGTGTGAGAGGATTTTCCGGTTCCTGATAATCCATAGAAAGCTATTGATCTTTTACCTAATTCACTGTAAGGAGAGGGACATTTTGAAAAATCAATTTCTTTGATCCCACCATGACAGGCAGCCATCCCAAGCCTCATTCCGGAAGTCCAAGCTAGGGTTAGGGTACCTTTTTTCCGTTCACCAAAATATCGCATCCCAAGGTTAAAGATCACATTATGTTTTTCATCCACCAGAGCTAACTGGGGGAATCCGATATTGGTATAGAAATCATCATCGCAAGTCCAATCGTTGTAAGCTATGATAACAATATCCTGGATAGGAAGAACTTTGCTTTTTTTATATTCTTTCTGCATCAGATCGTAAGGAGCAAAATTGGTAAGCCAGTTAAAGACATTAGCGGCATCACTTTTCGTAGTTACATAATGAGCTTT
>Ga0272442_10008114_pt1 | contig 13411 bp, 10 predicted proteins | sample SSMForm2O_FD_200262 | JGI IMG/M metagenome (GOLD analysis project Ga0272442, IMG submission 200262) | Marine sediment archaeal communities from Little Sippewissett salt marsh, Falmouth, MA, United States - SSM-Form-2O | ecosystem: Environmental > Aquatic > Marine > Wetlands > Sediment ...
GGTTTTTTCATCGCGCTTTACAGCATTGAATTCCTGATCGAAGCCGCGATCGAACTCAAAAAGAGTGCGAATAAACCCGACGCTCCCTATGTAGATGTCACGGGCTCGTAAAAAACGGATACCCTATGGATTGGCCAACACTCGTCCTCATCCTCAGCTTTGTCATCCTCCTTGTCCTCAATGTCCCGATCGCTTTTTCGATCGGCATCTCGACCCTGCTGACCATATTCGCCATCGGCGGTATGCCGGCGCTGCAGCAGGTGGCGTTCAAGATCGCCACGGGCATCGACAGCTTTGCCCTGCTGGCGATTCCGTTTTTCATCCTCGCCGGACTGCTCATGGGGCGCGGCGGCATCGCCCGCCGGCTGATCGATTTCGCCAATGTCCTGGTCGGCCGTTTCCCAGGAGGACTCTCCTACGTCAACATCATGACCTGCATGCTGTTCGGCGCTATATCGGGCTCGGCCGTGGCTGCGGTCTCGAGCGTCGGCGGATTCATGATCCCATTGATGAACAAGGAGGGTTACGCGCGCGATTTCAACGCCTCGGTGAGCATCACCGCGGCGACCACGGGATTGCTCATTCCGCCCAGCAATGTCATGATCGTCTATTCGCTCGCCACCGGCGGGGCGGTGTCGATCGCGGCCATTTTTCTCGCCGGATTCCTGCCCGGCATTCTCATGGGACTCGGCCTGATGGTGGTCAGCGGTATCATCTCGGTCCGGAGAAATTACGGCATCGGCGTCCGTTTCGCGTTCAAAGAGGGACTGGTCAAGTTCCTGGTGGCGCTGCCGCCGCTTTTCCTGGTGGTCCTGGTGCTCGGCGGCATCCTGGCCGGATACTTCACCGCCACCGAGGCTTCGGCCATTGCCGTGATCTACGCCTTTTTCCTCTCCGTGGTCGTTTACCGGGAAGTCAAATTGAGCGATGTCCCAAACATCCTGCTTCAATGCGGCATCACGACCTCTGTGGTCTTTCTGCTGATCGGCACTTCCATGGCAATGTCTTTCGTACTGGCTTATCAGAACATCCCTCAGAACATAAGCGCGACCCTGCTCGGCTTAACCAGCAACAAAATCATCATTCTTCTGATCATCAATATGCTTCTGCTCATGGTCGGCACTTTCATGGATATGACCCCGGCTGTTCTGATCTTTACGCCCATTTTTCTGCCCATCGTGCAGGGTCTGGGCGTGCATCCGATCCATTTCGGCATCATTATGATCATGAATCTTTGTATCGGCATCTGCACACCTCCCGTCGGGTCGTGCCTGTTCGTGGGGTGCGGCATAGCTGAGACCACGATCACGCGGGTGATCCAGCATCTTTTACCTTTTTTCTTCGCCATGATACTGGTGCTTTTGATCACGACCTATCTGCCGGCCCTCTCTCTGCTGGTTCCGAGACTTTTCGGTTTTTGAAGAACAACAGCGGCCGTCCGAATGGACGGCCTTTTTTTTCTGAAGATTTAAATCGGTTCAATTTTATGGCCATGACCATCGCCGACATCGCCAAGCTCGCCGGCGTCTCCCGGGCCACGGTTTCGGGAGTGCTCAACAGCAGTCCAACGGTCAGCGAAAAGACCAAAAAGCGCGTTCTGGAGATCATCAAAAAACACGATTACAGGCCCAACGAGATCGCCCGTGCGCTCGCCCTCAACCAGACCGGACTGCTCGGTCTCATTGTCAAGGACATCAGCAATCCGTTCTACAACAACATCGCGCTGGGTGTGGAGCAGGTGTGCGAAGAGGGCAACTACAGCGTCATCATCGGCAGCACGCGCCAGGACTGGAACCGGGAGGTGGCGCACATCAATCTTCTTAAAAGACGCCGGGTCGACGGGCTGGTCATCTTTCCACTGCAGCGGGATGCGGACCTGAGCCACATCTGGGAACTGAAACACACCAATTACCCGTTTGTCCTGCTCGCCGAGGTGCCGGGCATCGAAGCCGATCTGGTTCGCGCCGATGACGGCAGCGGCGCCGAGATGGCGACCGAGCATCTGATCAAACTGGGCCGGAAGAGGATTGCCCATGTTCTGGGGCCGGCCACTGCCATGGCCAGCGAGCGTCGCCTGCGCGGCTATCAGCGCGCGCTGGCGCGCTACAACCGGGTGTCAAAAGACGAGCTGATACATCAGGGGGGCATGCGTCTCAGCGACGGCTACCGTGCCGGTCTTGAGATGGCCAGGGACTCGAAAGCCGGAATCGATGGCGTTTTCTGCTACAACGATTCGGTGGCCATCGGCCTGATCCGCGCCATGACCGAAAGCGGCCGCCGCATTCCGGATGACGTCGCCGTGATCGGCTTTGACGATGCCGGGGCGAGCGCCTATCTGGAAACGGCGCTGACCACGGTGCTGCAGCCGGCGCGCGAGATGGGCCGTCTCGCGGCCGAGATGGTGCTGCGGCGTATCCGGGAGCGGGAAGCTCCTCTGCCGATTCAGAAACAGATTCTCAAAACCAGGCTGGTCGTCCGCGAGACCTGCGGAGCAAATCCCAAAGGAACGGTGGCCGCCAATTCCAACTGAAGGAACAGGTTTTATGACTCAAGCGCAGCTTTACAGCGATCGACTCAAAGCCCTTCATCCCGGTAAAGAAGTGATGCTTTATCCCGTTTCTTTCGTTGATGTCGATGGGGGCATGCTGGCGCTGGCGCGGATCGATGCCGCTAAACGGCTGGTGATCGCCGCGCGGGATGATCTCGGTTTTGAAACGGACGAGCGCTTGCCGGGAGATCCTCCTCTGAAGCTCGGTCCGGTCTCGCCGCACAATGCCGATCGCCTGAGGCAGTTGTGTCCATGGACGGCGCCCCGGCCGGTGGGTTTGGAAACTTCCTTCGGTGCGGGAGATCGGCTCGGACTCGCCACGCCGGGTCACATCCGGGCGCTGTCAGGGTACGACATCGTGCCCGTGCTTGCACAGCAATCGATCCGCGAGATGACGCGGACCGGCAGAACAGCGCAGCAGGTCATGGACGACGTGACCTGGGCCGTGCTGCAGGAGGGCTACCGCTGCGGATTCGGCTCCGACGCCGATCATCTAAAAACCGAAGGGGATATCCGCTCAACCGTAGAGGCCGGCTACACCGGTTTCACGCTCGATCCCTCGGATCATATAAATAACCGCGCCCGGACCCTTTCCGATGACGAAGCGGCGCGCGCCTGGACACAGCTGTTCGAAACCGAACAGGAGGCGGCCGGATTCCTGCGCAGATATTGCGGCTCAGTGCATGAGGTCAAGAGTGCGGGCGGGACATTGAAGCTTGAGATCGGCGAAATCGAGCTCCATCGTCTCGCCGTCGAGCTGCTGCCCGCCATCCGCCACACCATCCACGGTTACCGCCTGATCAAATCGCTCAAAGGCGATGAACCGTTTGATTTTGAAATGTCCGTGGATGAAACCGAGTCTCCGACGACGGCAAAAGCGCATTATCTCGTCGCCAGCGAGCTCGGCCGAGCCGGGGTCCGGCTCACCGCTTTGGCGCCGCGGTTCGTCGGCGAGTTCCAGAAGGCCATCGACTACATCGGCGATCTGTCCGCCTTCCGCGGCCAGATGCGCGATCACGTGATTCTGGCGCACCATTTCGGCCCTTATAAGCTGAGCGTTCATTCGGGCAGCGACAAATACTCCATTTTCCCCATTGTCGCTGAGGAGAGCGGCGGCCTCTATCATGAAAAAACCGCAGGGACCAGCTATCTGGAAGCACTTCGCGTCGTTTGCCGCACCGATGCGGCCCTGTTCCGCGAGATCGCCCGCTTCGCTCTCGAAAAATTCGAGGGTGAGCGCCACTCCTATCACGTCACCACGGACCTGACCCGCGTCCCGGATCCGGATCGTCTCGACGACGACGGGCTGGAAAGCATGCTGGATTTGGATGACTCGCGCCAGGTGCTGCACATCACCTTTGGAGCGACCCTGACGAGCAAATCGCATGACGGAAATTACCGATTTCGCGACCGCATTTTCGAGCTGCTCGGCCGGCACGAAGAGGAGTACATCCGTGTCCTGGTGGTCCTGTTCCGCAGGCATCTGGATGCGTTTGGGGTGAAAAAATCGTTATGAGGAGAATAACTTGTACACATTAGAGGAACTGTTCAGCTTGAAGGGCCAGGTGGCCGCCGTGATCGGGGGCGGCGGTGTGCTGGCCGGCGCCATGGCCAGAGGCCTGGCCGGCGCGGGCGCGGACGTGGCGATTCTGGATCTGAACGCCGAAAACGCTGAAAACGCGGCAGGGCAGATTCAGGAAATGGGATCCCGGTCCATGACCGTCGCCCTGGATGCCACCTCAAAAAGCGGCCTGGAAGAGGCGGAAGAGAAGATAAATACCGAGCTGGGTCCGGTCTCGATTTTGATCAACGCACCGGGCATCAATTCGAGCACGCCCTTTTTCTCCATCTCTGAAGAGGAGTGGGACAAAATCGTGGCGGTCAACCTAAAAAGCATGTTTCTCGCCTGCCAGATCTTTGGCGAGAAAATGATCTCGCGCGGAATCCCGTCCAGTATCATCAATATCTCGTCGGCTTCATCCGGACCGCCGCTGAGCAAGGTCTTCACCTACAGTGTGACTAAAGCCGGGGTGAACAACCTCACCCGGTTTCTGGCCCGGGAATGGGCGACGAAGGGCGTCCGCGTCAATGCCATTGCCCCGGGTTTTTTTCCGGCGGAGCAGAACCGCAGGATTCTGACCCCGGAGCGCACAGAGGCCATCATGCGGCACACGCCCATGAACCGTTTCGGCGAGGCAGAGGAACTGATCGGTGCGGTGGTCTGGCTCGCCTCATCTCAGGCCTCATCGTTCGTCACCGGCGCCGTCATCCGGGTCGACGGCGGTTTCACCGCCATGACCATTTGAGCTGTTGGTCAAAAAACGGACCGGCTCCTTTTCGAGCTTTATCTTTATATAAAACAATCAGGAGAACATTATGAGCGACTATGATATCGGCCTGATCGGCCTCGCCGTCATGGGCGAAAATCTGGTACTGAACATGGAAAATCACGGATTCGGAGTGGCGGTTTTCAACCGAACCGTGAGCAAAGTCGACCGCTTCATGGAAAACCGCGCAGCGGGAAAGAACATCAAGGGCTGTCATTCGATCGAAGAGCTGGTCGCCAGCTTGAAAAAACCGCGCAAGATCATTCTGATGGTCAAAGCCGGAAAAGCGGTTGACGATTTTATCGAGCTGCTTATTCCGCATCTGGAAGACGGCGATATCGTCATCGACGGAGGCAACAGCCATTTCCCCGACAGTATCCGCCGGACCCGCTATCTGGAGGAGAAAGGGCTGCTGTTCATCGGTACGGGTGTCTCCGGAGGCGAAGAGGGAGCTCTGAAGGGGCCGTCGATCATGCCCGGCGGTTCGGCCGAGGCCTGGCCGCACGTCAAGCCCATTTTCCAGAGCATTGCGGCCAAGGTACCGGACGGCTCGCCCTGCTGCGAGTGGGTCGGAAACGACGGAGCCGGCCACTTTGTCAAAATGGTGCACAACGGCATCGAATACGGCGACATGCAAATGATCTGCGAATCCTATTTCCTGATGGAAAAAGTGCTCGGCATGACGCCGGCGCAGATGCACGATGTGTTCGCCGGGTGGAACAAGGGCGAACTGGACAGTTACCTGATCGAGATCACGCGCGACATCATGGCCAAAGTCGATCCCGAGACCGGAAAGCCGATGATCCACGTCATCCTGGATACCGCGGGACAGAAGGGCACCGGTAAATGGACCAGCCAGGCCGCGCTCGATCTCGGTGTGCCCGCGCCGACCGTTGCCGAGGCGGTCTTTGCCCGCGCCATCAGCGCCATAAAAGAGGAGCGCGTTACCGCCTCCGGGATACTGGAGGGACCGAAATCCTCCTTTAACGGCGATGCGGAGGATTTTGTCGAGAAGATACGCCAGGCGCTTTACGCCTCGAAAATCTGTTCCTACGCGCAGGGTTATCAGCTGATGCGCACGGCTGCTGTGGAGTACAACTGGGACCTCAAGTTCGGCGAGATTGCACTGATGTGGCGCAACGGCTGCATCATCCGGGCGCAGTTCCTCGGCAAGATCAAGGAGGCGTTCGACCGCCAGCCCGATCTCTCCAACCTGCTGCTCGACCCCTATTTCAAATCAGCGATCGAGTCCAATCAGAACGCCTGGCGCGAGGTCGTGGCCAAAGCGGTTGAACTGGGCATTCCGGTTCCGGCGTTCAGCAGCGCCCTGGCCTACTACGACAGCTACCGCAGCGCACAGCTGCCGGCCAACCTGCTGCAGGCTCAACGGGATTATTTCGGCGCGCATACTTACGAGCGCATCGACAAAGAACGCGGGCAGTTCTTTCATACGGAGTGGCTGGAGGCGTGATGACGGGCGCAGGATCGAAAACCGCATCGCTGGGTGAGCGTGAGGTCCGGGAGCTGTGCCGCAGCGCATTCGCGGAAATCGATGTCGAGGATAAACGGCTGCTCTTCATCCTGCCGGATCATACGCGCACCGCGCCGATCGACCTGATGTTCCGCACGCTGTACGAACTGCTGGCGGACCGGGCGGAAAAGCTCGATTTTCTCATCGCTCTGGGCACCCATCCGCCCATGAGCGACGAGGCGATCTGCCGCCGGGTCGGTATCACTCCGCCGGAGCTAAGCTCCCGGTATGCGCGGGCGCGGTTTTTCAATCATCACTGGGACGATCCGGAGCAGCTGATATCGCTCGGCACCCTGTCCGCCGCCGAGGTCGAACAGATATCGGAAGGGCGGATGAACCGGGAAGTGGAGATCACGATCAACAAAATGGTGCTCGACTACGACCGGCTGTTCATGGTGGGACCCGTTTTCCCGCACGAGGTCGTCGGCTTTTCAGGCGGCAGCAAATACCTGTTTCCCGGTATCGCCGGCGCCGAGATCATCGACATGTTCCACTGGCTCGGCGCCCTGATCACCAATGTTCGAATCATCGGGACAAAGCAAACACCTGTGCGCAGGGTCGTGGACCGCGCGGCGGACATGGTGCCGGTGCCGCGGACCGCGGTCTGCATGGTGGTGCGGGATGACGAGCTCGCCGGTCTCTACATCGGCGAGCCCGGGCAAGCCTGGTCCGCGGCTGCGGATCTGTCCGATAAATTGCACGTGGTGTACAAAGAGCGGCCCTACGGCCAGGTGCTCTCGCGGGCACCGGAGATGTACGACGATCTCTGGACCGGCGGCAAATGCATGTACAAGCTCGAGCCCGTGGTCGCCGACGGCGGTGAGCTGATCATCTATGCACCGCACATCAGCGAGGTCTCGGTCACCCACGGCGCGGTGCTGGAGAGGATCGGATACCACGTCCGGGACTACTTCCTCAGTCAGATGTCCCGTTTCGCGGATGTGCCGGGCGGTATCATGGCGCATTCGACGCACGTCAAAGGCATCGGTACCTATGAGAACGGCGTTGAAAAACCGCGCATCAACGTGGTCCTGGCCACGCGTATTACGGCCGAGGTGTGCGCCAGGATCAATCTGGGATATCGCGATCCCTCGACCATCCGGATCGAACAGTGGGCGGATCGCGAACAGGAGGGGATTCTGTATGTGCCCAAGGCGGGTGAGACGCTTTTCCGTCTCAGGGACGACCCCTTTCGCACGCAACAGGGAGGCTGAAATATGGCGAAGTACAACAATGTCGTGATCGCACAATCCGGAGGACCTTCTCCGGTGATCAATAATTCCCTGCGCGGGATCATCGAAACCTGCGCCCTGTTTCCCGGCCGGTTCGGCCGGATATACGGCGGCTGGCACGGCATCGAGGGTATATTGAAAGAGGAACTGCTCGACCTCTCGGCCCAGGACGAGGAAGAGATCCGGCTGCTGCGAACCACCCCGGCGGCGGGCTCGATCGGCACGTGCCGTTACAAGCTCAAACCGGCGCAGAATCTGGATTTTGAACGCGTGATCGAGGTGTTCCGCGCTCACCGGATCGGTTACTTTTTCTATATCGGCGGCAATGATTCCATGGACACGGCGTACAAGGTGGCGGCGCTGGCGCACGAAAAGGGGCTCGACCTGGTTGCCGTTGGCGTCTCCAAAACCATAGACAACGATGTCGGCGACTCGGAATTCAAGCTGGTCGATCACACACCGGGTTACGGCAGCGTGGCGCGGTACTGGGCCAATCTTGTGCAGAACGCCAACGAAGAGAACATGGGCTCTTCCCCGGCTGATCCCGTGCTCGTGCTCCAGGTCATGGGACGGAAAATCGGCTTCATCCCTGCCGCCGCCCGCCTGGCTGATCCCAAACGGCAGATGCCGCTGCAGATATATATGCCCGAATCGGGTCTCAGCCTGGCGGAGATGGCCGACCGGGTCAATGACGATCTGAAACGCCATGGCCGCTGCCTGGTCGCGGTCAGCGAGGGCTTTGACGTAGGTAATATCGGCGAGGTGAAGGACGCCTTCGGCCACACCGAATTCAGCTCCTCGATGTTCACCGCCCAGCAGGTGGTGGTCAATCATCTCAACAAGGCGGGCCTCCAAGCCCGCGGTGCAGCCCGCGGTCAGGTGTCCGGCACCGACCAGCGCGATACCATGATCTACGCTTCGACCGTGGACCTGGATGAAGCGTACAAGGTCGGCCAGAATGCGGCGCTGATCGCTTCCGAGGACAGCTCGGGTTACATGTCCACTATTTTGCGCCGTCCGGGACTGATCTACAACGTCGATTATGACAAGGTGCCGCTCGAGGTGGTGGCGAATTCCGAGCGCGCTTTCCCGACAGACTGGATCGCGCCCAGCCGCATCGATGTCACCGACGATTTCGTGCGCTATGCCCGGCCCCTGATCGGCGAAGACTGGGTCAGCGTCCCTCTTATCAACGGACTCCAGCGGTTCACCCGTTTCCGGCCCGTTTTCGCGGACAAGGTCCTGGATGACTATGTGCCGCAGGCTCATCGCTAGATAGCCGGTCCGCGGGACCGCTGAAGCTCTATTAACGGATAATTCAAGCAGAAGGAATCCGATATGTCAGATCCCCAGGCTGATTTGAAGAACCTCTCTCCTCGACACGACTATTTCGTCGCCATCGATTCCGACGGCTGCGCCTTTGACACCATGGAGATCAAGCACAAGGAGTGTTTCACGCCGAACATCATCAAACACTGGCATCTTCAGCCGGTGTCCAAATACGCGCGCTCGGCCGCCGAATTCGTCAACCTTTATTCCAAGTGGCGCGGCGTCAACCGCTTCCCGGCCCTGATTATGGTTTTCGACCTGCTCAGGGAGTGGTCCGATGTGGTCAAGCGGGGCGTGGACATTCCCGTCGCCCAGGAGATCCGGGACTGGATCGAACGTGAAACCAAACTGGGAAATCCGGCGCTCAAGGCGGAAGTGGAGCGGACCGGTGATCCGGTCCTGAAGCAGGCTCTGGAGTGGAGCGAAGCGGTGAACGCCACGGTGGCCGACATGGTGCACGGTGTTCCGCCGTTCCCCTATGTGCGCGAAAGCCTGAAAAAAATCACCGAGTGGGCTGATGTCATTGTCTGCTCGGCCACACCCGGCGAAGCGCTGGTGCGCGAGTGGGAGGAACACGATATCGCTAAATACACCCGGATCATCGCGGGACAGGAAAAGGGCTCGAAGAAAGAACACATCCAGCTCGCTTCGGGCGGCAAATATGAAAAAGGGCACGTCCTGATGATCGGTGATGCTCCGGGCGACATGAAAGCGGCGAAGGCGAACGGCGCCCTGTTCTTTCCGATCAAACCGGGTCATGAGGATGAATCCTGGGAGTTCTTTTACAGAGAGGCGGCGGATAAGTTTGTCAGCGGTGAGTACAGCGCCGAGTACGAGTCCGGATTGATCGCCGAATTCGAGGCACTGCTGCCGGACAGCCCGCCTTGGGCACAATGATTTTTCGCGCCTGGAGAAGCGGGCGGGATTTTCACCCGCGCCGGATTTCACGGCGCGCGCAGGGGCCGGAGCGCCTATGAAAAGAGTGACCCTTCTTTTGTTCGCAATGAGCGTGAGCTGGGCGGCCGAGTCCGGCTACATGGATCATAATGCCCTGAGCCGGCATCTCGACGGCCTCGCCGCTGCGCATCCCGGCCTGATCGGGCTTTCGGAGCTCGGTGTGAGCGCCGGTGGACGCGTCATATACGCCGTCACCGTTGCCGAAGGTGCCGCGACCCGCGGTGCCGAAGGTGCCGCGACCCGCGGAACCGGTGATCGCCCCGCCCTGCTGGTGGTGGGCGGCATCCTGGGCGGCGACCTCGCCAGCACGCGGATCTGCCTCGACCTGATCGAAAAGCTGGTTCAGCGATCCGCCGAGATCGACAGCGTCACCAGCCTGCTCGCGAGATCCGTCTTTTACGTGGTCCCCGGACTCAATCCCGATGCCGCCGAACTCCTGTTCCATCATCCCGTTCAGTCCTCTGAGGTCAACAGCCGGCCCGTTGACGACGACGGCGACGGGCTGATCGATGAAGACGGGGGCGAGGATCTCAATGACGACGGCCTGATCACCTGTATGCGCGTTCCGGATCCGCAGGGGAGCTGGATCGCTGACGCCGGCGATCCCGAACTGATGCGCAAAGCCGATTTCAGCAGGGGCGAACGCGGACGCTACCGCCTGTTCGTCGAAGGGGTGGACGATGACGGGGACGGGCTGTTCAATGAGGATCCGGCGGGGGGGATCGATCTTAACCGGAATTTCAGCGCCCGTCATCCCCTCTTTGAAGCCGCATCCGGTCCGCATCCCTTCTCCGAATCCGAGACACGGGCGCTGGCCGATTTCTGTTTCAGCCACACCAATATCGCGGCAATATTCACATTCTCCCATAATTCGAATCTGTTCACGCCCTGGGAGGGCGTGGAGGGTGAACGGATCGAACCCCGAATGCCCATTGAAAAGGTCCATCCGGACGATCTGCCCTATTACCGCTCCATTTCGGACCGCTTCCGGCGCATCACCCGCTGGGAAACCGGACCGGAATCACTGCCCGGAGGAGGCGGTTTGAGCGAATGGGCCTACTACCACTTCGGCCGCTGGTCGCTGAGCGCGCCGGCGTGGTGGCCCCCTTCTGGTGCGGCGGAGCAGAGCAATGGGATTGAGGAGGATCCGATCGCCGAACAGCGTGTTCTGCTGAGATGGCTGAAAAAGAGTTCAGCCGATGCCGGATACCTGCGCTGGAGCCAGATCGAGCATCCCGATTTCCCGGGAATCCCGGTCGAGGTCGGCGGGTTGCGTCCCGGCGTCCCTTTCAATCCCGCGCCGGATTCGCTCGCCCTCTACTCCGAACGCCACACCGATTTTTTGATCGATCTGGCGGCCCGTCTGCCGCGCCTCGAGATCGAGGCCGCCGGAGTAGAGGCGCTGGCCGAACGCCTTTACCGCGTGACGCTCCATCTTCGCAACAGCGGCCATCTGCCGGTCAACACCGCTGTGGGTGCAAATCTGGCATGGGCTCCCGGCCTCAGGGTATCGATCTCAGTCGGCGAAAATCAGTCACTGGCTAGCGGCCGTAAAGTTCAACTTTTGGATCGATTTGAAGAGAGGGCCAAGGTGAGCTGGGTGATCCGGGCGCCGCGCCGCAGCGCGGTCAGCGTGAAAGCGGGCAGCCCGCTGTGCGGTTTTCTGGTCCGCGAACTGGAACTGAAATGAAATCCCTTGTGCACCGGAGACGCTTGTGAGCCGCACGAGCCGGGACACACTGCAGGATGTTTTCCGCGGTTTTGCCGAGGTTCTCGGACAGGCGGGTTTCTCGGTCGACGATGCCCGTGAGATCGCTTACGGTCTGCAGTTTACCGTCCGGCGTGCCGGATGGAGCGGGCTGGTTCGCGTTTATATGAACAAGCGCGGGGAGCACAAGACCGACCTTTCCCAGATCGGAGGAGGAGAAGAGGCGGCCGAAGTGGCGCGCCTGCTCACAGCCGGCGCAGAACTGCCGGCCATTGGCGCGGATGAAGCCGGCAAGGGCGATTATTTCGGTCCCCTGGTTTGCGCCGCGGTGCACGTGGATCAAAAGAGCGCGTCCGGATTGATTCTGGCCGGAGTGCGCGACAGCAAGAAAATATCCGACCGCTCACTGCTGGTCCTGGCCGATCGCATTGCGGAGATATGCCGCGGCCGCTATCATGTGGTTGCGCTCGGGCCGGCCGAATACAATTCGAGCTATCGCCAATTCCGTGAAAGCGGGGGCAATCTCAACGCCCTGCTCGCGCGGACGCACGCGCGGGCTGTGCGGGAGGTGTGCGGCCGGGTGAAATGCCGCCGCATCATCGTCGACCGGTTCGCCCGGCCGGAACTGCTCGAGCAGATCCTTGCAGGGTTCGATCTCCTCCAGGTTCCCCGGGCCGAACGCCATATCGCGGTCGCGGCCGCCTCGATCCTGGCTCGCGCCCGTTTTCTCCGGGATCTCGAGGCGCTTGGAACTGAATTCGAATTCGACTTTGCGCCCGGAGCCTCACCGGAAGTGGTTCGGCGCGCCCGCGGCTTTGTAGAAATACACGGAGCAGGGGCGCTGGAGCGCGTCGCCAAACTCCATTTCAAAACCACGCGCCAGGTGCTGCCGTCATGACCCACGCGTCATCCGCTGCCGGTCTATTTATTCGCCTTCGCCCTCTTTCTCCTCGCTTTTATCACCCCCGTAGAGCTCTCCGGTCTTGACGAGCAGATCCTGTATGCTGTTCGCCATGGTATGGGGATCGTCGAACGAGCCGTCGAGCACGAGAACCGACGTGTAGAGTGAATTCACCATGGCCGTCAGAACCGGATCCCTGACATCGGATTGATAGATCTGCCGCATTTTCCGGATCAGCGGGTGGCGTTTGTTGATCTCCATGATCTTCTTCGAGGCTTTGGCCTCGGGATTGACCATCTGCATGATTTTTTCCATCTGCGAGGAGACCCCCGGCGCCGTGCCCACGAGAACAGCCGGACTGTCCACAAGCCGCTCCGAAAGGCGCACATCCTCGACCTTGTCGCCAAGGATGTCCTTGATCCGGCGCGCCAGATTGTCGAGCTCTTTGTCGTCCGCTCCGTCTTTTGCTTCGTCAGTATCAGGACCGGCGCTGATCTCGGCCACTTTTTTCAGATCCGCCTGATCCGCGGACAGGATCTTCTTGTTGTTGTACTCCAGCAGTCCGGGCAGTGCGAATTCATCGATCGGATCGTAGCAGTAGAGCACTTCGATGCCCTTGGCTCTGAAAATCTCGGTAGTGGGATTGTTCTTCAGGGTTGTGCGGTCGGGTCCCGAGATGTAATAGATCGCGTCCTGCTTCTCGTGCATCCGCCCCGCATAAGTTTTGAGCGACACCAGCTCGTCAGCGGTCTCGCTTTTGGACGAATTGAAGCGGAATAGCTCGGCGATTTTGTCCTTATGGCCGAAATCGTTGTATCCTTCCTTGAGAATCCGCCCGTGCGCGTTCCAGATCTTTGCATAAAGGTCGGGCTCTTTCT
>Ga0272442_10008115_pt1 | contig 13409 bp, 5 predicted proteins | sample SSMForm2O_FD_200262 | JGI IMG/M metagenome (GOLD analysis project Ga0272442, IMG submission 200262) | Marine sediment archaeal communities from Little Sippewissett salt marsh, Falmouth, MA, United States - SSM-Form-2O | ecosystem: Environmental > Aquatic > Marine > Wetlands > Sediment ...
TCGAACGGTCATAGTTCATCTTGTCGAGATTGTAATCCGTTGCCGCAGTGAACAGTACGATCGCCTCATCCGCATCCTCGATGAACAGAGCCGCATTTTCGGAGCGGACCGTGCCACGGACGGTGCGGACCGACAAACGTCCGGCGAATCGCATATGCTCACCACCGGGCCCTGAGCCTCCTTTGTTATCATCGAAGCCCTCGGGTGCGGCGATATCGATGATCTGACCGTCCATGTGCAACCGATCGGATCCCACGGAAACGACTTTCATGTCCTTCTTACGGCTCAGGTAAACCTTCGCGCGAATCATCCCCGGCTTTGAGGCCGTAAGCCGTACAGCCACGACATCATCCACGGCTGATATTAAAACATCGCGACTTATTTTGACGCCATCCACCACGTATTGAACAGAGATCATACCCGTCTGGAGATCGAGCTGACGACGATAGCCCTCGATCTTCGAGGAGTGATCCATCTCGATCCATAAATCCGCCAGCGGCTCGTAAGACCGAAAGGATGTTGGTGATTGAGTCAGCTTTGTCAATCCAAGCTGCCTGGCCTCAAGTATCTTGCCCTCTAAAACAAGCCGCTGCAAGTCATGCAAAGTCTCTGAAAAACCATCCGGATAAACATCCGTCGGCTCTCCCGCCCAGAGACTCTCCTCGTTGAGCTGTAGGTGCTCTATCGGCGCTGTGCCAAAAACCATCGCGCCCAAACGTCCGTTGCCCAGGGGCAGCGCTTCGGTCCATTTCGCTGACGGTTTGTCATACCACATGACCAATGACTGCGAATGAGCAATTCCAGCGCTCATAACAGGAATGCTGAGAAGAAAAACTACCCTGGAAACTCTCATTACTGAGCATTGCCACCTGCGCATAGTAAGAACACACTCCTGTGATGCAAATGCCTACCGGTTAACGATCAAAGCATTCTGGTCGAAGAATAAAGTAAGAGGATTTTCAGATCTCCTATATCGTCCAACCGTCCCGGTAATGGGGTTTGATGAATGTGTTGGCCTCGGAAACGTTTGTCACTTTCATATTCTTCCAGTCGAAATCCAGCTTCTTGCCGGCACGAATCGCCACATTGCCCATGAGCGTGAATTCCGTCAGGGGGCCGGAGTAGCCAAAATGAGTGCTGGCCCGCCCTTTGCCTTTACATGCATTGAGCCAGTCCCGGTGATGTCCCTTCACACGGGGCAACGTCTTGGGTGGTTTTCGATAGGCCCGCATCTTAGTTTCGGGAATAATGCGCGGGGACTTCGACCAGCCGCCGCCCAGGATGACGCCCTTTGTGCCGATAAAAAGAATGCCGTGGTCGCCAAGGCTTCGGCCTTCTTCCAATACCGTCGGACGGGGCGGCATCAGTCCGCCTTCGTACCAGGTGATACGGACGGGGCCCATCCCGGCGCGAGCCGGGAAATCAAAATAGATGAGCGATCCCGCGGGGCACGTCTCCTCGGTCGTGCCGATGGAGCTGGCCTCCACACTGAACGTATTGCTCTGGGCGAGCTTCAGCGCCCAGAAGGCCGGGTCCAGGTGGTGACAGGCGAAATCGCCGATCGTCCCGGAGCCGAATTGCCACCAGGCGCGCCAGCGAACCGGAGCATAATCGGGATGATACGGACGGGGCGGTACCGGCTCAAGCCATTTTTGCCAATCGAAGCCGGCGGGCACGGGCGGGGTGACTTTGGGCCGGTCCGTTAGGCTCGTCCAGCGACGGGCGCCCGTCGTGGTCCAGGAATGCACGTCGTGCACGTCACCGATAGCGCCGTCCCAGATCCATTCACAGGCCAGGCGGATATCCTCGCTGGAATGCCCATAGTTGCCGAGTTGGGTCGCGACGCCCGCCTTGCGGGCCGCTTCCGTGACAACGCGGGCTTCATAAACGGTTCGGCAAAGGGGTTTTTCGCAATAAAGGTGTTTGCCCTTGTTAATGACGGCAAGGGTAACGATAGCATGTGAATGGTCCGGCGTCGCAACCAAAACAGCGTCGATATCTTCTTTGTCGAGCATCTCATGATAATCCCTGTAGGTGGGGCATGATTGGCCATATTGTTTGCGGACAAGCTCGGCGGCAGGTTTGAGTCCCGCGGTGCCGCCGTAATAAAACATGCTATAGTCACTGAGGTCATTAATGTCGCACAAAGCAACAACGCGGGCATCGGGCTCGTTAAACAACTGTTTCATGTTCACAATGCCCTGACCGCCCGTTCCGATAATGGCGACGTTGACCTTCTCGCTGGGTGCGGAGTTGCCGCCGAGAACGTGGCGAGGCATAAGGGTGAAGCTTGCCGCCGCGGCGGCGCTGCCCAGAAAACGCCTTCGCGATACTTTCTGACCTTTACTAATCAAAGATTTGTGTCGGCCTTTCATGACGATCTCCTTAAACGATTTTGACCTATTGATCGTATAACTTTGAACACGCATTATACGATTTGTTAAGCTGGAAATGAACAAAAGATTTGCTATAATGGTACATAAATTGATTCAGTATATTTTGGGAGTATTGAAAACTGATAGCGCGCAGCCCTTTCAATTTTAATACGAATCGACCATCGGTCTTTTGGGCGTCGGGGGAAGGTCCTTATGATAACACACGAAAGTCCCTTTCCGGTATCGATCTGGCCCCATCGAAGAACCGACGCGTCTTGCTGAAACCGAATGCCGGACGGAATGTCCAACCTGAAACAGGCGTCAATACCCATCCCCAGGTCGTCGCAGCCGCTATTGATGCCTTCAAAGAGGCCGGGGCGGACGTGGCCGTAGGCGAAAGTCCGATCACCGGTGTGGCCGCTTTGGATGCCCTTGAAATCAGCGGCATAACCGCCGTCGCCGAGAGCAGAGAGTGTCCGTTGATCGATATGGACGTGCATCGCTACGTCACCGTGGAAATTCCCGATGGCGTTGCCATCAAATCCCTTAAAGTGTGCAGGGAAATTACTGAATTTGACGTTATCGTCTCAATCCCCGTGATGAAAACACATATGCATACGGGGGTTACACTGTCTGTCAAGAACATGAAGGGATGTTTGTGGCGACGTTCCAAAGTCGATTTGCATATGTTATCACAACCTGCCGGCTACAAAGATAAACCATTAAATATCGCTATTGCGGATATGTCGTCAGTGCTCCGGCCGCATCTGTCCATCATCGATGGAACCATCGGCATGGAGGGGCTGGGGCCCAGTGCGGGTAATCCGAAGGCGTTAGGCGTGGTCCTTGTGGGTATCGACGCCTTCGCTGCAGATTCACTCGCATGTGGCCTCATGGGCCTATCCGCCGATGACGTTCCCCATTTACGGATCGGAGCCCAAAGAGGGTACGGCCTCATTGATCTGGAGCAGATGGACATCCACCCTCAAAACTGGAAGGACGTTCGGAATCCGTTTGCTCCGCCGCCGGACAAACTCTCTATCGAATTTTCCGGATTCAACATCCTGGACGAGCAATCCTGCAGCGCCTGTCAATCGACGTTGCTGATGTTCTTAAGAAAATACGGCAAGCAGTTGCGCGAAGCCATCCCCGATGACCGGGAGATTACGATCGCTATCGGCAAGGGACATCAGGAACTGCCAAGCGGCACCCTGTGTGTTGGCAATTGCACCGCCAGGCACAGGAACTGCTGTGTTTTCGTTTCCGGATGTCCACCCGTAGCGAGTGAAATCCTGGCCATGTTTAATTTATGACAGACACATCACGAAAGGGGAGAATCCATGAAACGACGCACCTTCTTAAAAACAACGGGCGCTTTCGGTCTGGGGACTGTGATACCCTGGGGACAATCAACGGCCCAACAACGACGAGAGGCAGATTTCCTGAAAGAGAAAACATCCGACCGGATGCTTTTTCCACGCCCGCGGGATGGCGCTGAATTGACAATATCCCCCGTCGGACTCGCCTGGTTGCCGTGCCCCTTGGCAGCCGACTATCGGGTGGATATCTTCGACGTAAATGAACATCGCCTTTACAGCAAAAAAGCTGGAAAAGATCCGGTTCACTGCCCCAACCAGGTCTTTCCTTCAGGATCGTACACATGGGACGTCATTGCTCTCGATAGCCGCAATAGAGAGATCGCCCGGCGAGGCAAACGTTCCTACGTGATCTCTCAAAATGCAGCGAAACTGCCGTGGATCGAGCCCAAAGAGCTTCTGAGCCGCATTCCCCAAGAACATCCGCGCATTCTCTATCCGAAGTCGCAACTTTACAAGATTCGCTCGACGCTGTCTTCGACGCGCGCCGGATCGTGGAAACTCTGTAAAGCAGCGGCTGATAAAGCCCTATCAAAAGGAATCCCCGACTATCCGACATATCATCGCATTGAAGATCCCGTCACGCGACGGCTGGAATATCAGAAATACTTCGGTTACTTTCGCGGGTATGTGAACGGCGCTTTGATGGACCTGGCCCAGGCCTATGTCATAACCGAAGAAGCGAAATATGCCAACGCTGCGAAGAAGATACTGCTCGAGATCGCCTCCTGGCCAACGGACGATAAAGATGTCACGTCCGTCAGCGCACGGTGGGGCGACGAAGCGGGCCTGTCCTTTTCCAAATGCGCCCATGTCGCGTATGACTGGCTGTACCACGCTCTCGACGACAACGAAAGAGCACGCGTGCTCAAAATGTGCCGCGAGCGGGCCTGGCAGACCTATCGACGGCTCGAACGAAAGAACTATCTCACTTTCCCGGGAGAAAGCCACGATGGCCGGCTGATCGCCTATCTGACCGACATGTCCCTGGCGATGGCCGGCGAAACTCCGGACGCCGAAACCTGGCTCACCTATTCGCTCAAAGCGCTGCTGACGTTCTACCCTCACTGGGGTGGAACCGATGGCGGTTGGGCCGAGGGAACGGCTTACGGCCTGTATTATAACACCTTTTACATTCCGGCTTTTGAGGGACTTCGTCAGCTTACTGATTACAACCTTTGGCAGCGTCCTTTTTTCAACAATATCAGGTACTTTTTCTTCTATTGCACGGCGAATCACGGTGAGATCCGCCCCTACGGGGACGGTGCCGAATCTGGCGGTCCCGGCGTCCGTGGAGGGAGCGGTTACGGTGATCTAATGGCCTTTCACGCACATTGCTATAAGGATCCCACCATCGGCTGGTGGGTCAAACAACTGCCCAGCTATCAGGGCATCCATTCCTTATTTCACGAGGATGAATTGCCTTCCAGGATCCCAACGGACCTACCCAGCTCACGCGCATTCAAAGGCGTCGGCTGGGCAGGATTGCACAGCGAAGTATCCGATCCGCAGAACGATACGTGTCTCATTTTCAAAAGCAGCCCATACGGCAGCGTCTCACACAGTCACGCCGATCAAAACGCCTTTGCCATTATGAAAGGCGGCGTTGCACTGGCCATTCCATCGGGGCATTACGGTCCCTCTTACGGCAAGCCCCATCACGCCCAGTGGACGCGCTCCACCAAGGCGAACAACTGTATCCTGGTTGATGGCCAGGGGCAAAAAATCCGCTCGGCTTCGGCGAATGGAAAGATTGTCGATTTCAGGGAGGCCCCCGGTTATTCTTACGTCGCCGGCGATGCCACCAATGCCTACATGGGTCAGCTCAAAAGATGGATTCGACGCATTCTCTTTTTGCGCCCGGGCCTTTTTTTGCTTCTGGATGAGATTGAAGCACCAACGCAAAGTCAATACCAGTGGATGTTTCATGCGTTTGAAAAGATGGACATCCGGGACCACGAAATCATCTCTCGCCGCAAGAATGCGACGCTGAAGGCTTACCTGGCCTGTACGCACGGACTGACCTTATCGCAGACGGACCAATTCGACACCCCCTACAATTACGGCATCCCAAAGGCTTATCATCGACAAAAACCCAACCACTGGCATGTCACCGCAGCGACCGAGCAAAAATCGAGAACGACTCGAATCGCCGCGATCATGAGCGTTTATAATGCGAATGACCGGTTTGACGTTGAACCGCAGAAGATGAACGGCTGGTTCGGTGTGAAGGCTGTCGGGGATTTCGGCCGGACCGATGGTTGGATTCGCATCGACGATGTCGATAGAGGGCCGGCTGGTTTTAATCCGCAAACGATGGAAGGAAAAACCAACCTCTGCGGTCGTGATCGCGATGGTGTAATCTTTTCGGCTTGAAAACAACCGGGGCCTATACCCAATTGGCATAGGCCCCGAATTGATGATTCTGGATACAAATGATATTGCTGCTTACGGCGATAGGGGATACAGCCGGATATCGTCGAAGTACACCGTCCCCGAGCCGCCGGAGCTTGCCACGCCGGCTTTCGTGCCTAAGCCAATCGCGATTCTTTCGACATCGCTCAGGTTGATTCCCTGATCGGCAAAGGCCTGTAACGGGATACGCCACAGTGTCCACGAGCGAACGGTCGCCGCACTCGGATCATCATGGGCCGCCACGGCGGGGGCGCCGGCGCTGTTGGAGACCGCAGCATACAGCGGTTCCGCAACGTTGCCCGAATCGCCTCTGAACCAGAGCGAGAGTTCCGCGACAGACGCCTGTGTCCAATCCCGCGACGCCGTCAGTGTTAATGCCCCCTCCGAGTTCGTTACACCGGCTTCGTTGGCGTACAAGACCGGCATCGATTGAAAGCCGCCGTGGACGATATTCTGCTCGGCATACGGGGGCATTAAGTAGCCGACCTGCGCGCCGTTGTCGGCGATGCCGAAACCGTCGATCCAGGTCTGCCAGATCGCTTCGTTGTTCGGATCGTCATCCGTATAGCTCTCGAAGTCATCGATCAGCAGGAAGGCACCCGTTGTGAAGACCCAGAGGGGGCCTTTGGCCGTGTTCCCCTGGCCATCGACTTCGTCCACACGCCAGTAGTAGGTAGCGTCGGCGTCCAACAATCCGGGATCATGACTTTCTGCACCGAGCGCTTTGGAACCCTTGTACTCCGGCACGCCGGTGTCGGCATTGCGTACGGTATTTTTGTCCGTTCCGAAATAGAGCTCGTGCGAAGCGGCGCTATCGGCCGGTGTCCAGCTTAGAATCGCATTCAGTTGCACATCCGTCGCACTATACGCCGGTTGCGGATTGCCAACGGCGCCGGGCGTCGTAAAGCTCCAGATAGCGCCTTTATGAGTCTCGGCTGCGTCAAATTCATCGACACGCCAGTAATAGACCGTCTCTAATGCGAGCGGGCCGGGGTTGTAGGTTGCCGAGCCGAGCGGCGCCCCTCCCGTGGCGTTGTTCACGTCGTCGTAATTATCACCAAAATAGACCGTATGGAGGATCGCCCCGAAGCCCGGTGTCCAGCTCAGGGTCGCATTATTCGGGTCGACGAACTCGGCCCCATCGGTCGGATCGGGATCGTACGCCGTCTTGGGCGGAATCGAGAAGCTCCAGACGGGACATTTCCAGGGGCTATTCGGATCGGCCTCGTTGACTTCATCGATGCGCCAATAGTACGTTATCCCCGGCGCGAGCCCATCCGGATAAGCAAATCCGGGGAATCCCGCGACATAAAACGTCGAGGTCTGATTGCCTCGGAACACGTCTGAATTCTGTGTGGCTTCTTCGATCTCGATGAAATTGTCACCCAAATAGACGTCGTGCGAGACGGCCAAAGCGCCCGGCGACCAGGACAGGTTTATCCAGGTAGCTTCGTGCAGGGCACCATCGGCGGGAGTCGGATTAAACGCAAACGGAAAAGGTTTACCTTCCATAGTACCTCGAACCTCGGCATCGGTTAGCACGTGGTCATACACGCGGAACTCATCAATCGTCCCGGCGAAGAACCGGCTTCTCGCCCTGTTCACACCCACCGTGAACTCGTTAAATAGGCTGCTGACCAGAGTCGCTTGATTGGTCGGAACACCCTGGTAGTAGAGTTGCGCGGATATTCCCTCACAGACGACGGCAAGATGTACCCAGTCCGTGGTAGCATCCCCGAATACTCCACCATCACTATTAGGACGAATCTGGTAGACCTGGGGGGTCACCTGGGTATCTATATCAATCTGGAAACCAGCGCCAGTAGCCCCACCAGGGAAACGGCTGGCGAATACGGCCGCCAATTGGGCCTGATCGACGTCATCAGCCTTGGCCCACACCGCTATGGTGAAAGCCGCATATGTTTGGTCTCCGGGCAAGACGTGGGAAACAAAGTCATCGACGCCGTCGAAATGCAACGCTCCGGCGCTGTTGTGCCCAGTCACCCATTGCGGCTCACCGGTGAATGTGCCATCGTGGCCATTGCCGGACATGTCGGCGGCGATGGTACCGGAGCCCTCGTCGAACATCCAGTGAACGAGCAGATCTGCAGAAACATTCGGTACTACACTCAGCACCACAGCCAGAGAGATTAAATAGGCTATTCTTCTGCACATAATAATCCTCCTTCAAATAGAGTCCAAAACAAAAACGACAGACGATCATTTCTACGTTCGATGGCCTCTACCGAATCGGTAGAGGCCCCGAACTAATGACTCTGTATCCTAATAACATTGCAGTTTACGGCGACAGGGGATACAGACGGATATCATCGAAGTACATCGTCCCCGAGCCGCCCGATCCTGCCATGCCGGCTTTCGTGCCTAAGCCAATCGCGATTCTTTCGACATCGCTCAGGTTAATTCCCTGATCGGCAAAGGCCTGTAACGGGATACGCCATGGTGTCCATGAGCGGATCGTCGCCACACTGGGATCGTCATGCGCTACGATCGCAGCGGAGCCGGCGCTGTTTGAGACGGCTACGTACAGCGGCTCGGCAGCGTTGCTCGAGTTGCCTTTGAACCAGAGCAACAGTTCTGTGACGCCGCCGTCTGTCCAATCTCTTGGTGTTGTTAACGTCATCGCCGCTTCCGAATTCGTGACGCCGGCTTCGTTGGTATATAAGAGCGGCATCGACTGGGCACTGCCGTGGACAATCGATTGCTCCGCATATGGTGGCATGAGGTAGCCGACCTGCGCGCCGTTGTCCGGAACACCGAAGCCGTCGATCCAAGTCTGCCAGATCGCTTCGTTGTTCGGGTCATCATCTGTATAGCTCTCGAAATCATCCACAAGAAGGAAAGCACCCGTCGTGAAGACCCAGAGAGGGCCTTTGGCCGTGTTCCCCTGACCATCAACTTCATCCACATGCCAGTAATAAGTCATGCCAGTATCGAGCAATCCGGGATCATGACTTTCTGCGCCGAGCGCTTTGGAACCCCTATATTCAGCGGAACTGGTGTCCGCATTACGTACAGCGTCTTTGTCCGTTCCGAAATAGAGCTCGTGCGAGGAGGCACTATCGGCCGGTGTCCATCTTAGAATCGCATTCAGTTGCACATCCGTCGCACTATACGCCGGCTGCGGATTGCCAACGGCGCCGGGCGTCGTAAAGCTCCAGACATCGCCTTTATGCGTCTCGGCTGCGTCAAATTCATCGACACGCCAGTAATAGACCTTCTCCAATGCGAGTGGGCCGGGTTTGTAAGTTGTGAAACCCAGCGGCGCCCCTCCGGCCGCGTTGCTTACCTCGTCGTAATTATCACCAAAATAGACCGTATGGAGGATCGCTCCGAAGCCCGGCGTCCAGCTTAGAGTCACATTATTCGGATCGACGAACTCGGCCCCGTCGGCCGGGTTGGGATTGTATGCGGTCTTGGGCGGAATCGAGAAGCTCCAGACGGGACCTTTCCAGGGGCTGTTCGGGTCCGCTTCGTTGACTTCGTCGATTCGCCAGTAATACGTGGTGCCCGGCACAAGGCCATCCGGATAAGCAAATCCGGGGAAGCCCGCGATGAACATCGTAGAAGTTTGGTTGCCTCGGAACGTATCCCCTGTGCCGTTGTCCACGTCGTGGAAATGGTCGCCCAGGTACACATCGTGCGAGACGGCGAAGTCGCCCGGCGACCAGGTCAGAGTGACCCATGTGTTCGAAACTAAGGCACCGTCGGCCGGATCAGGAGATAGCGCAAACGGGTATCCTCCCGTAATCCCCGCCATAGCCGCCAGTATTTCAACCTCCGTTAGAGCATGGTCGTAGATCCGGACATCGTTAATCAGGCCGGAGAAAAAGCCGTTTTGATCCTCCCTGACACCGTTACCGACTCGCACGTCCGCATCGCTACCGGTGTCAATAGCAACGCCGGCATTTGTCTGCGAATAGGATTCTTCGACGCCATCCAGGTACACATACATCTCCTCCGAGGTCGGGCTACCATCGTCATGCAGCGTGACCGCCACGTGGTGCCATTCCGAGTCCGTAACAACGGTCTGGCAGGTGCGGGTTCCACTGGAGGCGTTAATCCGGAGCGCACCAGGAACTCTCGGGTCGCCTTGCATGTTGATCGCCAGTTCCCATCGTACTCCCGAACCTTGGGGAGTTCCCCATCCAAGCAAACCCCGGCCATTGGGACCTGTCCCTCCACCGTCGGTATTGAACCACAGACACATAGAGCGCGAAGCACCGCCGGTTATCGCTTTATAGCCGACCATGTTAACAACGTCATCGATCCCGTCAAAGCTCAGCACCACACCTTGGACCGGATCACTGATCCAGGTTGCACCATTGATCGTGCCGTCAACACCACCGGCTACGCTGTTGATCGCCGTGTCTCCCGAACCTTCATCAAACTTCCAATGATCGATCAGGCCGGCCAGGGCATTACCGGTCAGAGCCAGCACCAGAAGAAAGGAAATGAGACACATCAATCTCTTATACATAATCGTCCTCCTTCAATAGAGTTAAGTTGAGATGACCCATAAAATATCATATACTCTATGCATGATTATACCACATGTACCATGCTTCCATCAAGCTTCATTCGGTCATCAATACAATTGGGGCCTATGCCAACTGAGTCGGCGCAGGCCCCAGATTACTAATCCTGGCTGCCGTTAGCGGATAGCTTACGGCTATGGTTGTGGTTCCGGTACCGGAGGATAGAGACGGATATCATCGAAGTACACCGTCCCCGAGCCGCCGGAACTTATTACACCAGCTTTGCTACCTAAGCCGATGGCAATACTATCCACATCGGCCAGGTTGACGCCCTGATCCGCGAACGCCTGCAGCGGTATACGCCACTCGGTCCACTCGTCGATCGTCGCGGCGGCGGGATCCTCATGGGCTGCGACGGCCGAAGCGCCGTTGGCATTTGATAGCTCAACATACATCGGCTCAGCCGCATTGCTGGAGATGCCAATGTCCTGATGCGCCCATTGCCCGCTCACCGAGCCGGTCATCGTAACGTTGGAGAAGACTGCTTCACCGGTCAAGATGACATCATGGCTGGTCAGTGCCAAACCGATGTAAACATCCGACGTCATCGAGATATTCGTCGGAATCGTGTTCTCTACCGCTTGCCATGCCGTGCCGTTGGCCGAATGGGAGACGATGAAGTTTCCAATTGCGTCTCGCTCCAACTTCACCCAATGCGGGGCCGTCACTCCGGCCTGGTTCGAGCTGAAACCGGTGGTATCCGTCTCGGTGCGCCCCTGGAAGATAACGCCGTTGCTTGGGGTCACACACGCAAAGGCGTTCTTGGAGCCGGCCTCCAGTGTCTCGCGGATCATCACGCCGGCCTTCGCCCACGCGTTGGTGTTCTGCATACTGTTGACTCGCGCGACGATCGAACCGGCGCCGGTCAGCGTCTTATACGCGAAATGGAAACGGTCCGTGGTGCCTCCAATATCGGCGCCGCCGGCGGTCATCGTATATGTACCGGCCGGGCCTTCTACGAAGCTGCCCACCGATCCAGGATAGCCTCGGAACCACAACGACAAGTCCGTCAGACCATGCCGGGCCCAATTCCGCGGTGCGGTCAGCGCCAACGCTGCCTCAGAATTGGTGACTCCAGCCGTATTGTCGTAAAGCAACGGCATGGACTGTAGACCGCTATGAACAATCGTCTGCTCTGCATACGACGGCATCAAATACCCAACCTGCGCGCCATTGTCGGCGACACCAAAGCCATCGATCCAGTGCTGCCAAATTGCTTCGCCGTCCGCATCATTGTCGGTATAGCCCTCGAAATTTTCAACGAGGATGAAGTCGACGACCGTAAAGATCCAGACTCGGCCTTTGCTGATCGTTCCATCCGTATTGACTTCGTCGATTCGCCAGTAGTACGGCCCGCCGCTCCATTCGACGCCTTCGGGTGGTGTGTAAGTGGTCGCATTTTGACGACCTCTATAGATGCCGGTTGTATCGGAAGCATCGGCATTCTCTACCTCCTCTCTGTCCAAACCGAAATAGACGTCGTGCTCGGACGCCTTATCGCCCGCCTTCCAGCGGAGCGGTAGCGCATTATCGAGATCCACCTCTTGTCCCGTGCGGGGCTCCGGGTCCCAGGCGAGCGATAGATCGCCGCGCATGAGGAGTTTGATTTCATCCTCTGTCAGAGCTCTCTCGTAGATTCGAACGTCGTCAACTTGGCCGGGGAACAATCTGCCGTGATGCCCTTCGCCGAGCCATACTGTTCTGCCGTCACTGGCGGTGTTCACGTCTATGGCCTGCCAGCCACTGATGACTTCCAGCCGGCCGTCCACGTAGAGTTTGATATCATCGATGCTGGCCGTGCCGACAGTCTCCAGGACGGATGTGACGTGGTGCCACTGGTCATCGGTCAACACCGTACTACCGATGATATACCCGCCGCTGCACTCTGTACGGAGCGCCCCAACCGTTCCATTGGTGGCATCGTCCTGCACGCGGCCGATCCATTTAAGCGTATCGTCATTCACACCCCAGGAGATATAGTCTCCGTAGCCGGTGGTTTTGATCCAGGCGGCCACGGTTCGATTCTGCGTGCCGAGCACGCCCTCGTAATCGATCATCTCAACCCAACCCCCAGGGAACTCCAAGGCGTCGCCGTGCATGCCTTCGACCCACTGCGCCTGACCATATGTGAACCTGCCGTGATGGCCGTAACCCGACCAATCGACGACCGTCGTACCCGGGCTTTCATCGAGCTTCCACCAGGCCACTAACGTTGGATCGTCCGTCATCGGAATGTCCGGCATGGTCGTAAAGCTCCAGACAGGCCCTTTGATCCACTCGGCGCCGTTAAACGTATCCACGCGCCAGAAGTAGGTCGTCTCATTCTCCAATTGACCCGGATCAAAGCTAAGGATCCCCATCTCCGCCGGGGCGCCTGTGGCGTTGGCGATCTCGTCGGCATTGGTCCCGAAATAAACGGCGTGCATGATCGCATTCATGCCCGGCTCCCAGCTTAGATCGACGTCGATGGCCTCGAACTGCGCTCCGTCCACAGGGTTAGGATGATAGCCGGTCTTGAACGGGACGGTAAAGCTCCAGGCCTTCCCTTGCCATGGGCTGTCAGGGTGAGCCTCGTTGACTTCATCTACCCGCCAGTAGTACGTTGTCCCCGGCACCAGACCGTCGGGGCAAGGAAATCCGGGAAAACCGACCGTCTGGATTGTTGTTGTCAAGTTGCCGATGAAAAC
>Ga0272442_10008116_pt1 | contig 13409 bp, 14 predicted proteins | sample SSMForm2O_FD_200262 | JGI IMG/M metagenome (GOLD analysis project Ga0272442, IMG submission 200262) | Marine sediment archaeal communities from Little Sippewissett salt marsh, Falmouth, MA, United States - SSM-Form-2O | ecosystem: Environmental > Aquatic > Marine > Wetlands > Sediment ...
GTCCGGCTTTTTCAGATAGTAGTGCTGGTTTTGGACTTGTATTTCATCAAACTGAAAAAAAGGATCACATCTCAATTGATTCAGTTAAGGATTTCAAAGAACTTACCGAACTAAAAGTCAAATCTGACGATACCGGTATTATCATGATTGGTGGCGGAGTTCCAAAGAACTTTGTGCAGGATACAGTTGTTGCCGCAGATATATTGGGTGTTGATGCACCAATGCACAAGTATGCAATACAGCTGACTGTTGCTGATGAACGTGACGGTGCGCTTTCAGGATCAACCCTTAAAGAAGCTAATTCTTGGGGCAAGGTCGACTCTGGTTTTGAACAAATGGTTTATGGTGAGGCGACTCTTACTTTTCCACTTCTAGCTAGTTATGTCTACCATAAGGGCAACTGGAAAAACAGAAAAGCAAAAAAATTGAATCAATTCTTTGAATAATATTTGTTCAAAAAATCTTTATATCTAATATCTTTTATTCCCTGTCTGTGACTGGGGGTTCTTTAGTTAAATTAGAGAAATTGAAATCTAATCTTATAGATATGGGTAGCGTAGCCGTTGCTTTTTCAGGAGGAGTAGATAGTACTTTTCTGCTAAAAGTTGCTCATGAGGTTTTAGGTGAAAACGTAATCGCGGTGACTGGCATTTCATCTACGTTTTCCCAGAAGGAAAACGAGGAAGCTGAGTGTTTTGCAAAAAATCTTGGAATTAGACATGTCTTTATTGACTCAGAAGAAGTAGAAAATGATAATTTTTCAAAGAATCCATCTAATCGCTGTTATTTCTGTAAAAAAGAACTGTTTTCTAAGGTTAAGCAGGTTGCAGATGAAAACAATATCAGTTTTGTTCTTGATGGATCTAACGCTGATGATATCAATGACTATAGACCTGGCTTTGAAGCAATAAAAGAACTGGATGTTGTTAGTCCGCTTCGTGATGCAGGTTTAACAAAGGATGAGATCAGAAATTTTTCGAAAGAAATGAATCTGCCTACTTGGAATAAGCCTGCTTTTGCATGTCTGGCATCACGATTTCCATATGGAACTGAAATCACAAAAGATAAGTTGAAAAAAGTTGAGCTTGCAGAGGATTTTGTTAGAAATCTAGGTGTGAAACAGTTTCGTGTGCGTTATCATGAGGATGTTGCTCGCATTGAGGTTTTAAAAGACGATTTTGAAAATGTTCTAAAGAATTCTGAAAAGATTACAGAGAGATTCAAAGAAATTGGTTTTAAGTATGTAACCCTTGATATCGAGGGTTACAGAACTGGTAGTTTAAATGAGGTTTTATAGAAATGGAGAAACTATTGAAGGATTACAAAGATGGAAAAATCAGCCTTGATGAGGTTTTAGAAAAAATTAGAACTCTCCCATACGAGGATCTTGATTTTGCAAAAATTGATAACCATAGGCTTGTGCGCAAAGGTTACCCGGAGACAATTTTCTGTCCTGGAAAGACTAATTCTCAGATTGTTAAAATCATTGAAACAATGTCAAAGAGAGATCATAATATTCTAGCGACAAAAGCAGAAAAAAAAGTCTTTGATGCTGTTAAGAAAAAGTTTTCAAATGCTGAGTATAATGATGTTGCAAAGACAATAATAATCAGGAAAGAAAAAAACAAAACAAAAAAAGGAAAGATTTTGATAGTTACAGCAGGAACCTCCGATATTCCAGTTGCTGAGGAAGCATTTGTAACAGCAGATATCATGGGTAACAATGTTGAAAAAGTGTATGATGTTGGTGTTGCAGGTGTTCATCGTTTGCTTGATGTCAAAGACAAGATTGATGATGCTAATGTTGTAATTGTTGTAGCAGGTATGGAGGGGGCTCTTGCTAGTATTATTGGAGGGCTTACGAGTAAACCAGTAATTGCAGTTCCAACTAGTGTTGGTTATGGTGCTAGTTTCAAAGGTATTGCACCACTTTTGACTATGATGAATAGTTGTGCCGAAGGCGTTGTAGTTGTAAATATTGATAATGGCTTTGGTGCCGCTTATTTTGCTAGTTTGATAAACAGGTGAAAAAATTATGGTTGTTGCATATTTTGATTGTTTTTCTGGTGTTGCAGGTGATATGATACTAGGTGCAATAGTTGATCTCGGTGTCGATATAGATTTTTTCAAAAAAGAAATTGGAAAGCTTGGTATTTCTGGTTACAGCATTGATGTTAAAAAAGTTGAAAAAAATAATGTAATAGCATCTGATGTTTACATAACAGTTGATGAAAGTGAGCAGCATCATCGTAGTTTTAAAGATATTAAAAAAATAATTGACAATAGTAGTTTAGATGATGATGTTAAAGATTTGAGTAAAAAAATTTTTTATAACCTTGCTGTGGCTGAAGGAAAAGTTCACAAAGTCGATGTTGATGATGTTCATTTTCATGAGGTTGGAGCTGTTGACTCAATTATTGATATAGTTGGATCTGTGATTGGTTTGAAAAAATTGGGTGTTGATCAAATATTTTGCTCTAGTCTTCCGCTTGGCAGTGGTACTGTAGAATGTGCTCATGGAGTTATCCCTATTCCTGCTCCTGCAACAGTTGAACTAGTTAAGAACATTCCAACGTATCAGAGTAATGCAAAGCATGAAATGGTTACACCTACTGGTGCAGCACTTGTTACTACTCTTGCAGAAAGTTTTGGTGATATGCCTGAAATTAAAATAGAAAAAACAGGCTATGGCTCTGGTAAGATTAAGAGCGATATGCCTGGTGTTTTACGTGTTTATTTGGGCAAATTAGGCTTGTAATATTTTTTGTAATATTGTAAATATATTTAGTTTACTTTGTAGACGTTGCATTATTGTTTCAAAAGAGTATACGTTACTTCTTGGCATTGTAAATCTGTAAAAAGTTGCTTCACTAGAACCTCCATATGGATCACATGCTAGTGCATACATCTGAAATATCCCCATTCTATCCCAAGTGTGAGTTAATGTAATTTCTTCACCTGATTTAACATAATCTGTCCATTCTTGAAATTGATCAGGGTTGTCTCCCCAATAAACTTTGAAATAGACATCATCACCATCTGGATCTATTGATGAGAATGTAAATTCATATTCTACACCTGCTTTTCCTTTTGAAGGCCCAGTTATGGCAGGTTTGGAGGGTTTTTCGTTAAACATCGTTGTAAAAGACCAGGTATCACTATAAGAGACTGAACCATGAGGGTCCTTTGCTTTGATATACCAGTAATATGTGGTTCCATAATTACAGCACATCCAAGCTTCACAAAAATTTTCAGAAATATCTTTTTCCCAAAGTTTTTGAGTTTCTGGAGAAGTTCCTACATAAAGGTCATATTTCAAAGGATCTCCATCAGGATCAGAGCAATCCCAGCTTAGCATTGGTGGTGTTATTACATCTACAGAGCCATCAGATGGACTTGGATTAGTTGGCGGATATGGTTGATTATTTCCAAGAGTTATAATTGGATTATTATTTTTAGAAGTATCAGTTGTCTTTACAGCTGTTATTGACGTAGTTAATGCCAGCATACAAAACATTAAAATTGCTATAATTTTCAGTTTCATTTTCTATCACAACATTTTTTATTAAGAAGAATTCAGTTTGAACAATATATAAGCTTTATAGGACAACATTGCAAAAGAGATAAAAAAAGAGGGGAGATTTTTTAGATATGTAGTAGTTTGTGCAATAATGGGAAGTTGTCTAGAAATTGTAGGAAATTAATGTTGAATTTTGATCTGCTCATTGGTGATGTTAGTGATACTGGTATTATTTCGTAATCATTGCTGTTGTCTTTGTTGACAATTTTTATCGAACCACTGTAAGATCCATATTCAGTTGGCGCCGTGACTCTGATTTTTACTGCTACTTTACCATCCTCAGGTGTTAAACCGGTTCCGCTAGCAGGTATGAATGCCCATGACCCCCAGTTCCTTGGATAATCATCCACCCTCCAGTTAAGCAATGAGCCAGAATCTCCTACGTTTTTGACATAGATTGTTTTTGTAACTGAATTTCCGCCTTTAACACTACCAAAGTTTAGGCTTCCTTCAGATTCTAGATCCGCTATTTTTGGTTTTTCTGTATATCTTATTCCAACAAGTTCTAATAATACGTTATCTCCGCTTAGCCATCCATCTGCTTCGGCAAATATTTTCACTTTTACTTTACCATCTGAATTAATATAGTTTCCTGATTGTGTGGAAACCCATTTCCATTCTAGACTACTTCCTGTTCCCCCCATGTTTGTTTTTAAGCATTGGTAGCTGTTTGAGTTATAGTTGTATATGAAGACATCAGGTCCATTTCCAAATGTTCCAATTTCTCTATAGTTTATTCCAACCTGTTTTACTTTTTCTCCATTTATTGTAAAATGAAAAACAGCAGTTGCAGAGTTTCCTCCTTCGCTTAGTTCGATTCCATTATTCCCCCAATATTTAATGTCTCCACTTGATTCGCTTTGAACGTAGTTTTTTCCTTTGCAGTGTGCTTCAATAATTCCTGTTGGGTTTGGATTTACAAAATATACATCATCTTCAATGTCACATTCGCCATAGGCTATTCTGAACCAACCGTCTTCTCCCCAGCTAGTTCCCCAGCTGTTCTTACCAATCCAATAACCGGGATCATCGTTGTATCCAACTAATGCAATTCTATGTAATCCTTCATAATTTCCAGATGTGTGCTCGTATATACCGCCATTATAGTTTACAAAATCTGTGTAAACCTCAAGAACTGCACTTACTGGTCCTCTTTGACTTATTGCATTTTTTATTGAGTCGACCGTGTTTGAAACTTTATTTGCTTCTTCAACTGTTATTACTTTGCTTTGCCAGTCGTTACATTTATTTGAGCATGGTGGCACAGATCCGCCCCCACTAGTATATGGGAAACAATCTTCAGGTATTGCTCCGTATTGCTCTAGAAAATCAAATGTTTCAGGTGAGTATGCTCCTTCGCATCCTTTAATTCCACCAGGAAACGATTCTGTTCCACATGATACCATGAATTGTTCAGATAAATCTATTGCAAGGTTTGGGTTTCCTGTTTCAATTTTTATGCAGGCTTCCATTGCCGCATATGCTCCAAATGCATAACAGCTACCACAGCTACCCTGGTTTTTAATTGGTGTTGTCCAATCGTGTCCATCTTTGTTTCTCCAGTCCAATGCTGTTGGTGCCATACCTGGAAATATTTGACCGGGTGGTTGAGGCCCTTCTCTTTCTAATTGGCCAAAAAAATATTTATCACTAGCAATATTGTTGATTTCATTTATTGCTCCACATCCGCAATCATCTACTGTTTCATTTTCTGAAGTTGTTCCAACTGCTCCAAAACTTCCGAGGATTATTAGCATTGCTATTAATCCGGAACTTATTATTTTCAATTTCATCTGTTATCACATCATTTAAATTTTTATAGAATAAATTGAATTTAATTAGTATATAAGATTTATAGGACAATATTGCTAAAGAAAAGAAAAAAGAGAGGATGTTTATTTACCTGGATTTTAGTAGATTTTCAAAGATTGGTAACTGAAGTAATAATCTTAGCATTGGGAACATTCTCGGATGACTATCTAAAAAGTTAATAAAAGGAGTATTCCTAGCCCTAGCTTTGATTCCCTCTTGACTATTAATTACTATATCGCCATTGGCGTAAACATCAATTTGTCTATAATAGGCTTGCTCATTTTCATCTTTATAACCGGCTACACTATCTGTTATGATAAATGCGGTTGGGTCATTAGGCTTTATTGTAAATTTTCCAGTGTTGCCCCATAAACCAGTTCCACTTTGATCCATAGGAGCATTGACACCTGAATGTGTATGACCTGAGAATACCAAGTCAACACCGTAATTATCACAAGCGTTGATAAAACGACCTCTGTAATTATCAAATGTTCCTTTTAATCCTCCGCCAAACCGAACGTAAGGTTGATGAACTAATACAATTTTTATATCTGCAGAACCTTGAACATCACTTTCAAAGCTATTAATATCTGATTCATATAACCCATCACCGTTAGGCATTGTATCCCCAAACTCTCCACTGTCCATACCACCATTTAAAGAAAATAATTTAATACTATGCCCTTTTATATCAAAGTTTTTTGTATAATAAAGATCACTAATAAGATCTTCATAGTTGGAAAAATCTCCATTTATACCATATGCAACAGTATATGCATCATGATTTCCAGGACAAAAATAAATTGGGATAGATGTACCCTTAAGCATCCAATTTCCTTTTGATCCACTAAGACCTGAACTTATAAAACTTTTATAAGTCAATTTACCTGAGTTTGAACATCCCAGATCAGCGATATCGCCAGTGCATAATACAAATGAAGGAACAGGATTTAATTTTTTAATACCTTCAACTAGTTTTAACCAACCCGCTATATCATTCTCTGATGCATGGAGATGCAGATCTGTAATATGAACAAAAGAAAAAATAGATTCAAGAACTCCTTTTCCCGATAGATCTGATGATGCGCTATTACAATTTGTTCCTACTGCTTCAAGTTTGGCTGTTTTTTCTCCTTTTGAGGTTGGGCAGAATTTTACATATATATTTTGGTGTCCACCTGGAGAAATCGGATAAGTTCCACCGCCTGTTGTAATTTCAAATTCATCTTGATCAGCTCCAGAGAGAGAAACCTCGACATTTGCTGTATCTGATCCAATATTTTTTAGAGAAAAGATCGTAGGATTTGAACATTCATTAATTGCTATATCGCCAAAATCTTTTGATGAAGGTGTTAATTCTAAGTATGGTCCATCAAATTTTCCATAACCTGTTAATGTTGATGAATCATCATTACAATTGGTTCCATCAGCTTTTAGAATCGCCGATTTTCCCCCAATTGATTTTGGACAAAATCTAACCTTAATTGGCTTGGATTGAGAAGCACTTAAAGTGAAAGTTCCATCACCAGATGTTATCTCAAATTGATCTGGATGCACACCTTCAAGAAGAACAGTTCCAGTTGCTGTACCTGTTCCAGTATTTGTTAAGGTAAATAATTTCTCTGGCGAACATTGATTAATAGTTATATCTCCAAAATCATGATTAGATGGAGTTAATTCGATATGAGGTTGGGTTGGAATTGATTCTGTTGTGAAATGCCATACTGGGCCAGTTGTGCTAACATAAGGATCAAAAGCTTTAATCTTCCAATAATATGTTGTAGAATAACTCATTGTCGGAGGATAATATGTAGTACCAGACTGACCAGATGAGACCAATGGTGGCGATGAACTTGTTCCAAAATATACATTATATGTTACAGGATCGCCATCTGGATCTCCACCTGTCCAATAAAGATCAGCGTTTATATCAACACCAGTTGCACCATGAGATGGGATTGGATTACTTGGAGTGTATGGTGGTTGATTCCCACCAGCACTGATGATAATACTATGAGAAACTGACCAATCGTCACTTTCTGCACCATAAGTATCTTTTGCTTTTACTTTAACAAAATAAGGGCCAATACTATTCCAAGTATGTTGTCCAAATGTTAATTCTCCAGAATTAACGGGTCCAATCCAATCACTTGTTGTTCCATCATCCCAATCCCATTTATAATAAATTTGGTCTCCATCAGGGTCTGTTGTATATGTATTAAAGGTATATTGAGTTCCTGTTACCCCCGTCGATGGCCCACTTGGTTGTTGAGGAATATTTGGTGGTTGATTTGGCGGTGTATATGAAACTTCGAGTTTTGGAGGATTGCTATTAGTATTGTAGTTTTGATGGAAACAAATCAGTTCTTCTACACCCCCTATTGGAACATTTTTAATCAAATCTCTACTTGATCTGATACATAATTTTGTAGTTCCTCCAACAGCCAATGAAGATGTAGATAAATCTATTGTAGTATAGGATCCAGTATTAAATGAATTTACACTTTTTGTTCCCACAGTATTTCCTGAATAATATTGCTGATAATAGTCTGATAATACAAGAGGCATTTGAGGATGTCCTGATGATCCGGTTTGAACCTTTACATCAAAACTCACATCAGCGAATTTTGCATAAGTATACAATTTCAATTTTACTGAACTGATTGTAGAACCTGTTGGGATTGAACTTGTATCAAAAAACACAAATCCTCGCTCAATATGATAATGGGGACTTGGTCCACCTTCGTATCCTTGCCCTACAGAAAAATAAACCCAATTATCATCTTTACCAGACCCGTATATTGAGCCCCATGCAGCAAGATAGCTTGTAGGATGAGTTTTATAAATATATCCATCATCGCAAAAACCTGTAAAAGTTACAGTGTCAAAGGGTTCAGCTTTTGTTGTATCAACATATGTTATAAAAACAGTTGTAATCAATAGCATCATCATTACAAATATTGATATAATTCTTTTTTTATTATATATCATTTTTATCACATCATTATCATTTTTTGTAAAAAATATTTGACTTTATTTGGTATATAATGTTTATAGGACAAGAGTGCAAAAGAGAAAGAAAAAAAGAAAAAGATAGATTATTAATTCAATCCATCTTCAAAATTTTATTTAGTATATTCTAAACATACGTCGAAGTACAATTAAGAACCTAGTGCTGTCAACATTATTTGATGGGTTTTCATCATCATAATCTGAACTGTATTCAAAAGTATACAATCCTGATTTGAACATTGGATCTGGAGTCCATATATCCAAATGATGGAAATCACCAGGTGCTAAATTTTCACCTTCTGATAATGCTTCAATGTTTTTCACATCTATAGGTCTTAAACCAAAAAGTCCCTTTTTAATTTTAAAAGTTACAGTTACGGGACCTTCTATTGGCTCTTCGCCTTTGTTTATCAACTTTGCATGCACACCATAAGGAATACCTAGATTACGTGTATTAACAATAAGTTCTACTTCTAGATCATTTCCTACTTCATTTGTTGTTTTTTCAGCTATCGCAGTTCCTACTATTAAACTAGTAAATAAGAACATGCTTACGATTCCTATTGACAAAATTGGTTTTTTCATCCTATCATTTCACCGTCCCCCGTCTGTTTATTAAAACATATTTGAAACCGGCGGCGTGTCAAACTATAGTTATGTATTTTTGTCAGTAGTTACTTATAAAACTTTTAGGACAAAAATGCTAAGAGAAAAAGGAATAAAAAAAAAAGAGGAGTTTTTATGCTTTGACTATTTTTTCTAGTTCTGCTTTTTTATTATAAATATATACCATTACTGCCCAGATTGCTACAATAGCTATAGTCATTGTTCCGCCGACTGTTGCCATTTCGTAAAGCATCACGGGTATTTCAGCTGGTGTCTGCATTGCTGTTAAAAACGGTGGAGTAAGAATGATTTCTTCATGTGCAATATGCTCGATTGCAAGCATTATTGCTCCGCCCAATATCATTATGTTTAACCAGCCTATTTTTAGATTTTCAGGAACTTTTTTTCTAAATATCGTTGTTACTATTCCTAGGCTTAATGGTGCTATAAAACATGCCATTTTTAATTACCTCCTATTTGTTTTGTTGTTTTTGGTTTTTTAATTATTAATACTAAAGCCCACAGGATAAAAACCGGTATTAGCATAATAATTCCTAGAAGTGTTGCGTTTGTAATTAGACCTTCTGTTTCTAGTTCTATAAAGGCTCCGCCTTCATATCCTAATATATGGTCGACCATTATCATTATTGATGTGCCCCAAAGCATTAAACTTAGCAGGTCTAATCTGTAGTTTTTCTTTGTATAATACCATGCAGCAGTAGCTATTATTGCTGCAATCATTGTTGTTATAAGCCACATAATTTTTTGTCCTCCCTTGTATTTTAGATTTTGAATATGGTTTTTGATTTTATAGTTTTTGGTAGCAAAAAATTTAAATTCGTGCTACGTTTACCTGTTAAACGTGTTACTATGGCTGAAAAAATCACAAGATTTGGAGTATCAATAGAACCTGATTTGATAAAAAAATTTGACAAAACAATCAAAAAGGAAGGATACACAAACAGGTCAGAAGCAATTAGGGATCTAATCAGGAAAGACATAATTTCTGAGAAAAACAAAAACCCAGATGAAGAAGCAATAGGAACCCTTACAATGGTTTATGATCATCACACAGGAAGCCTAACTGACAAATTATTAGATATACAACATAATCATACAAACGAAATACTAGTATCAACTCATTTACATATAGATCATCATAATTGTCTAGAAGTACTTGTTTTAAAAGGAAAAACAGGCAGCATTCAAAAACTAGCTGACAATATCAGGGCACTTAAAGGAATAAAAAATGGAGAACTAGTAATTACAAAAAGCTCTCTATGATTATTTGTTTTCAACTGCTTCGTTGCACTCTTTTACAAAATCTTCAACGTTTACACCGTGAACAGCTGCGATATCACTAAGTTTTTCAAAATTAGCAGCAATGCATCCTATACATCCCATGTTATATTTTTGAAAAACAGGTATAACCTCAGGATGTTTGTCAATTACTTCCTTTATATTCATATCTGCTGTTATTTTTCCACATGACATAGTTATAACACCTACAAATTAAGCATTGTTATTAGGAGGTGACATATAATACTTACTCTAGTAAAATTTTATAAATTAATAACAGTTATAAACATTAGGATTGAGGAGGGAAAACAATGCCAGATCAAGATAAAAAAATTATGATGCAATATTATCTTTATCTTATACTTGCAGGAGTTTCATTTTTTAAATTTTTTGATTATATACTAAGAGAGTTTACCAATACTATGTTTATTGAAGATAGCAATATCTATTCATTGATTACTATTTCATTATTTTTAATTGCAGGATTATTATTAGTCTTTGCATCTTATAAAATACAAAACAATAAATCAGATGGGAAATTTCTAGGGCTTGTTGGCATAATTCTATTTACTACAATGGGAACAGTCCTTTGCGTTACTACATTTTTATTTTTTAATGAACATACCATATTTCATGTTAAAAATGTTCCATTTGCAATACTTGCACTAATTGCATTTGTTTTGACTATAATCAACTGGAAGAAACTGCCATAAACAATATTTTTATTATTTTATAACAATTTATACAAAAGGTTTATGTACTATTAAAACAAATATAAACTATAGACGAGAGTATATGATATCAAAAGAAACAGTCTTGAAACTTAAGACAAGACAGGAAATCTATAATTTTATTTCAAAAAATCCTGGGTTGCATTTTAGAGAAATATTTAGAAAGGCAAATTTGAGTTTAGGATGTTTGAGATATCATTTGAACTATCTTGAAAAATTAAATTTAATTGTTTCAAAACCTGATCTAAAATATAAAAGATATTATGTTAAAGAGTCAATAGGTAAAAAAGAAGTAGAAATATTAAACCTTTTAAGACAAGAAGTCCCTCTAAGAATAATACTGATATTGCTTACTCCAGGTCCAGGTCATATTTTTAAAGATAAAGAAACCAAAAAAAAGGCATATCTTAAACATAAAACCTATGAAAAAAATTATTCAATAAGAGAAATGGCTGAACTAACTAAATATTGGAAGGACAAAAATAATAATTTTAGGTTAAATAAACATCATACTACAGTAGGTTTTCATATTCAAAAATTACTAGATGTAGGCCTAATCGAGCAAGTTAGAGTAGGAAGAGGGATAAAATATAAACTAAAAGATGAAAATGAGATGTGGGCGATTTTAATAAAATACAAGACTGCATTATCAAAAAAAGGAATAAATAATATACTTAAATGGCAGAATGACGGATTATTACATTGTTTTAATAGAATGGAAAATATTTTTTATGAGGTTTTCCCGCATCCATACCATCCATAAAAATTTTAAAAAACTGTTTTATAAAAAATAAAAAAGAAGAGAAGATGATGTTAACTTTTATTCAGGATCTCCGGAGATAAAACACCAGATTACAGTGCCTTCAACATAATATTTTTCATATTTTTCTATTTCTTCAAATACATCCCATTTAGCAATCCTTGCATGAAAATAATATTTTCCTTCTGTTGGAGCAAAATTTATTTCTTTTCCACGAAGTGGACAAATGCTTATTTCATTATCAAAATCAGCATATATCTTTAACCTGGATTTAAATGAATAGCCGAATAATGCGAAATCTTCATGGTATTGTCCTATTGTTCCTTTAACCGTTGCTTTGAGATAGGGGCCATAGATCCAGAGACATTTAGATTCAAGTGAAACTTTTTCATCTTCTTCCAAAATATTTTGCTCATTTGGCTGTTTTTCTATATTTAGAGTTGGATTATTAGATTCAGATATTGCATTACATATTGGCGCTAAAAAAGTGCCAATGAAAACCATGATTATAGCTATTGTTAATATTCTTTTCTTATCCATGTCTTTTTTCACCTCACTTCGCCTGTTTAAATAATTTATTGTTACCGACGACATAACAATAAATTTATATGTAAAAATATTGATTAAAATGCTATATAAGCTTTAAGGCACAGTTTTCCTCTGATAATAGTATAAAAAAATATGAAATTAATGAGAATATAAGTTTTATGAATCAACCATATAATTTCTAAAAGAGTGATATTTATTTCCCAAACTTTTTGGAAAGATCATATTTTCTGTAACATCCTTTACAAGGCGATCTATGGGAGACATAAATTGTAAAATCCTTAGGATTTATTATAAACGAATAAGATGTTACAATAATCTGATTTTCATCTGGATGACGACATAGGTCCCCTGAGTCTTTTCCATCTGGATCAAATCCTCCTCCATGATCCCCAGCCATCTTTTTACATACATCAAGAGTGATATCCCCATAATTTGCTTCTAGAAGTTCTTGAGCTCTTTCTGCTCTCAGTCCAGATGAGGGATGCTCACTTGGTAATGCTGAACCTGTTAAATTTGGGTCAAGCCATTGATGAATATTTGCATGCCATAAAATACCTTCCCGAGCACCAGTTATCTCAGTAGAGTTACCAAATACTGTTATGATATAATTATGAGTATCTTCGATCATTAATATACCGCCGTCGCGGTCGCACCATGCAAGAGCATCATTAAGATGTGTTTCATGATACACATCACTCATACGTTCCATACTTTTGTATAAACTTGCTACTTCAGATACATTTTGGCATGTAAACATAGCTAGTGATCTCAACATGTCTATGTCTATTCCTGGGCCTGTATTGATGTATCTGCTCTTATTTTTAGTTGCTATAATGCCAGTTCCTCCGAAACTTAGCCCTTTTTCATTCATTATAGGAAACTCCATGATAATAGGAAAGCCTCGATAAAGGTATTTATAATCAAACTCAGAATAAGATATGTCTTTAACCCAAAATTTTCTTGATATAAAGAGGCGATTTATAATAAAAGCTCCAATAATAGATTTAACACCAGATATATTACAGTCTAAATTGTCAATTAGAAATGTTTCGTCATTTTT